>Ga0209211_10011605_pt1 | contig 11234 bp, 10 predicted proteins | sample RifGroA2_FD_183992 | JGI IMG/M metagenome (GOLD analysis project Ga0209211, IMG submission 183992) | Groundwater microbial communities from Rifle, Colorado, USA - Groundwater A2 (SPAdes) (version 2) | ecosystem: Environmental > Aquatic > Deep subsurface > Groundwater | place: Rifle, Colorado...
TCAAATAGTTGAAATTGCTACAATTAGAAATATTGACGCTGTATATGCTAAATTACAGAAAAAGTATGATGTATTTAAAACGAAAACACCACTTTTAACAAGCGACCCAATTACTGCTAAAATTGGTATGAAAGAAGGCTTAGAAGGTGGAGAATCATTTGAAGTACTTGAGCAAAGTATTGATCCAAAAACTGGATTAACAAAATACGACAGCAAAGGAAAAATTTCTGTTGATAAAGACTTAATCTGGGATAACAGATATAATGCAGGTGATGATCCAATTGAAGCAGAAGGCGAACCAAAACCTGTTCTTGATAGAACTACCTTTAAAGGTGGAAAGAAATTTTATCCTGGAATGCTAATAAGACAAGTAAAATAATTAATCATTAATAAATCAAATTTATGAAAAATTTAATCACGAAAGTTAGTTACATAGTAATTCTTTCTTTGTTTATTTCGTTAACTGCTTCTGCACAAGCAAAAAAGAAAGCAGATAAAGACACTGAAAACTGGAGATATGAAATCGAATGTGTTTCTACAGGAGCTGCTGGAACTTATTTAATTAAAGTTTGGTCATATTCTAAAAAACCAAATGTTGCAATGGAACAAGCTAAAAAGAACGCTGTTCACGGTGTCATTTTTAAAGGTTTTTCTGGAGCAGGTGCTGGTTGTACTCAAAAACCACTTACAAATGACCCATCAGTAGAAGAAGAAAAAGGCGATTTCTTTAAAGAATTCTTTGATGATGGAGGTAAATATATGAAGTTTGTAAATGTATCTAATGATGGTGCAGTTGCTGCTGGCGATGTTTTGAAAATTGGAAAAGAATATAAAGTAGGAGTTGTAGTTTCAGTTTTAAAAGATAATCTTAGAAAAGATTTAGAAGCAGCAGGAATTATTAAAGGACTTGATGGAGGTTTATTTTAAAAACTAATATTATGAAAAATAAAGTTTTAAATTTTTCAATATCATTACTTTTTATTATCACTTTTTCTATATCTGGTTTTGCACAAAAGAGTATTGGCGGATATTATACTTATGAAACCGAATGCCTTGGTGTTGAATTAGATGGTTCACAAACTGTTAAGTCATGGGGAAACGGTAGAAATCGTGAAGATGCTATTGAACAAGCTAAAAAAAATGCAATCAGAGATGTTTTATTTAATGGAATTAAAAAAGGCAAGCCCGATTGTAACGTTAAACCTGTTATTTTTGAAGTAAATGCACAAGAAAAATATGAAGATTATTTCAATAAATTTTTTGCTGATGGTGGTGAGTACGACAAATTTTGTTCTCCAAAAGATGGTTCAAAATATCATGTCGAAGTTATAAAAGATAGAAAAAAAGCAGGCTCACAAGAAACATATGGATTAATTGTTCGTGTGTTGAGAGCCGATTTAAAAGCAAAAATGAAAGAAGATAATATTATACAATCTACTTCAACTATTTCATCTCAAAATACAACAACACAAAGTCCTTCAAATCAAAATGATGCAGTTTCAAACACAAATGATTCAAATACTAGTGAAGAACCTCAATATCGTGGCGACCCATTGAAAGGACTTGACGTTTCTACTGCAAAAAAAGAGATGGAAATAGGCAATTATTATGCTTTAATAATAGGAATTGATAACTATACTGGTGAATGGCCAAAGCTTAAAAATGCAGTTGCCGATGCAAAAGCAGTTGAAGGTTTATTAAAGGAGAAATATCGTTTTAATACTTTTCATACTTTATATAATGAAAAGGCTACAAGAGACAATGTTATCAAAGAGTTTGAATGGTTGGTACAGAATGTAAAGTCTAAGGATAATGTTTTGATTTATTATTCTGGTCATGGCGATTTCAAACAGGAATTAAACAAAGGTTACTGGGTTCCTGTTGATGCAGCTAAACAATCAACTTCTAATTATATTTCAAACAACGATATTCAAACATTTTTAGGAGGAATTAAATCAAGTCATACACTTTTAATTTCCGATGCTTGTTTTAGCGGCGATATTTTCAGAGGAAAAACAGTTTCGTTTCCTTACGAAAATACTGAAAAGTATTATCAAAAAGTTTATAATTTACCATCCAGAAAAGCAATATCTTCTGGCGGAATTGAACCCGTAATGGACGGCGGTAGAGACGGTCACTCGGTTTTTGCATATTATTTATTAAAGTCTCTTAACACAAATTCAAACAAATATTTTGATGCAAGCCAACTTTACGAAAACATTAAAATTCCAATCGTCAACAATTCAGAGCAAACACCTAATTTTCAGCCAATAAAAGATAGTGGCGACGAAGGTGGTCAACAACAAAATAAATAATAAACAATAATTAATCTTAATTTTTAAAAAAAAAGTAATATGAAAAAAGTTTTTAGTACAGTTTTAATAGCTGCTTTTATGCTGCTTGGTTTAAATTCGGCTTTTTCTCAAGCAAAAAAGCCAACAATTATGGTTGTGCCAAGTGATGTTTGGTGTAATACAAATGGTTATATGATGGAGTTCGATAATCAAGGAACTAAAGTTAAAATTCCAGATTATAAAAAAGCATTACAAGAAAATGCTGATTTAATAAATGTGATTAGTAAAATTAATGGTTTAATGGCTGAAAGAGGTTTCCCTTTGAAAAATATGGAATCTGCAATTAAGACTTTAGAATCTGAAAGTGCCGAAGATGCTATGTTAACAAGCAAAGGTGGAGCAAGCGTAAACGAAAGTCCAATTGATAAACTTAAAAAAGTTGCAAAAGCTGATATTATTATGCAGTTAACATGGACTATGAATGCTACTGGTCCTAAAAAATCAATAACTTTCAACTTACAAGGTTTAGATTCTTATACAGATAAGCAAGTTGCTACAGCAGTTGGAACAGGAGCACCATCGTTTTCTGCAGAAATACCAGTTTTATTAGAAGAAGCTGTTCTTGCTCATCTTGACAATTTCAACGCATCACTTCAAGCACATTTTGAAGATATGGGAACAAACGGACGTGAAATTATCATTAGAGTTAAGAAATTTGATTCTTGGGAAGACGATTTAGAAACTGAATTTGAAGGCAAAGAATTGTCTGCAGTTATTGAAGGTTGGATGACAGAAAATACTGTAAAAGGTAAATTTAACACTTCAGATGCAACCGAAAATATGATGCTTTTTGAACAAGTAAGAATTCCTCTTTATGATGCAAATGGGAAAGCAATTGATGCAAGAGGTTTTGCTAAAGGATTACAAAAATTTCTAAAAGAACCTCCATATAACATTACTAATAAGCTTATGATGAAAGGTCTTGGTCAAGCTGTTATCGTTCTTGGTGATAAATAATATATAATTTAATTGTAATTAATATGAAAAAAATATTTTTAATTGTTTTGGCTTTAATAGTTTATAGTTACTCAATTCAAGCTCAAAACTCAGAAGGTAAAATGGACGATAAAGGAAGATTAGCCCTTACTGCGTGGGTTCCTGAACAAATAGAAGGAATGCCTGAAGCATCAAGACAAAATCTTGAAAATAAACTTAAACAAATTATTACGGCAAATGGAATGAGTGCGAGTCCGTTTAGTTCAAGATTTATAATTACTGCTAATGTTACAGTTGTTACAAAAGATATGACTGCAACTGCACCTCCAATGCAAGCATATACTCTTGATGTAACTTTCTATGTTGGTGATGGTTTTGAAGGAAAAAGTTTTGCTAGTTATACATCAACTATAAAAGGTGTTGGTGCAAACGAAACAAAAGCATATACAGCAGCTTTAAAAAATATTAAAACCAATGATCCAGGATATCAGGCTTTTATTGAAAAAGGAAAAGCTAAAATAATTGAATATTACAATTCACAATGTGATTTCATTATTAAAGAAGCCAAAACACTTGCAACTCAAAATAAGTTTGAAGAAGCAATCTGGAAATTAACAAGCGTACCAGATGTTTGTGCCGATTGTTATAATAAATGTATGGATGCAGTCGCTCATATTTATAAACAACAAATTGATAGAGATTGTAAGTTAAAATTGACAGAAGCTAACAATTTATGGGCTGCAAATCAAACTGTTGATGCTGCAAATCAAGTTGGTGCAATTGTTTCAACTATTGAACCAGAAGCAGCTTGTTTCGGCGAAGTGAAAGCTCTTTCCAACAAAATTGCTGCAAGAGTTAAAGAACTTGATGCTCGAGAATGGAACTATACATTAAAAGAACAAGCTCAAGAAAGCGAAAGAATTAAAGCATACAGAGATATAGGTGTTGCTTATGGCAATGGTCAACCACAAAATGTAACTTATAAAAGTTTATGGTAGAATCTATTTTTTAATAATTTCATAAGCTGAGTTGCATTTTTGTAACTCAGCTTTTTTAATTTAAATTTCAAGTGTTTACAAACATAGGTTGAAATTTTTGATAATAGTTATTAGATGTTTTTTTTGATTATTTTGGAAATAATCTTTTTATTGAATTAAACTTAAACGAAAATATTAATGAGAATAATCGTAGCAGGTGACGGAGAAGTCGGAATTCATCTAGCTAAATTTCTTACTGAAGAAAATCATAATATAACTGTAATTGATTTGCACTCAGATTTAATGAAAAATCTTGAAGATCATTACGACTTAATGACTATTACCGGAGACCCGACTTCTCCAGCTGTTTTAAATGAGGCTATTGTGCATAAGGCAGACTTAGTATTGGCAGTATTGCACGATGAAAAAATAAACATTATAACAGCAATTCTTGCAAAAAAACTTGGAGCTAAAAAATGTATAGCTAGAGTTACAAATGCAGAATATTTAAAAAAAGAAAATATTGAATTATTTCGAAGCCTTGGAATTGATGCATTAGTGTGTCCTGAAAGAATTGCTACTGAGGAAATTATTCGATTACTAAATAAATCTGCGGCTACAGAAGCATTTGATTTTTCTGATGGTAAATTATCACTTTATCTATTAAAGCTTGACGAAAATGCTCTGATTTATAATAAAAAACTTTCTCAGATTGCAATAGAGAATCCACATTTGAATTTCAGAGCAGTTGCAATTCATAGAAATTCAAAGACAATAATACCAAAAGGAAATGATGAGTTTTTACTTAACGATTTAGCTTATGTAATTACAAAACCAGAAGGTGTAAATAATTTATTTAAGCTTGGTGGTAAAGCTCGTATTGATATTAAAAACATTATGATAATTGGTGGTAGTAGGATTGGTCGTTCTACTGCAAAAATTCTTGAACACGATTATAAAATAAAATTATTAGATGTTGATAAGAAAATCTGCGAAAATCTCTCAGACGAATTATCAAAAACTTTAATAATAAATGGTGATGGCAGAAGTGTAGAACTTCTTGAAGATGAAGGAATTAAAAATGTTGATGCATTTATAGCTGTTACTGACAACTCTGAAACTAATATCTTTACTTGCCTTATGGCAATGAAATATGGAGTTAAAAAGACAATAGCATTAGTTGATGATATTAATTATATTGACATTTCACATAGTATTGGAATTGATACAATTATAAATAAAAAGCAAATTACTGCTAGTTACATAGTTAGGTTTACAATGAAAGCAGAGGTTTCTTCTATGAAATGTTTAAATGGAGTTGATGCTGAAGTATTAGAGTTTGTTGTAAAGGCAGGTTCATTAATAACAAGGAAACCGTTGATGGAAATAAGATTTCCTGAAGGAGCAATTATTGGTGGAGTTGTAAGGGGTAAAGATAGCTATGTTGCTGTTGGTCAATTGCAGATTCAGGAAAAGGATAAAGTAGTTGTTTTTGCAATGCCATCTGCTATTCATGAAGTTGAAAAATATTTTTCTTAAAAGATTTTTGATAAAATATGTCTAATTGGTCGTCATTAAATATAAATATCATTGTTAAATTTATTGGAATTCTTCTGGTAATTGAAGGTTTATTTATGTTAACGGCTTTGCCTTTTTCAATTTATTATGGCGAAAATTTAATGCCGATTATTTATGCAGCAAATATTACATTGATTGCTGGTGGAATTATGTGGCTTTTTACAAGAAATTATAAAGACCAGAATGTTGGACGTAGAGAAGGTTTTATAATGGTTACACTAACTTGGGTTGCATTTTCGCTGTTTGGTGCATTACCATTTTATATTAGTAAAGAAATTCCAAATTATACTGATGCTTTTTTTGAAACTATGTCGGGATTTACGACGACAGGAGCCTCAATCTTAACAGATATTGAGTCGGTATCAAAAGGATTACTATTTTGGAGAAGCATGACCCACTGGATGGGTGGAATGGGAATTATTGTACTTTCTTTAGCTGTACTTCCATTGTTAGGGATAGGAGGGATGCAACTATTTATAGCCGAAGTTCCTGGTCCTGTTCCTGATAAATTACATCCTCGTGTTACAGAAACTGCTAAGAGATTATGGGCAATTTATGTATTAATAACTTTTGCTGAAATAATTTTTTTAATGTTTGGAGGAATGCCATTTTTCGACTCAATTTGCCATTCTTTTGGGACCATGGCAACTGGTGGATTTTCGACAAAGAATGATAGTATTGCAGGTTATTCACCTTATATTCAGTATGTAATTACATTTTTTATGATTCTTGCAGGGATGAATTTTACTCTGCATTATTTTGCATTAAAGAGGAAATTTCAAAAAGTTATTTCCAACGAAGAATTAAAAGCTTATTTGTTTATTATTTTTTCAACTGTAATTGTAATAACAATATTTCTAGTTTTTCTGAGTGATTATGGTGTTGAAAAAGCTTTTAGAGATGGTATTTTTCAGGTTGTTTCTATAATAACTACTACAGGATTTGTTTCTGCTGATTATTTGCAATGGCCTGTTTATCTTTGGTTTTTAATATTTTTATTGATGTTTATTGGTGGATGTGCTGGTTCTACAGGAGGTGGAACAAAAGTTGCTAGACAATTATTGCTTTTTAAAAATACGATTCTGGAATTGAAACGTATGATTCATCCTAAAGCTGTAATTCCTGTTAAATTGAACAAAAAGAATGTTCCACAAGAAATCGTAACCAATGTAATGGCATTTATAATAATTTATGTGTTTATTTTTATAATTAGCTCTGTGCTAATGTCTTTTATTGGACTAGATTTTGAAACCGCAGTAGGATCAGTTGCTGCAACCTTAGGAAATATTGGACCAGGAATTGGCGATGTTGGTCCTGTTGATAATTATGCATCTATCTCTGATACAGGCAAGTGGTTTTTGTCTTTATTGATGCTCCTTGGTCGTTTGGAGATATTTACTGTGTTACTTCTTATAACTCCATATTTCTGGAGAAAATAAAAAATTATTTATTTGAAAGCTTTCCTTTTGTTTTAAGCATACACATACAAGGACCATTTAGCTCGCCTTTGAAATCTTTTTTAACAGGAAAGCCATCTTTTTCCCATTCAAGAATTCCTCCAATCAGATTTGCAATATTTTCAAAGCCAGATTCTTTAAGTTTCAAAACAATTGGTTTACTGTTTATTCCAAATGCATCAGCTATAATTACAGGTTTGTCTTTTGGAATTAAACTTAGGTTTTTTTCTAACTCGCTTTTGGGAATATTTAAAACATTTTCAACATCAAAAACTTTATAACTGATGTCATAAAATTCTCGAATATCAACTAAAACAGCTCCTTGTTCAATACACTGAATCGCTTCGCTACCTGAAAGATGCTGAATTCCGTTAATTAAAAAACCTTTATTTTCAAAAATGTTATTCATTATAAATTCGATTGATATTCGAGAAATTGATTTAAACTCTTTTGTTTAAGTTCATTAAAATGAAAATTAATATTCTTAAACAAATAATTATGGATTTCATTTTCGCTAAGACAAGTATATTTATCTTTAAATGAATTTATTGCAAGCGGAATATTTTCAACACCAAATTTTAAAGCTTGATTAACTTTGTCAATAAATTTAATGTCAATATTTTTATTCGCAACCCAAACTGCAAATGTAAAAGGGAGTTTTGTAAAATTATACCATTCAAGAGCAAGATCGTAGCCATATTTAAAATCACTATCAACATCAAAAACTCTGTCGCCAATTACAACTCCAGCTGTTTTATTTTTAATCTGACCAATATAGCCTTGTTCCGCACTTATAAATTCAGGATTAATTTTCCAGTAATGTTTAGCTAATATTCTTGCAAGATTTATTGATGTTAACGATTGATAATCAAGCAATAATGATTCTATTTCATTTAAAGGAACTTGGCTGTATAATTTTACAGTAAAAACCTCTTTATCTGTACTTAAACAAAATGGAGATATTATTTTAAATTCTTTTAATGATAACAATGAGCCAACAGGAACTAATCCAATATCTGCCTCATTTTCAATTATTTTTCTTGCACACTTTGATGGAACATCTAGCGAAATATCAGCAATTTCGGAAATTCCAAATGTATTATATAATCCGTATAAAAAAGGAATTGTATTAAGATACGATACTGCACTGATTCTTACTTTGTTCATTGCTAATGTTTTCGGTTTGATGAATTTCTGTCATTGCTATACTTGCTGCAATGGCTGAAACAATTGCAAAAAATGGAGCAATTGAAGCTCCGCAAAATGGTATTAATAATGTAAATCCAAAAATTCCACCATTTGTAATAGCAGTCCATTTGTACTTTCGTATAATCTTTACGCTATTTGAAATGCTAAGTCTTTGTCGTTCAATTGAATAATCCATAAATGAAAAGCCATAAAAATATGACGATAATATAAATATAAAAATAGAACTAACAATTGAAACAATCCATCCGAGTACAGGAATAAAACCTATTATTAAAATTCCTAAAAATATTCCGGTTTGAATCAACATATTTCTTAATGCTAATAAAATACCTCTGAAAATATCTCTTGCAAATTGCTCTATATTAAAAGGATAGTTTTTGCCTGTTACAATTTGCTCGGTTTTTTCGGATAAATAAGCCAACAATGGCGACATTAAAATTATTATCAAATATCCACCAAAAAAGCTAAAAGCAAAAAAGAAAATAATTGTAAAAGATATTCCTATAATCCACGATACTGCTCCTTTTAAAAATCCAGATAAAAAGAAATCTGCATTTTCAAGATTAGTTGCACCAAGTATTGTACTTTTAAGATATTCAGCAAGTTGATCTTTTAATTCAAAACCCGTAAATAACAGAATTATATATAAAATCAATGGTATAAATAAAGTCCACCATAAGTTATGTCGGAAAAGTATATTAAATGCTTTTCCATAAGATGAAAAACCTAAACCGATATTTTTTGAAAATGACATAAAAGGTAAAAGAGAGTTTGAGGTTTGAAGTTTGAAGTTTGAAGTTTGACGTTTGAAGTTGAGGTTTGAGGTTAGCTACGCAGTTCATTCCTTCATTCTTTCATTCCTAAATTTCTAAATCAAACTTACGAATCCATTTTGATATGTTCCAATAACTGCTAACATTATAAATAATTTAATAATATTTACAAATATACAAAATTGTAAAATTGTTTAGACTCAACTTTGTTATAATTTCAAAAAAATCATAAATCAGATTTTAAAATGCACTACTTTTATTGCTATATTTATAAAAATCATGTAGGTTTGCCCTATACAAAGCTTTAAAAAATAAAACGTTATGACTCTTAATGAATTAACTGCAATCTCTCCTGTTGACGGACGATATCGAAGTAAAATTTGTGAACTTTCTGAATATTTTTCAGAATATGCTTTAATCAGATACAGATTGAAAGTTGAGGTTGAATATTTTATTAAACTTTGTAAAATTCCATTGCCTCAATTGAAAGATGTTAATCATAAAAGTTTTTCTAAACTTCAACAATTATATCGTCAATTTGATTGTACTGAAGCTTTAGAAGTTAAAAAGATTGAAAAGGTATTAAATCACGATGTTAAAGCTGTTGAAGTTTATATTAGAAACAAATTCGATGAACTTGGATTGGGAAAATATAAAGAATTTATTCACTTTGGATTAACTTCTCAAGATATAAACAACACGGCAATTCCATATTCTTTAAAAGATTCGATGATAGAAGTTTACTTCCCAGCATTGAACGATTTAATTAGTACTTTATCTCTTTTAAGCAATAAATGGGCTAATGTTCCTATGCTTGCTCATACACATGGACAGCCTGCTTCACCAACAAGAGTTGGTAAGGAAGTAAAGGTTTTTATTGAACGCCTCGAAAAGCAATTAAGCTTGCTTCAATTAATTCCTTTTTCAGCAAAATTTGGTGGGGCAACTGGTAACTTTAATGCACATTTTGTTGCATATCCTGAAATTGACTGGGTTGATTTTGGAAATGCTTTTGTAAATAATGATTTAGATTTGTGTCGTTCGCAAACCACTACTCAAATAGAACATTACGATAATATTGCTGCTATTTTCGATAATCTAAAGCGCATAAATACTATAATGATTGACTTATGTCGTGATATGTGGACATATATTTCAATGAATTATTTTAAACAGAAAATTAATGAAAATGAAGTAGGTTCTTCTGCCATGCCTCATAAAGTAAATCCTATAGATTTTGAAAATTCTGAAGGAAATTTGGGTGTAGCTAATGCAATTTTTGAACATCTATCTGCAAAACTTCCAGTTTCTCGTTTGCAAAGAGACTTAACCGATTCAACTGTCTTAAGGAATATTGGAGTTCCTTTGGCACATACTTTACTTGCAATTAAATCGTTAGTAAAAGGTTTAAATAAACTCGTAATTAATGAAGAAAAACTACAAAGCGATTTAGAAGATAACTGGACTGTAGTTGCCGAGGCTTTGCAAACAATTTTACGCCGCGAGGGTTATGCAAATCCTTATGAATTGCTTAAAAAACTCACAAGAACAAACAAAAAACTTGATAAAGAAACTCTTCATTATTTTATCGATACTCTTGAAATAGAGCGACATATAAAAGATGAATTGAAAAAAATTACACCGAATAATTATACTGGTATCTTGTAATAAAATCAATTTAAATATGACAAAAGAAATATCAATATGGAAGCCAATCAGTTTTAATGACAATTGGTTAAATACAAGCACTTTGAAACTTGATAGTTTAGCTCCATCTTGGTTTAGAAAAAGAGATACACTTACAGAAGACTCCGAAGAATATAAAGAGTTCTTAAATAGATTAAAACGCCAACATGCTGTTGAAACTGGAATAGTTGAAAAATTATATGATTTAAAGGAAGGAATTACTCAAACTTTTATTAAAGAAGGATTTGTTGAATCGTATTTACA
>Ga0209211_10011606_pt1 | contig 11234 bp, 7 predicted proteins | sample RifGroA2_FD_183992 | JGI IMG/M metagenome (GOLD analysis project Ga0209211, IMG submission 183992) | Groundwater microbial communities from Rifle, Colorado, USA - Groundwater A2 (SPAdes) (version 2) | ecosystem: Environmental > Aquatic > Deep subsurface > Groundwater | place: Rifle, Colorado...
TTTTGTTTTTTCTCTATTCAGTTATTCTCTGCTACTGTATTTTTATTAACTTTGTGATGTTAATTTCTTATTTTATAATTGTGTGCATAGACAAGCTCCAAAGGAGAGGGGAGCCGAAAAGGTAATTCCGATAGCTATCGGAATCAAATTATTCCCTTTTGAAGTATATCGGAATCAATATACAAATAACAATAAGCAAGTGAAAAGTAAATTTGGTGTTTTGATTTTGGAAATTGTTATTTATTTGAAATTTGATATTTATATTTTGAGGTTTTCTTTATTTTTTGACTCTATTGGGATTTGAGTTAATAAATTCTTTCCAGCTTTTTGCTGAACTAACTTTATTTGTGCTTACAGGATTTTGAAAAAAGTGACAAATTGCTGCACCAAGTGCATCGGTAGCATCTAAAAACTTTGGCATTTCATTTATTTTTAATATTTTTTGTAACATCGAAGCAACCTGTTCTTTTGCGGCATTGCCATTACCTGTAATACTTTGTTTGATTTTTCGGGGTGCATATTCAAAAACAGGAATAGAATGTGAAATTGCAGCAGCAATGGCAGTTCCCTGAGCCCGCCCGAGTTTTAGCATTGATTGAACATTTTTGCCATAAAACGGAGCTTCAATTGCAAGTTCGTCGGGATGGTATTCGTTTATTAAGCCCGAAATTCTTTCGAAAATATGTTTTAACCTAACAAAATGGTCATCAAGTTTTTTTAATTCTATTACACCTATCGAAATTATAATTGGTTTATTTTGTTTAATTTCAATAATAGCATAGCCCATTATGTTTGTTCCGGGGTCTATTCCTAAAATTATTTTATCGGTTGACATTTAGTATAATGTTAAAAAGCTTTTTTAAAATTTGTTTTAGATAAAATTATACCCAAAACTATAAATATTAATCCAATAATTGTTGTGAGATGAATGTTTTCGTGTAAAAAAAATGAAATAAAAAAAATAGAAATAAATGGCGATAAATAAACCAACGAGCTAATTTTTTCGGGCGATGTAGCATAATGCAAAGCGGTTAACCATAGCACAAAAGTGATTCCCATCTCAAAAACCCCCACATAAATAGCGGCACACAAAGATGTTGAATTTTCAATTTTTATTTTTTCAAATAACAAATGATAAATTAAAATATAAATTGCACCAAATAAGAAATTAAGAAATAATTTTGGTGTCTCATGCCTTTTATCTTTCATATTTAGCAACCAAAATATAGCCCAAACAAATGAACTACCAATTGCAAGTATTATTCCTGTTGGACTTTGAATATTAAAATTAAACTTTCCCTGAAACGAAATAATAATAACCCCAACAAAACAAACAATTAATGCCAAAATAGCTTTAATAGATACTTTTTGACCTAAAAACGGAGCCGAAAGAATTACCAAAACAACAGGCCATGTATAATTTAATGGTTGAGCAATTTGTGCCGGTAGCAAACTATATGCTTTTAACAATATCATATAATATAAAAAGGGATTTAAAAATCCAAGAATTGCCGAGCTTGCATATTGTTTAATATTTGCTGTAATTGTTGAAAAAAAAGTATTTTGAATTATTAAAATTGCCAACAAAGCAACAACACTTGTAAACGTACTCACTAAAAGTAAGTTAGCAAAACTCATTCCTGCTAAAGCAGTTTTAAAAGCAGTAGCAATAGTTGACCAAAACAAAATTGCAGTAATTGCAAAAAGATATGCCTTAGTTTGTTTTTGCATTAAAATGGAGAACTGTCGTAAAAAAATAATTCTTCTTTTGAAATATTATCGCCTCTTAAAATTCTGAAGCGTTGACGGGCAATTGTAACATAAGTACTGCCTGGATGTTCATTCATAATTTTCTGATAATATTCCATCGCTTTAGTATTGTCGGATAAATACTTATCGTAAATTGTAGCTATATTAAAAATTGCATCATCGGCAAGAATGCCATAATTAAATTTTGTAGAAACCGTATCGAAATAAGCGATTGCCTTATTGTAATCGGCTTTTTTAAATGAGAGTTCGCCAAGTTTATAATAAGTATCGTCTAATATTTCGTTGCTTTTATAATTTGTTATAATACTGTCCAAAGTAAGTGAAGCTACGCTATCTTGATGCCTGAAAATAAGCATATCGGCTCTCGAAAAAACTTTTAAAGCTTCGCCTGTAGAATCGGAATTTAAATTGTCAGTAATTAAAAGTGAAAGCGTAAATGCATCATTAGCAATTAACTTTGATGTTGATGCTTTTAATACATCTAATTGTGCCTGTGCCCATAAAAAATCGCCGGAATAAAAGGCAACTTTAGCTTTTCTGAATTTTGCTTCGTGTCCTGTTGGTTCATTTTCAAATGCTTTTTCAACCTGGGCAAAATAAATAGTTGCACTCCAAATATCATTGTTAAATAATAAAATATCGCCTAAAAGTAATTTGCAATCAGCATTTTGAGAGGGAATTAAATAATTTGAGTTTATAGATTTTTCGAGACCTTGCGTTGCTTCGTCCGATTTGTTTAAATAAAATGCCTGAATATATGCTAATGCTTTAATTAGTGAAAAGGTTGATTTAGAATAACCAAGTTCGGAAAGAGAGTTTTTAATTTCGTTTTCTAAACTAATTATTTCTGAATTTTTAACTCTAGGTTGTTCTATTACTTTGCTGTAAAGTGTGTTTAAATATTCACTTCGTGCTTCTACAAACCAACTATTGTATTTTCCTTTGTCTATAACGTATTGGTATGCTTTTAATGCAATATCATAATCTTTATTATTAGTAGCTTGCTTGGCTAAATCCATTATTCGGTTTCCGTCCTCTTTAAGTCTTTTATCAAGAGCAACTGATTGTAAGAAAGCCAAATCGTATTTTTTTTCTTGTAAGAATAACCAAATTAACAATCCGCTGAATATTGTTTTATCTGGACTTTTTTGGATACGTTTTATTAATTGGTTTTTAAGTAAATCTTTTAAATTATTTTCTTTGTCGGTGTAAACTGTTGCTTGCAACCTATTTTGAACTGTTTGAATATAACCATCATGAATTTCAAGCAAATCTAAATATTCATTTATCATTTTATCCCACAATCGTTGTGCCTGATACAAATTGGCAAGCTCAAAGTTAAACCCATAAATATCTTTTAGCATTTTCCGACCTTTAAGATAAGTTTGCTCAGCCATAGTGAACTCAAATCGAGAAAGAAAAGAGTTAGCAAGATTAATAATTTGGTTATTATCTGGTTGTAATAGTTTAAGTGCTTTTTGAAATTCATCGTTTGCTTCGTTAATTTTATCTTCAATTTTATAAACATACCCTAAATCTACAATATAAGATAAATCGGAACTATTTTGGCGAATTTCTTTTTTTAAAATTTTTTCGGCTGTTTCAAAATCTTTTAATTCTACTAAACAATTTAAGTAGTAATTAAAATAAGTTTTACTTTTTTGAGAGTTGTACAAATCTAAAAAAATTGTTGATGCTTTGTCAAATTCCTTATTATTATAATATTGCAATGCTAATTGGTTTTGCTCATCAGGCGATTGGGCAAAAGTAATATTGAAAATGCTTGCAAATATTATAACAAAAATTGTTTTCGACATTGTAAAATTAAAATTATGCAAATGTAAGGTAAAACGTAATGACTAAAAAATAGCATTATACTTTGCACGGAGTAAATTATTAAATTTGAGTTTAGGTAAAGCATATAAAGGTATAGGGGATAACCCGCAGAACCCAAGTTCCAAGAATCCAAGCCCCAAATTTCAAATCCCAAATTCCAAGTTTGGGGCTTGGGATTTGAGACTTGGAGCTTGAGGTTTTGGGCTATTTCTTATAACTCTATACCTTATTTTATTCATGAAATACTAAAATTTATCCCGTTTGCAGTATAATATTGAATTGTTTTCAACAACAATACCTTACTTGGCATTGGTAAAATGTATAGATTTCATTTCTTTATTGTTAAAAAACTTTTGTATTTATAACTGATGATACGCATTTTTTTTATTCATTTGATAGCTGGATAATAATAGCAATTGTTCTGTTTCAATTGCCACGTCCTTTAGGGTGGACTATAAATTATAGCATATTCTATAGTAGGACTTCAGCTAAGCAGTTAAAAATTTAAAAATCACAAAAAAAAGTTCCCCCGCTATTTGTTATAGATAAAAAAGGTAAGTTCTCAATAATAGGTGGTATTATTTAAACAATAGAACATTTGAATATTTGAAAAACGTCATATTTCTGTTGAAATGTCTTTTTGTTATGATGGATATCTTGGTTTTAAATTATATTTCTTTTATCCCCGCCCTAAAGGACGAAGCAACTGATATGAACTACTATTGCTATGTTATTAACATTTCATGTTTTGTTTTATGCAAAATTATATTTATTTTTGCGTAACATCAGTTTATAAAAAACTTATAAACTTTTTGGTTGAATCAATTCTTCGTCTGTTAGCTATTGCAGGACAAACAGTTAGATGGTAGGCGTGGTATTTGACCAAAACATTGTATATTTGTGAGATAATATGAAACGAAACGACGTCATTTGAAGAATGGGAAAAAATTAAAAAAAATTAAAATGTTTGTTAACTCGCAAAATGCCATCGCAATTATTCGTATGGTTCACATTATCAGCATTATGTGTACATGATGCATAAAACATAAAAATAAATAAATAAAAAATTTTTATAAAATATTTAATTTTTGTAATGTTTTTTACAAATTTAATTTAATTTTGAAAAATAAATTATTCATTTTAATTTTGTTTATTATATTTGCTGATTAATAAAATAAATATTTTGATAATTAAAAATTTAATATTACATTCGTTGTTTGAATGGTAAAAATTACCTCACCAATGAAAAAACATATAATTACTTTTTTGTTTTTTACCCTATTAGGGTCGTGGACTTTTGCCGGTGAAATAGTTATTGAAGGAATATTTCAAGGTAAAAACCTTTATGTAATGAATCCATTTTCATCTTCTGGAGTTGGTTTTTGTGTATTTGAAGTAACTATTAATGGTAAAACATCAACCGACGAAATAAACTCAAGCGCATTTGAAATTGATTTATCTATATTTCAATTTAATGTAGGCGATAAAATTATAGTTGATATTAAACACAAAGACAATTGCATTCCTAAAGTTCTTAATCCAGAAGTTCTTAAGCCAAAAAGCACATTTACTGTTTCTTTAATTAATGTTGGTAAAGATGGAACCCTATCATGGTCAACTACAGGCGAAGCTGGTAAATTAACCTATGTTGCCGAACAATACAGATGGAATAAATGGGTAAAAGTTGGTGAAGTAGATGGAAAAGGAACACCATCTTCTAATTCTTATTCATTAAAAGTAAGCCCACACTCCGGAAATAATAAATTTAGAGTAAAACAAATTGATTATACTAAAAAACCTCGTTATAGCACCGAAGCCAATTTTAAATCAATGGCACCATCTGTTACAATTACATCTAAAAAATTTGAAACCGAAATTACGTTCTCTAACGAAACGATGTACGAAATTTATGATTATTACGGTAATCTTGTTTTAAAAGGAGTTGGCGATAAAGTAAATATCACAAGTTTAAAAAGAGGCGATTACTTTATTAATTTCGATAATACTATGGACCAATTTAAAAAGAAATAATAAAAGATATTTTCGATAAAAAGGGGAGTTTAAACTCCCTTTTTTTATTTTTATAAATTCCTTTAAGTAAAAACCTCAGTAATATCTTTACTATCCAAATAAAATGTTTTAATTCCTATTTCTTTTGCAGCTTCAATATTTGTTGTAGAATCGTCTATAAATAAAGTTTCATTTGGCAATATTGAAGCAGCAGATAAAGCATATTTAAAAATCTCGGAATCTGGTTTTACCATTTTTATTTGAAACGAAAACCATGCTTTATCAAACAATTTGTTAAAATCGGAATATCCGAAATTATTTTGTAAATCTTTTAAATATTTATTGTAATGAATAGAATTTGTGTTGCTTAATAAAAATATTCTGTAATTTGTTTTTAATTTTTCGAGTAATTTAATTCTTTTTATAGGCATGTCGAGTAAAAGTGCACTCCAAGCAAAATCTATTTGATGGTCGGTTAATTTTAAATTTGCGATTTTTCTGATTTCGTTTCTAAAATCATTATCCGAGATTTCACCTTTTTCCATTTTTAAAAGTAAATAGGACCCTTTCGATTTAAAAATGCAATCCTCAATATTTATAAAACCAAGCTTTTTAAAAGCATTTATACTAAGTTCAAAGTCAATATTTATAATAACTCCGCCATAATCAAAAATTATATTTTTTATGCCTTTTAAGTCAACCATTTCTTATTTATCTTTGAAATTTAAAAAGTAAAATTAAATTAATTTTTTTTATGCACGTAAAAGGCAAAAACTATAGAGCAATTAGGGCTGATAAAAAAAATAAATCTGTTCGTATTATTAATCAACTAAAAATACCGTTCGAATTTGAAATTATTGAAATTAATTCTTACAGTGAATTGGTTAATGCTATAAAAGATATGCGATTACGTGGTGCTCCATTGATTGGAGTAGCAGGTGCTTATGCGGTTTGGTTAGCATGCGTTGAAGCAATTGATAATAAAAATCCACAAAAGTTTTTAAAAGACGCATTTAAAAATATAATTACTGCGAGACCAACAGCGGTTAATTTAAAATTTGCGACATGCTATATATATAATAAGGTATTAATTGAAAAAAACTTTTCTAACTGGGAAAATGTGGCATATAAATTTGCAAATGAATATTATGAAAAAGAAATTGATAGTTTTCGTAAAATTGGCGAATACGGATTAGAAATAATTAAACAAATTGCAAAAAAGAAAAAAGGAAAAGTTGTAAATATTTTAACTCATTGCAATGCAGGTTGGTTAGCTTGTGGCGATTATGGAACAGCAACATCGCCGATTTATTTAGCTCATAAAAAAGGAATAAAAGTTCATGTTTGGATCGACGAAACTAGGCCACGATTTCAGGGAGCAAAATTAACTGCCTGGGAAATGTATAACGAAAAAGTTCCTTTTACAGTAATTACCGATAATACAGGTGGACATATAATGCAACAAGGATTAGTAGATATTGTGATTGTTGGTGCTGATAGAGTTGCTGCAAACGGCGATGTTGCAAATAAAATAGGAACCTATTTAAAAGCATTAGCAGCTTTCGACAACAATGTTCCGTTTTATGTTGCATTACCAGTAAGTACAATTGATTTTGAACTGAAAAAAGGAGTTGGAAATATAACAATTGAAAAAAGAAAAGCCGATGAAATTATCTTAATAGACGGGGTTAATAATAAAAGTAAAATTCGAAAAATAAATGTAATGCCAACAAATTACAAAACAGATAATTATGCCTTTGATGTAACACCATTTCGTTTAATAACAGGTTTAATTTCTGAAAAAGGTGTAATCAAAGCAAATACAAAAGATATTTCAAAATTGAAATAAAATGGAAGAAAATATTAAAAAAGAAGTTGCATATTTCATGCGACGCCTTTACAGAAAAGGTTTAACAACAAGTTTAGGAGGTAATATTAGTTGCAAGTATAACGATAAAATATTTATTACACCAAGTCAATTAGATAAAGGTCGAATAAATTCCGAGCATATTGGTATTGTTGATTTTGATGGAAACAATCTTACTCCATCTTTAAAGTTAAGTATGGAAACCCAGATGCACATTAGTGTTTATAAAAAAAGACCAGATGTAAATGCAATTGTTCATGCCCATCCACCCTGTTTATCGTTTTTTGCAGTATCCCGAAGAAAAATTAATAGTAAGCTATTAGGCGAATCTCGTACTTTATTAGGCGAACCCGCTTATGCAAAATATGCACTAATGGGCTCAAAAGAACTTGCTGAAATTGTTTCGAAAGCATCAAAATCAAGTAACATTGTTATTTTAGAAAATCATGGAGTATTAACGTTAGGAGAAAATTTAATAACATCTTTTGATAGAATTGAAGTAGGTGAAATAGCTGCCCGTTTAAGTTTATTTCAAAATATTCAAGGAAATGTTAGAGAATTGAATGAACAGCAATTAGCTGAAATAGACAACTTAATGAAAAGAACGCAATATTTTTATTAATAACGTTAAAAAATATTGATAAATTAATATGAAAATTGTAATATTGCAGTCCGAAAAATTTCAGGGCCCATAGCTCAGTTGGTTAGAGCACCTGACTCATAATCAGGGGGTCGTAGGATCGTACCCTACTGGGCCCACTTAAAAATCAAAAGGTTACATAAATTATATTTTGTAACCTTTTTTGTTTGCATATCAAAAACTTCAAAACCTAAAAAACTAATTTTTTGTATTTTGGATGAAATGTTTTTAATTTATTTACTTTTCTTCAATAATATTGTTATTCCATTGTTTATTCTCTGCTGTAATTTTTTTTCACTAACAGCAATTATAATATATACTGAAAACGGGACAAATTTTAATATTTCATCCCGCACAAGCAGGACAAAATGGCATAGAGGTATAAGAAAGAGCAGGTTATACCCTATACCTTTATACCCTATACCTTAAACTCAAATGTAATAATTAACCCGTTCAAAGTATAACATATATTTTCACAGCAATTTATAATACGTAAATTATGAATAAGTATTGCTTGTAAATTTTATTTTTTTATTATCAAGCTACAGATAATTCTGTTCATTATTTTTTTTGACTTTCTTCAAGTATCAAAGGTATATTTCTTTTCTTTTTAAGTTCAACTTGTATTTCCTTGCCAATGATTATATCTGCCGAATTTTTCAATCTATGAATTATCCAGCTATAAAATTAAATTCATTCGTAAAATTTTACGTATTTTTGTTGCCGTGAAAATCTATGGTAAAGCGATTTTTAAAAAATCAGAAAAATGAATTTTATTACCCAAAATAAAACTTTTAATATTTATTAACGTATAAAAACCTATAAAATTTTGTGTTTATGAAAAAATATACTTTTCTCACATTAATAGTCTTATTGTTTTTATTTTCAAATACTAAGGCTCAAGTTGGAACCGAATTTTGGTTTGCAGCTCCTGAAGTTACATCTGGACACAATGATTTAGGTCCAACATTACGATTTACAAACACATCTGCTACAACAGCAGCAAATGTTACGGTTACTCAACCGGCAAACGGAGCCTTTGTTATTACACCTACTCCAATAAATATTCTTGCAAACAGTTCCTACAGTTTAGTTTTAGATGCTGCACCTAATAGCTACAAAGCACTAATTGAAAATACACCAACGAACACAGTGCTTAATATGGGAATATTAATTACCTCTGATATTCCAATAACTGCTTATTATGAAGTAAACAACAATAATAATAATGAAATTTTTGCATTAAAAGGAGCAAATGCTTTAGGAACTGAGTTTTATATCCCAATAACCTTGAACAGTCCTACAGTTAATACTTTATATAACATGACAGGACTAACTCCTATTGCGATTTCAACCTTTGACATTGTTGCAACTCAGGACAATACAACAGTACAAATTTTTTCACATACCGCTGTAGATGGACATGCTGCTAATATTCCTTTTTTAATAACTTTAAACCGCGGACAAACATATTCCTGTGGATGGTCAGGTGCTAATTACGATAATCCTGCTTATCAGCCATCTGGAGCCGTTGTGTTATCAGATAAACCAATTGCAATTACAGTAAAGGAGGATTCGAAGAGGCATTTATTGAATGGTTGCTATGATTTAATTGGCGACCAAATTGTTCCTGTTGATATTATAGGAACAGATTATATTGTAATTAAAGGACAATTAAATGCCACTGCCGGTGAAAGTTTTTTTATATTGGCAACTCAAAATAATACAAAAGTTTATCTTGATGGTAATCCTGTAGCTGTTGCAACTTTATTTGCAGGACAAACTTATTTTCAGGATAATATAGTTAATCCCAGATATTACATTCATACGGATAAACCTGTTTACTGTACTCAGGTTACAGGGTTTGGATGTGAACTTGGTTCAGCCATATTACCACCATTAAATTGTGCAGGTTCTCCATCTGTAAGCTTTGTTAGATCTACAACTGAAGCATTCTATCTGAATATTATGGTTAAAGCGGGTTCCGAAGGAAATTTCACTTTAACAGGTGGCAGTAATCCTCTTTGTATTATAGCAGCAGACTTTGCGGCTGTTCCCGGAACAGGTGGAGTATGGCTTTCAACTTTCGGCAAATCATTTACTATAGCTGAAGTTCCCCAAGGAGTAGCTATGCAATTAACCAATTCTACGGATGTTTTTGGAATGGGTTTAATTAATGGTGCTGCTGCAACAGGTTGCCGTTTTGGATTCTTTTCTGAATATGTTGCTAATATATATGCAAATGCAGATATTGACCAAAATATTTGCAGTAACACAACTGCACAGTTAAATGGTTCTGTTACCGGTGGAGCTACTACCGGAATTTGGACTACTTCAGGTACCGGAACGTTTATCCCAAATGCTACTACCCTTGATGCTGTTTATACACCAAGCACTTCGGATACAACTGCTGGTTCGGTAACTTTAACATTAACATCTTCCAGTTCGTGCACACCTGTCAGTGATCAAATGGCACTTACTTTTTATGATGCTCCATGGATTGATGCCGGTCCGGATCAATCAGTATGCCGCAATAACCCCGATGTTAATATGGATGGTAACATAGCTAATTGTACAGGCGGGCAATGGTCGGGAGGTTTAGGAACATTCGCACCAAATAATACTACACTTAATGCTGTTTACACTCCAACAGCCGCTGAATTGCTTGCAGGAACTGTAACTTTGACTCTGACATCAACCGGCTATGGAACCTGTAACCCTGTAACTAACGATATTGTAATAACCTTTACAGATGCACCAACTGCTAATGCAGGTCCTGACGTTACTGTATGCGGAAATAATCCGGCAGTTTCTTTAAATGGTGCAGTTACTATTGCAACAGGCGGAATTTGGACTGGTGGTACAGGAAATTTTGTTCCTAATAATACTACACTTAGTACTCAATACACTCCTTCACCCGGTGAAATAAGCGCCGGAAGTGTTACTTTAACCCTTACTACAACCGGAAACGGAAACTGCTCTTCAGCCAGTGATAACATATTAATAACAATTTCTCCGGCTCCAACAGTAAGTGCCGATATTGACCAAACAAAATGTAAAAATAATGCTGTAACTACGTTGAATGGTTCTTATACTGTTGCTACAGGAGCT
>Ga0209211_10011607_pt1 | contig 11233 bp, 4 predicted proteins | sample RifGroA2_FD_183992 | JGI IMG/M metagenome (GOLD analysis project Ga0209211, IMG submission 183992) | Groundwater microbial communities from Rifle, Colorado, USA - Groundwater A2 (SPAdes) (version 2) | ecosystem: Environmental > Aquatic > Deep subsurface > Groundwater | place: Rifle, Colorado...
ACTTCTCAAGATAGAATAGAATGGCAAACCCCAAAAATCAGAAATTAGGCGATAGTAAGCATTATGCAGCAGGTAGTATACAGAAGATGATTTCTGCTTACTACCTACTACCTACTGCCTACTGCTTACTGCTTACTGTCTTTATCGGCTGCGCTACTACCAAAGAAGTATCGAAAGAAAATCCTGCCTTACTGTATTCAGAAGCTAATAATCTCTATCAGGATGGCGATTATAACGAGGCGATTGATAAATATAAGAAGATTATAGAAGACCATCCATTCAGCCCGTTTGCTGAAGATGCACAACTTCTTCTTGCAGATGCATATTATGCAAGCGCCCAGTACAGTGATGCAGCCTCCTACTATACTAACTTTGTTACGCTTCACCCCCGGCATTCAAAAGCATCCTATGCCATGTTTCAGAAAGGCATGAGTTATTTCAGGGATGTGCTCACCATAGACAGGGACCAGACGAATACTCAAAAGGCCCTCCTCGCATTTAGTGATGTGCTTTCTTTATATTCAGAAAGTATATATGCAGACAAATCTAAAGAGATGAGTATCTTTCTTAAAAAGCGGTTGGCCGAGAGGGAGTTTTATATAGGGAAATTTTACTTTAAGGATAAAAAATATAAAGGCGCACTAGCAAGATTCGCAGAGATATTAAACAAATATCCTGAGGCAGGTTTATCAGACATGGTTTTATACTATATCGGAAAATCATATGTAGGTCTTGGCGAGAAAGACCTTGCACGAGATGCATTTACTGCACTTATTACAGAGTTTCCGAATAGTTCATTTGCCCGTGATGCAAAGAAATGGCTGAGCAGTAATCAGGAAGGATAGAAATATAAAGGAGTAGAAGTTTTAAATCTTGGGTATGACCTCAAAACCGTTTAGAAGACTTAGACTTCTCATCTATCCAATTATCTTCTTTTTCTGTTGGGCGAATTTAGGGATTTATAATATTGCTCACTCCGCATCAAGTGGCGGAAGTCAGGCGTCAGGAGTCAGGAGTCAGAAGAAAGGCACAGAGGAACAGTTTCAAGAAGCCCTTGAAAGGCTGAGAGATGGAGTAGACAGAGAAGATACAGCAAAGGTCAAGGTTGAAAGGGCAGAGCTTGAAAATCTTGATATTGACATAAAAAAGCAGTTTAAAGAGACAGAACAAAAGATAAAAGACCTTCCCGAAGAAATCAAGAACCGCCACAAAGACTTTGTCCGGAAATATGAAGAAAACCTCAACACCCTCAAGACAAACCTTGATGACATAGAAAAAGCTAAAACAAAGGAAGAAAAGAAACAAGCCCATAAAAAGACAAAAGACTTCCTTGAAAAGACAAAACCGCCGTCAAGACATGTCCCTTTAGATCCGAACAAACTGCCGCACAGGACGCCGGAGATAAAACAGAAAGAGCCGAGGACGAAGCCAGAAGAGTTTAAGACAGAAAACAGAGCACAGAACACAGAGGACAGACAAAAGCCGATAATGGTTGCTTCCAACGGCCCATTAACCGGCCTCTTGGATTCCCCATTGCCTATTGCCGATAGCCTATCGCCTGTCTTGCTTGCCGCAGCAACCAATCTTCCAACCGCTGCCGACCTCTTAGAGACCATAGAAGTCCAGTTCACGCCAGACATAAAAGCAAAGGCAGCGGAGCTAAACAACAACCCTGTAAAGATCTACGAATGGGTGCGTAACAACATTGAATTTGTCCCCACATACGGCTCTATCCAGGGGGCAGACATGTGCCTTCAAACAAAACAGTGCAATGACTTTGACACAGCATCATTACTCATTGCCCTTCTCCGCACATCAAACATCCCAGCAAGATATGTCTACGGCACAATAGAACTTCCAATAGAAAAAGTCATGAACTGGGTTGGAGGATTTACAGATGCAAACTCGGCGGTGAACTTCATCGCCTCCGGCGGAATCCCGATAAAGGCATACACCTCCGGCGGGAAGATTGCCAAAGTCCAGATGGAGCATGTGTGGGTGGAGGGGTGGGTGGATTATATCCCATCCAGAGGGGCGGTGCATAAACAGGGCGATACATGGATACCGCTTGATGCGAGCTATAAGCAGTATACTCATAAAACAGGCATGGATTTATATACTTCCTTTTCCTTCAACGGCGACCAGTTTATGAACAGCTATATTGCGGATAACCAGGACATTACCCCTTATCAGCAATACGGCAAACAGATGCTTACCTGACTGGATACGAATATGCCGACTGCAACAATAGAAGACATCCTCGGCGCTCAAGACTTGCCATCCACAAAGACAATTATTAGGCAGACGTTTCCATATCTGTTGGGAACACTGCCTTACAAAGTTGTGGTTCAAGGAAGCAAATATTCAACAGCCCCCGACACTATGAGACATAAAGTTACACTGCAAATCTCGGCAGATATGTTTGGGGAAGGAGGCATTTCAATTACAAAAAGCCTTCCAGAGCTGAGCGGAAAGCGGCTTACGCTCTCGTATGTTCCTGCCACCACAAGTGACGAGGCCATTGTGGCCCAATACGGCGGAGATATGCTCAATGTTCCGCCCTATCTGTTGAATGTCAAACCGGTTATAAAGATAGACGGTGTGGATACAGCTACAGGCGGCAGTATCGGGATGGGGACAACACAGACCTTTACAATGAATCTCTACACGCCAGCCTATGGCTCGGACATAGTTCAAAATAATGTAATAGCCGGGACATACTCGGCAATAACGATACAAGCAAACAAAACACCGGCAGAAGTAGCCGGTGCAAGAATGGAGAAGCTTCAAAACAATTCAAAGAATATAGATGCAGTTACATTAGATGACTTGCTGGGAGAGCTTCTTTATGCCATAGGTATTTCCTACTTTCATCATCTTACTTTTGAAAACGACCTCTATGCCAAGACCTTTCAGATGGTTTACATGAAACAGCCCTCTGAGGCGATTACAACCCTTGATATAAACATCTCCTATCTCTTTGGCGTTCCGCGCTCAGCAAGTCAGGGCGGTTTGAATATAGATGTTGACAGAGATGTCTATGCAACATCATCCTTAACAGGAGACACAAACAGAAGCAAACATTTCATGAACCTCTCCGGCATGACCTCATCGGCATGGGAGCATAAGATATTTGAGGCATTTGTAAATACGCCTTCGGTATCTGCGATGAAACTACTGAAATACGCCAGCCAGCAGGGAATTCCGATATTGACGATAGACAGCGCCAATATTAATACAATCCTGCCAACCCTGTTAGTGTCATCAGATGTGAAGACAGAAATACAGAATGCAATCAATGCCGGGAAAAAGGCCATAGTCTCACAATCAGAAGTCCAATATTACGACTGGAAGGGAGTCGGATATGTAGTTTTAGACCCGATAACAGGTACCGGCGCTTATATGATAAGCGGGGGATTGGCTGGGGGAGGGACGGCAAAGATACTTACTGACCCACCGATTACAATGAGTAAGGACTCGTTTGTGTATCAGTATATTAAATCGGTATTTCTTAATTCTGTGATAATTAATTCGATTGCTTTAATAGGAACACCTTATGTTTGGGGTGGAAAAGACCCTGATATCGGATTGGACTGTTCAGGACTTACGAAATATGTGTATGAGATGTCTAATTTTAGGATTCCTGACGGCGCGGCTAATCAATACAATCACTTTAAAAATAATGGAATGATCTTTCAGACACCGCAATCTGGGGATTTATTCTTTTGGAAAGATAGTAATGGCAGTATCTACCATACAGGAATTGTTACCGGCATTACTAACAGTGAAGATATTGGAATTATTGATGCCCCAGACACAGGCAGAGTAGTTGAGTATCGGCAATTTCCGTTAAATGGAAGTTTCTGGCAGTCAAACATTGCTGGATATGGACGCCCAATAGAGTAGGTTGACCTATGAAATTTCTTTTCGTAACAATTGTAGCTATTCTAATAAATTTACAAATGGATAGTAATTTGCTGGCAAATGAGAAAAAAAGCACCGTGCCTTCTATAATATTTAACGGAAGAATTGTATTCCAAAAATCGGATGATAAGATAGGACAAATATTTGTATTAGATGGTAAGGATAGTAAACTCATAAGGCTCACGAGTGTTGGGCATAACTATCAGCCAAAATGGTCACCAGATGGTAAAAATATAGCATTTGCGTCCAATAGAAAGGGGCACCGATGGGAGATTTATATAATGGATAGCGATAGTAAAAATCAAAGAAGAGTGACCTATACAACAGATGGTTTTTCCACACAACCACGATGGGAAAGTAGTGGTAACGAACTATATTTTTCCTCGAATATAAAAGGTGACATTCGGGAAAATCTGGTTAATTTAAAAACTGGGGAGGTGAAAATAATAGCCTCTACGGGTAAAATTCCGGCAGTAAAGGCTATTCCCATAAAAGACATTATAAAAGACATTGATAAAATAGAAGATGAGCAACTAAAAAAAATGACAGAGGCGTTAGAAAAGGAAACAAAGGAAATTCTTGAGAGATTGCAAGGTCGTTTCAAAATATTTCCATCACCTGACGGAAAGCATTTGTTAATACACTATTCCTCAGGGAAAATAGTTTTAGTAGATAAGAAATCTAAAAAAGAGAAAACCTTGGACGATGGCAGTGAACCTGCGTGGTCTAAAGATGGAAATAAACTTGCCTATTTTATTGCTTCTGATGAGTTGAAAGACACCTTGGTAGTCTGGGATGTAGACAAAGGTATACAAGAAAAAAAAGCTGTTCCTACAAAGAAATATTATGAGGAATGTTTTTCCACTTCATGGAGCAGAGATTCAAAACAAATAGTTTATACATGTGGGCCTGTAGCAGGCCCCGAAGAACCGTGGTTATATCTTTATGACTTAAAAACAAAGCAATCTGTAAAGCTCATTCAAGGCAGTAATCCAGATTGGTATTAGAGGAATTCTATAGATGAAAGTATTTCACAAAAAAATGCTTATTACAGCGGTGGTTGCCTGTTTTGTGCTGGCAGGCCTACCTTTGTCTGTCCATGCCCAATCTTCCCAAATCACCTCCGGCCTTTCCTATCTTTCAGCCAACCAGAATCAGGACGGTTCATGGTCAGAAGTTTTCACTGCCGATTTTGTTTCAACGGCTGAAGTGTTATCGGCCTTTGCAGTTTTGAACAACAAAGATACGGCTTACACAAACGGCCTTAACTGGCTCACTTCTCAAACCATAGATACTACCGACTATCTTGCACGGAGGGTGATTGTTGCCGGCAGCTCCTATTCGGTTACGGATTTGAACACAACTTTGTCCTATCAAAATACCGGCAGCGGTTTTGGCGGGTATCTGGAATATACAAGCAATAATCTCGACACCGCCCTCTCCCTCCTCGCCCTCCAATCCGCCAACTACGCCGACTCAACGATTATCAACAACGCCATCACCTATTTGCTGAACAACCAGAATGCAGACGGCGGATGGGCCTTTCGACAGGCTCAAGGTGACGAAACATATGAAAGCAATGTCTACATGACCTCTCTCGTCTCATGGACATTACAGCAATTTTCCCAGACAACGAGCATAGCAACGGCAGTCAACAAAGCAACAAGCTATCTCATCTCACAGCAGCAGACAGACGGCGGATTCGGAGATTCCGGCTCAACCATCTACGAGACTGCGCTGTCATTGATTGCATTGATAAACAGCGGGCAGGGGCAAGCCCAGCCCCTACAAAATGCGATAAATTATCTCACCTCAACCCAATCAGCAAATGGAAGCTGGAATGACGACCCGTATAGCACAGCGTTGGCAATTCGTGCGCTGGCGAATGTGAAGCCGAATCTTGCAATTTCATCCTCAGATATCACATTTTCAAATCCTATGCCAACAGTTGGCGACACAATTATTATTACGGCAAACATCAAAAACACCGGCCCTGCAAATGCGGAAAATATTTTAGTTCAGTTCTATGACGGAACCCCATCAACTGGGGGAGTAGTAATAGGTGAGACCACTATAACTTCGATTCCTGCATATGGAAGTTCTTTGGCGAGTATTTCATGGACAATCCCGACCGCATCTTCCAAGGCAGTCTATATTAGATTAGACTCCCTGAATTTCATAGATGAACTTAATGAATCCGACAACATAGCATTTAAAAACCTCACGTCAGCAACTTTGCCTGATTTGAGCATCACCGCTTCTGATATAATGTTTAGCCCTATAGCGCCAGCAACCGGCGAATCAGTAACCATTACAGCAAGCGTAAGAAATATAGGAGAGACGGCAGCAAACAATGTGACCGTAGACTTTTATGATGGAGTTCCATCATCAGGCGGAATGCTCATTGGCACTGTAACAGTTTCTTCAATAGATATTGGCGGTACAGCGGCAGTTCAATCCTTGGCAATCTTTACCTCAGGAAGTCATGACATCTATATAACCATAGACAAGGCCAATACTATAACAGAGAGTGATGAGACCAACAATACCGTTATGAAGGCTCTCCAGGTTGGAGGCGGTGTGGAACTATCAATAACAGGCAGTGACATCTCCTTCAGTCCAGCATATCCAGTAGAAGGGAATCTGGTCACGATAAATGCCTCTATTCATAACGAAGGTGAAGCAGAGGCAAAGACTGTTCTTGTAAGATTTTATTTAGGAGACCCTGATTCAGGAGGAAGCCAGGTAGGTTCTGATATAACCATACCTTCAATCTTAGCAAGAGCCAGTGCAAGCATAAGCACCCAATGGGATTCTACAGGCCACACTGGGAATAAAGACATCTATGTAGAGGTTGACCCGCTGAACACAATACCCGAGGTAAATAAATCCAACAACAAGACATTTAGGACAATAAAGGTAGCGGCAAAGACAGGGCCTGACCTGACATTAACATCAGCTGATATAAACTTTACACCCATTGCGCCCAACGTAGGGGAGGTTATCACGATTACCGCCACGATAAGAAACAGCGGCACTGCTGATGCAATCAATGCCCCTCTGGAATTTAGTCTCGGAGACCCTGAAATTGGCGGAACATTGATAATAGGCAGCCAGACCATACCCTCGCTTGCAAAGGGTAATTCTGCGACAATTCAGATGACATGGAATACAAACGGATATACCGGAGATTATGAAATCTATGTCAATGCAGATCCGTTCAATGAGCTAGCGGAACTGAGCGAAACAAACAATACTGCCCATGTGCCAATAACAATCACCGCGCCTCAGGGGCCTGACATAACCATAACATCCATAGATACAACAAATCTCATTACCGACACCCAGAACCTTACGGTCTCAGGCTCAATAAAGGTAAATCTTGAGAACAAAGGCAACCAGGCCACAACCACATCCTTTGAGATTACAGCCTTTGAAGACAGGGATCAAAACAAAAGGCTTGATGCAGGCATAGATAACATCCTTGGAAAAGCCATGTATACAAATACCCTTATGGCAGGCGCGGCAGACTTTATAGATATACCTGTTGCAGGCAGTATCCTCTTCAGGGATAATCTTATTTATGCGATAGTCGACAGCGGCAATACCATCTCAGAGCTTGACGAGACCAACAATGTGAGAGACACAGGCCAACAATGCGAATATAGGCCGCCTGTAGGTGTGTTCAATCCTGTGGAAAAATGGAAATGGAGCGGAAGCAGTGTGCTCCCTGATTATAAGCAGGTCATGCACACTCCCGTGGTTGCGCGTATCCTTGATACCAACGGGGATACTCTGATAGACAGTAAGGATGTGCCTGCGGTTATCTTTAGTACATTCAAAGGAGGAAACTATACTACAGATGGTGTTTTGAGGGCGGTCAGGGGAGATACCGGGCAGGAAATATTCACTATTACCAATGCTGCATACAGGACTGTCCCTATTGGTTCTATAGCAGTAGGCGATATAGATAACGACGGGCTTGTGGAGATAGTGGCTCCCAAGAGTGGTGGAGGAACAATGGCCTTTGAGAATGATGGGACATTGAAGTGGAGTAGCTTGTACGGCTCCACCGGTTGGGGAGGACCATCCATTGCTGATATAGATAATGACGGAAGACCGGAAATCCTCATGGGTGGAACTGCGCTTAACAACGAAGGCACACTCAGATGGCAGGGAAGCTTTGTACCCCTTTCCGTTGCAGCTGATGTAGACATGAACGGTATTCCAGAAATAGTTGCGGGCAATACGGTATACAAGAATGATGGAACAATATTATGGAGCTTTGCATCTACCGGTGACAGACTTAATGCTGTGGCGAATTTTGATGACGATCCGTATCCAGAAGTAGTATTTGTTACATACAGTAAGGTATATCTTTTTGAACACACAGGCCAAATGAAATGGGGGCCTGTATCTATACCAGGTGGTGGGCTCGGAGGATCTCCGACAGTTGCTGATTTTGATGGCGATGGCAAGCCAGAAATTGGAATTGCTGGTGCAGCGAGATACGTTGTATTCAGGGCTAATGGAAGTGTTTTATGGCAAAGTGTTATAAGGGACTACAGTTCACAGGTAACAGGTTCGTCGGTTTTTGACTTTGACGGAGACGGACAAACAGAGGTTGTATATAACGACGAATACTACCTGAGAATATACAAGGGCAGTAATGGAAGCGTCCTTTTTCAGACCGCAAATTCTTCAGGTACAGCATATGAATATCCTCTTATCGTTGATGTGGACAATGACAACAGGGCAGAGATCGTTGTTGTGTCAAACAACTACGCATGGGGTGCACACAACGGCATCCGCGTCTTTGAAGACGCAAAGGACAACTGGGTGAATACCCGAAAAATATGGAATCAGCACACATACCACATAACCAATGTCAACGATGACGGCACGATACCCAGATATGAACAGAATAACTGGGAGATATATAACAACTACAGGTGCAATTCTCTGCTACCTCAGGAGGTTCTTAGCACATCAGATATAACAGCATCCTACATAACAGTTGATCAGACAAATTATCCAACATCAGCTACCGTTTCTGTACGGATTGGCAATGGTGGCGCTGTCAGTCAGATACCATGGGTGGATGTTGCATTCTATGACGGAGACCCGAATCAGGGTGGCATACTTATTGGAACGGCTAAGACAACAAAAACTCTAGATACAGGGGATTATGAAGATATCTCTATGATCTTGAATAACCCTGCCTCTGGCAGCCATAATATCTTTGTGGTTGCAGATAAAGACAATAAATTCAACGAATGCAGGGAGAATAACAATACAATATCAGCAGAATTTGCCATTGGAATAACTACGCTTCCAGTATATCTTTCTGACCTCTCTGTCTCCTCTTCGGATGTAACAATTGCCTCCCCTGTTATAGAAGGGCAATCAGCTACAATAACAGCAATAGTCCATAATATAGGCAATATGGGGGCATCGGACGTTGTTATATCTTTCTATGACGGAGACCCAAAGAGCGGGGGTATGCTGATTGGGTTTCTCACGCAATCCTCTATTGATTCCGGAGCGAGCGCCATCGCAGAAGTATCATGGAATACATTCTGGCAATCAGGGAGAAACTACATCCATGTAATAGTAGATCCCCAGAACCTCGTAGAGGAATCAAACGAAAATAACAACTCTGTGATTATCCACGTAGATGTTACACCTCCTTCAAAACCTGACTTGGCAGTAGCCTCTTCTGACATTACCTTCTCGAATTTGAATCCAAAGGAAGGAGACCCGCTTACAATAAATGCAACTATACATAACCTTGGATTAGACGCCAGTGACATAGAAGTGTCTCTTTATGACGGTAATCCAGCCTCAGGTGGAATACTCATTTCTCAAAAGACCATCTCACAGATTATTCCATTTGGCGGGGAATTTATCCTGAGTTTCAATATAAACACTGTTGGTATCCCAGGGAATCATAACTTCTATATAAATGTAGACCCGAATAACAGAATAGATGAGATTACAGAGACAAACAATATTGCGTGGAACTCTCTAACAATAAGTTCATCGAGACTGAGTTTAAGTGTATCTACAGATAAAGCCCTATACACCGCCAATGAGAATGTTTTCATTGATCTCTCCATCACCAATTTAAGTGAATTTGCCCGCACCATTGATGAAGTCCTAGAGATAGAAGACAGCCTGGGCAACTTTGTGCAGGCTGTGACGACCCTATCTGGCCTGACATTTGGAGCTGGTGAGACCAAGACATTCTTAGATTTCATCTACAACACCGGTAAGACCTTTGCTGGCGATTACCGTGTGCATGCTAAGCTTATTGAGGCGGGAAAACAAGTGGGGGAGGCCACAACAAACTTTACGATTCTCGCTGTCAAACAGGCTACCTCCACTATTGTTTCTGATAAGATTGCTTATTCTTCGAATGAGCCAGTGACCCTGACCTCTACAGTAACCAGTCAGAGCCCGAACAGCATCCTCACCAATCTTGATGCCACTGTGACTGTCACCGACCCGCAAGGGTTTCCCATCTTTACCGAAACGAGGACGCTTTCTGATTTCTTGCCTGAGACCAGAGTCGAGTTTAAGTCCTTCACCACTACCGGTACGCATCCTGCTGGTTTTTACACAGCAAGTTTTATAGTACGCTCCAACGGAGAATCTTTGACCAGCACCCAAACCACATTTGAGATACTCTCCAGCATTACTCAGAGCAAGGCCCTTTCAGGAAAGATAACAGCCAATCCAGGCACAATCTTTGAAAAGGAGACCACAACCTTAAGCTATACCATCCAGAACATCGGTAATGACATAGACCTTCCCCTCATTCAGACAGAGATAGTCATAGTAGACCCTAGCACTGAGCTTGCAATAAGGACGATTACAGGAGAGGCGTCCTTAAACGATAGGGAGGTCTATGCCAATAGCATCCTCTTTGACTCTACAGGGCTTTTGCCAAAGCCGTATCTTATAGTATTGAGGGGCATCACTGCAGGGGTTACCCAGACACTATCCAGTACAGGCCTTGTAATCACCCCAATCCCCAACAACGCACCAATTGCAAATGCAGGCCCTGATCAATTTGCATTCTCAGGCCAGCCCGTACTCTTAGATGGTTCAGCAAGCTCAGACCCGGATGGAGACCCATTATACTTTACATGGCATTTTACAACCGTCCCCAATACAAGCCAGACTACAGATGCAGACCTGTCCAACAGCATGACGCCCACGCCATCCTTTGTGCCGGATAAAGATGGCATCTATACCCTGAGTCTTGTAGTCAATGATGGCCTTGCAGATAGCCAGACAGACACTG
>Ga0209211_10011608_pt1 | contig 11233 bp, 10 predicted proteins | sample RifGroA2_FD_183992 | JGI IMG/M metagenome (GOLD analysis project Ga0209211, IMG submission 183992) | Groundwater microbial communities from Rifle, Colorado, USA - Groundwater A2 (SPAdes) (version 2) | ecosystem: Environmental > Aquatic > Deep subsurface > Groundwater | place: Rifle, Colorado...
CGAATATACACGGCTAGGGGATATTCTACCCCTATTCAGTGCCCCGCTCGAGAAAATGAAAGATTGATATTTCAAGGAAAATGATGTTTAGAGAGTTAAGTTCTGACTATTTTGCGGAAAACAGGAAAGGATGGCGGTGGGGGCGAGACTCGAACTCGCATGCCCATTGCTGGGCGCTGGTTTTCGAAACCAGTTCCTTACCATTCGGAGCACCCCACCCTTAGCGCGTTTTCAACCATTGAAATTATACCCTCAATTTGCTTTTTCCTGCGACGAAGCCAGAAGAGACAGCCGGACGTCGAAAGTGAAAATTTGCTGGTTTTGCATTTGCGTCCTGACGAGAAGAACACAGTCAACAAAATCAACTGAATATTCGGCATACACGCCCAATGCCCGCAGCAAGCCTTGCCGATTTTCAATATGAAGCTCCGGAGAATTGATGAGAAAGGAAAGAATGGAAACGATTTTTCCTTTTGGGAACTTAAAATATTGTTTCAACATGACTGCGGTTTCAATAAAAATAGGCTCGCAGATATATAGCGATACCGTACCTTCCTTTGCCTTTTTAATCAGCACTTCCACCATATCCGCCTCTTTGGGGATATCATTGGTGGTATACCGGAGTAACGCATTGGTATCAAGTTGAAGTCGCATCATTCCATTCTGTTAGCGGCGGCAGCCCCATTTCTTTGGCCACATTCTGCGCAATCGCTGTTTCAAAAGCGGCGCTTTCTTCCTCAATAATTTGCTGAAGCGGTTTTCCCCGGTTTGCTTTTACCACGGGGTTATCGTGAAGAATCCCCCGTAGTGACAGCAGGTCTTGGTGCGGCAAGGGCCGAATTTCTATTTTAGCCCCGGAACTTTTAATAATCGCCTTGGACTTTTTATCCAAAAAGTATTTTTTCCGCAGTGGTTTGGGAATTGTTAACTGGCCTTGACTGGTAATGGATGCAATATAATTCATTATTTTATCTCCTGGGAACGTTTGACGTTCCTTGCCATTATTTTATGCTAGTGATATTATTCTGTCAACCCCCCTTCGTCCCGACCCCGGGTCGGGGCTTCGGCGGGGGAACGATGTCAGATCAAGTTGCCGAGATCAAATCCAAAGTTGATATCGCCCAGCTGATTAACGAGCGGGTCCCTCTCAAGCAGCGCGGCCGCCGCTTTTTGGCTCTGTGCCCGTTCCATTCCGAGAAAACCCCCAGTTTTACCGTCTCTCCCGATCTGGGAATTTTCAAGTGCTTTGGCTGTGGAAAAGCAGGCGACGCGTACACTTTTTTACAGGAATACGAAGGTATGTCTTTTGTCGAGGCCTTGGAATACCTGGCCGAGAAAACCGGCGTCAAACTGGAACGCCGGGCCGTTGACCGCCATACCGGCGACATTGATAAAAAAATTTTTGAAGTTAATCATCTGGCCGGCGAATATTTCCATTATCTTCTTACCAAGCATAAAGTCGGGGACAGGGGACGCCGGTATCTTAACTCCCGCGCCGTTACTGCCACCGCGATTGACAACTTTTTCCTGGGCTACGCTCCCGACCGCTGGGACAACCTTTTCAACTTCCTGACCAAAAAGGGCTATGTCCCCGAACTTTTAGAATCCGCCGGCCTGGTCATCAAAAAATCCTCAACCCCACCCCCATCCCAAACTCACAACTTACAACTCACAACTCATTACTACGACAGATTTAGGGGCCGTGTCATCTTCCCTCTTCGCGACCCCCGCGGCCAGACAGTCGGCTTCGCCGGCCGCTTGCTTGACCCCGGAATTAAGGAAGCCAAATACATTAATTCCCCCGAAACCCCGGTTTACCATAAAGGCCGCCACCTCTATGGCATTTTCGAAAACCGCGACGCCGTCCGCCGCGCCGGCCGGGCCGTTTTGGTCGAAGGCGAACTTGACGCCATCAGTTCCTGGCAAACCGGAGTCAAAAACGTTCTCGCCGTCAAAGGCACCGCCCTGACTTCCGATCAAGTCCGCTTGGTCCGCCGCTATACCCGCAATGTTAGTCTGGCCCTGGACGCCGACCCCGCCGGCTGGGAAGCTCTGGAGCGCTCTCTCCCGATTCTCGAAGACCACCAGCTTAACCTTAGGGTGATCACTTTTCCGGCCGGCGCCAAAGATCCGGATGACATCGCCAAATCAGACCCCAAAAATTGGCGCGATCTGGTTGACAAGGCCGTTGGCGTCTACGAAGCCATTGTCGAGGAGACTCTGGCCCGCGTCGGTTTCCAAACCGGCGAACAAAAGAAAACCGTCAGCGAGCGCCTGGCGCCGGTGATTGCCCGGATCAAAAATCCGGTTGAGCAGGACCACTGGATCAATACTTTAGCCAAACGCTTAGAAGTTAGTCCCGACTCGGTCCGCCGCCAGATTTCCGCCTCCAAATCCGGTCTCGCCACCAGCCACCAGCCACCAGCCACCAGCCACCAGCCACGCGCCCCTCGTCAAGAAACATTATCTAAATATTTATTATCTCTGATTCTTCAATCCCGTTTTCCCCTGCCGGCCGGTCTTGGACTCCGGTGGTTAATTCCCGTCGGCATCCGCCAGATTTTAGAGCTATATAATCCGCAGTTGTCTTTGGCCGATTTCCGCGCCGGCCTGCCGGCCGAGCTTCATCAATTATTTGACGAGTCGGCTCTGGTGGAGCTTGGTCCCGGCCCCGATGCCGTTTCCGACACCGCCTGGGTCGAAACCGAGATTGCCGATACCCTCCGAGACCTGGAGCGGCTGTGGATTAAGCAGGAAATTCGCGATCAAAAAGCCAATCCCGGCTTGCTGTCAACACTGCTGGCCCGCCTCAATCAGCTGGAAGCCGCCGAAGGCTGATATAATTGAACCATGCTCTCTTCCCAACAAAAACGCCAGCTCCTGTCCCTCCGCCGCCAAGGACAGGATGAGGGATTTATTACAGTTGACCAAATCCTTGAGTTTTTCCCCCGTCCCGAATCCCAGCTTGAAGCCCTGGACGCTTTTATCAAATCCCTTTTCCGCGCCGATATTGACGTTTTTGACACCTGGGCCGAAGACCAGCGCCAGGAAGACAAAAAAGCCGCCACTGATCTGGAAAAAGAACTTTCCTCGTTAGTAGAATTAAACCGCGAGGGCTCCTCCGACCCGGTCAGGATGTATCTTAAGGAAATCGGCCGCATCCCGCTTTTGACCCGGGAGCAGGAAATCCAATTGGCTCAAGGATACGAAAAGGGCAGTCTTGCCGACAAAACTAAATTGACCCAATCCAACCTTCGCCTGGTCGTTTCCATCGCCAAAAAATACATCGGCCGCGGCCTGTCGTTTCTCGATCTGATTCAAGAAGGTAATAAAGGCCTGATCCGCGCCGTTGAAAAATACGACTGGAAAAAGGGTTATAAATTCAGCACTTACGCCACTTGGTGGATCCGCCAGGCCATCACCCGGGCCATCGCCGACCAGGCCCGGACCATCCGGATTCCAGTCCACATGGTCGAAACCATCAACAAAGTGATTCGCGTTTCCCGCCAGTTGCTTCAGGAAATGGGCCGCGAGCCCGAACCGGAAGAAGTCGCCGCCCGCCTGGAAGACATGACCGCCGCCAAAGTCCGCGAAGTTCTTAAAATCGCCCAAAAAACCACTTCCCTGGAGACCCCCATCGGCGACGAAGAAGACAGTTTCCTTGGCGACTTTATCGCCGATGAATCACAACTTTCTCCTTACGACGCCACCAGCAAGCAAATGCTCAAGGAAAACGTCGAAGAAGTTCTGTCCGCCCTGTCTCCCCGCGAACACAAGGTGCTTCGCCTCCGTTTCGGCCTGGACGGACAGCGCCCCCTGACTCTGGAAGAAGTCGGCCGCGAATTTGCCGTCACCCGCGAACGGATCCGCCAAATTGAAGCCAAGGCGATTCGCAAACTGAAACACCCGTCAAGAAGAAAAAAATTACAGGACTATCTGGAATAAATTATCAAAATAATTTATAATTTCTTCTTATGAAAAACATTGATCTCAGCAAAATAATAAAAAATAAACACCATCGCCGCTGGATTGCCTTAAATCACACCCAAAAAAAATAGTTGCCTGGGGAAATGATATGAAATCTGTGATAAAACAGGCTAAACAAGCCGGAGAATCAAAACCGGTAGTCATGTTCGCTCTCGCCGATTTTCGTGGATTGGTATCATAAACTCATTGCAAATCTTTTTGCCTCTGGTCATTTATGTGCTTGGAACGTCAGACGTTCCGGAGGAACGTTCGACGTTCCTTGACACCGAATCTATTATAGATTTCTGCTTAAAGCCGGAATGACAAGTTTAGTAGAGATATCCAACGGGTTCATAAATATTTCTCATAATTTTTTTCCGAAATTTTCAACGCTATCGCGTATCCTAAAAGGGGAAAATCCCAATTATTATTTCCGAAATTATTCACGCTATCGCGTGATTAAAATAGGGAATCAATCTCTTTTTCGAGACTCAAACTCGTTTCAAAAATCATTACGGGAGTGTTGACGAATGTTACTGTCCGGGTAGAAACGATAAAAATTGCCAGGTATGAAATTTTAATTCGTCGCCGGTCCCTTTAAATATCAAATCTGGAAAAAACTGCCCGTAAGGGGTGTAACCGAAGGTGGTAGAGATCAATATCTGTACCAAGTCGGTTTCTCTTACGATCTGCAATACCCTTTCGGATTATTGGGACAACGGGAGTTCTTTGACGTTTTAAAAATCTGTTTCGATTTGTCCCGTAAGCAGTTTGAAATTTCACCTAAACATCGCTACTTTAATGGCCGAAGTCCTTGATTCAGAAGAGCAGCGACCCGCGAACCATCGGCCCGGCCGCCGGCTTTTTTCATTGTTTCTCGTATTAAAGTGCCAAAATCGGCATCGGGATTAGCCGCTTTAATTGAGGAAACTATGGTCAAAATCTCTTCATCTGTCAACTGTTTCGGCAAATACTCTCCAATCACTGTTAACTGATAACTTTCCTTATCTACCAGATCCTGCCGCCCGCCTTTTTGATACGCTTCAATCGCTTCTTTTCGCCGCTTGGCTTCGGTTGACAGTAATTTCACCGCCTCTTCATCAGTCAAAGAATGTTTCAAATCAATTTCCCGATTCTTTATTTGGGAAAACAAATATCTCACCGCCTCTAGGAGCGGCTTATCCCCGGCCTTTATGGCGGCGATCATTTGCGATTGGATTTGATCTCTAATTGTCATAGGGAAGATTATATCTTAAAGCCCGGCGTTTGCCGGCGATGAACCAGCCGAGGGTGTAAAACGCCAAAGTAATCACCAATAGGAATTTTATTCCGGTTAAAAATGAAATCATTTCCAACAATCCGCCAAAGGCAGAACCAAAAAGATTGGAAGCGAAAGCCCGGGATTTATCTTTGGCTTTGGCAAACCAGCCGGCGAAAATGATTCCGCCGAAAAAGAAAGGCAGGTTTAATGCTCCGCCGCCGACAATTAATTTCAGAACCGGCGGCAAGCGATTTAGAGAGTGAAGCGGGATAAAAAATTGCGTCAAAAGAGACAAGATCAGGCCGATAAAAGCGGCTCTGGGGGACATCAGTTTCTTGTAGACGGCGTAATTGGCGGCCAAAATCATTGATAAAGCGGCGGTGATGATGATCATGTTGGTTTGCCAGGTTAAACCAAACAACAGACTGGCTTTGCTGATGTTTTGAAACTCAAACAGTAAAAAAGCCGCTCCCCAGAAAAACATTGGCAAGTCAATTACGGCTTGTTTAAAAACATATTTTTTGACCACCGCCAGCGCCCCAATGAAAAAACCAGCCATCAGTAGATGGATTAAAGGCAGTCGCGGCTTGTCCAAATAAAGATAGGGCCAGTCGTCGGTCAGAGCTCTGGTGTTAGGCTGAAAGGCCTTGGCGTTTTTGGCTACAAAATTTGCCAAGTCCGGATTGGCGGATAAGATATTGTCCAATGTTTGCGGTTGCTTGGCGGCCACGAAGAAATATCCTCCCCAGCCGAAAGCCCCGTCGCTTCTGACTTCAAACGCCAGCGGCTGATCCCCAAACACCTGATTGACGGTTTTATATAATCTTTCTCCGATCCAGGGCCTGGTGACTTCAAAACTTAATACCAAAACGCCGTCCGGTTGTAACAGTTCTTTGGCCCTGGCTAGACTTTCTTGAGTGTAAAGATAATGATCGAGTCTTAGGTTAGTCAGAGACGAACTTAAAGTATGCGAATCAGCCAAACCCATCACTATCAAGTCGTATTTTTTGGCGGTTCTCTCCATGAATTCTCGGCCGTCAGTCACAAAGATGTTTACCTCGGGTTTTTGATAGGGCCGGTCCGGATGGTAGAGCCGGCCCAATTTTATGACTACCGGGTCAATTTCCACCGCGTCCACCGATTTAGCTCCGCCTCTGACAGCCCCGGCGGCGTCATTGCCGGCCCCGGCGCCGATAATTAAGACGTTTTCCGGATTTCTTTTCAATTGATATGGTAAAAGATACTGGTCGATAAAAGGAATTTCTTGGGGCTTGGCAAATTTGGTTTTCGTCAAATAGGCCGAAGCGGTGGCGATATGGGTTTCATCCAGGTTCAGTAACCCCATGTAGCCGACATTATTTACTTCTAAGTAATAACCCTTAGGCTGATGTATTTTAGTGGGATAAATCGGGGATATGGTCAATTTTTGATATGGAGACCAAAAAGTAGTTGGGCCTTCGTAGGGCTGCGGCGAGCTATGCGGCGCGGTCAAGGCAACCACCGCCATCGCGGCGGCGACCAGCAAATATCGCTCCGACAAATCACTGACCAGGAAAAACAACAATCCCAAGCTGACGGCGATTCCCAAAAGCGGCGGCAAGCCGAGGAGGGAAAATAATTGGAACGCCCACATTCCCGCCAAAGACGCCGCCACGTTGACGGAATATATTTTGAGGGGATTTTCCCTGCCGTCAAGCAATTTTCCCAATAAATTCCCTAGGGGAACGAATACTCCGGCCAATAGGATAATAATCAGCCCGGTTAATAGCAGTCCAAAAATAGCCCCGGATTTACTAAAGGTATTCAGGGTTTGCCAGATGTAAGCTTCGGATAAAGGCGACAGTAATTCGGAAATTCCGGAAAATAGCTTGACGTCAAACCTGGGAGTCCGCAGGATGTAAACAATGGTGGTCAAGGCGGAAACGAAAAACAACAGGACGGCGGAAATGCTTGGCGATATCGACTTTTTGATATACATGCCGATGCCGGAGCCGATAAAAATTGAAAGAAGAATCATGTTCCCCAAGTAGGCGAAAATTCTGATTTCCGTTCCCACCAAGCGAATAATCAGAAGCTCGAGGAAGAGAATTAAAAAACTAACCAGCGCCAAGCGCCAATATAACTTCACGAAGGCAATTGTACTTTATCTGACAAACAGCCAAGCCAATATTCCAGCCGCTGCCGCCAACCACACCGGGGTTAGTTTTTGCCCCAGCCTTTGGCCGGCAAGTTCAGAAATTTTGACCAGCAACACAAATCCGCTAAAGACGGCTATCAGCAAACTTGCCGGCGGCCAAGCCGGAATGGCGATTTTGCCGGTCTCGCCTTTTAGCCAATTTAGCCATTCGGCGTATTTAAATAATGTCATATGCACAAGTATCGCGATGGCGGCAATCCTGACGCCGACATACTGTGTCTTCCACCATTTGGCGGTGTCAATTTTGGATTTTATTTTCTCAAACGAGATTACAAACAAGACCGCCATGATTAGAAGTCCCAATAATCCGGAATAGGCGATTAAGGGACGGGATAAATACAACCCAAACGGCCCCCCTCTGGCCAAGGGAAACATTGACAGATAGACATGGGCCGCCCCCAAAAAGAAAGCCAAAATTCCCAGCTCCTTCCGGTAATTCACCCATTTATCAAACCGTTGATACAGCCGCGACAAAGGCCCCAGCAATAAGACTATTCCCAACAGCGCCAGCGACCCGCTGGCCAGACTTTTATTGACGATGGCTAAATCAAAATACCCCCGCCGCAGCGTCAGGTAAATCGCCAAAAACATAACTATCCCGGCCGCCGTTGCCATCGCCACCAAATACTGTCTGACTTGTTCCCTGTTCATCTACTTTAATTTGTACTCTCTTTGACTAATTTTTTCAAGACCCGCCGGCCAGCTTTTTCCATAGCCGAGCCGCCGCGTTTGAATTTTATCTTATTCCCGAAAACATGACGCGATCGCGTCAAAATATTTCCTTGTCCATTTCATCAAGTCATATTATCATTACCGCCAGTGAAATTTTTTTCATGGATAGATATTAAAGTTTAGAATAAGCGATCGCGTATCTTTTTCTTTAATACGGAACCTGGCGGGGATTAGTCAGTTTGATTGACTATTAATTTTTATCTCTAATTCGCCTCGCGGCCGCGCCTCGACTTTAGTCAGCTCGTCCGTAATTCCTCCATTTACCATTTTCCATCGAAGATAAATTAATCCGCCCCAGGACAGTTATTTGGTCGTCCGCCGTTCCCTGGCCGAACGCCTCGGCTTTTCTCCCAACTCCCTACCCTCCGCCCTGACTTTCCCCCAATGGCTCGGCTTGTTCTCCGTTTGGTCCCGCCGCGCCCCGGGCATTGACCATCGGGATTAATTCCGGAAGTAATTCTTCATGGCAAATTCAAGTTGGTTCATAAAAATCCGCTTAGATTAATAAGAATCGTATCATTCATATTGCCCTAATCGTATCATAAATGATACGAAAATAAATCCCACGGAGCAAGAGTGAGCAGTTACTAAAAAACAAGCTTGCCGACCCAGTCCGGGACTTTAGCATTTTTAACCTCGTCGTATCGAGGAGTATAGGGCTTAATGTCTAAAACAGGGGTGCCGCTAACAATGTCCAAACCTTTGACCGTTAAACAATTGCCTTTTCTGCCAACCAACTCCACCGTTGAGATGGCAATTCTATTCGGCCTTTGGGGACAACGGCAGGCAAAAATTCCTACATATGGAATATTCTCTCTCCCTTGCGGATGATGTTTCAGGTGGCACTCTTTTTCCTTATCCATCCAATAGACTACGATAACGTGCGAATAATCCTCAATTCCATCCAAGCCCGGGGTATATTTTTTATCAATCACAATTTTAGTAATAACATCTTTCCACCCGGGCAGGGTTGGTTTAGAAACGCTATTTTTTGCTTTTCCCAGCGGTTTGATGGTGATGGTGCCGTCTTTGTTTTGACTATCGCCAAATTCGCAAAAGATTGTTTTCATAGTCCTTTAATGCCCGCAAAATCATTCCCCCTGATCTTTACTGATACGGTTTTGTCACCTCCTTTCTTTTCGTAAAGGTCATTGCGAGCGACCCCGATGTTACATCGGGGGAGCGTGGCAATCCCAAAATTCTATAATTCTATTGTAATTTATCATATCTAATCTATCATATGTAACCGTATGTACCGACTGATGCTTTATTTCCTTTTGGCGCTTTGGCTGGCCGCAATTCTTTTTGGTTTCACAAAAGTTCTGCTTTATAACCCTTTTGACATTCTGGCATCCGGATTATTTTTGATAGCGATTTGTAATATTACCAACTATTTATTCTCAAAAGTGCTGGGGGCAAGAACAAAACCGGAGTCCGCGTCAATAACGGCTGTTATTTTAACTTTGATAGTCGGGCCGTTTCCTCTACTCGAAAATTTGCCTGTTTTGACTTTTATCGGCGTTGCCTCAATGGCTTCCAAGTACATTTTTGCGATCCGCAAGAAGCATATATTTAATCCTGCGGCTGCGGGAGTATTTTTGAGCGCCGTATTGCTTAACGCCGGCGCATCCTGGTGGATTGGAAATATCCCCAGCCTGCTTTTTATTATCTTAGGCGGCCTTTTAGTCCTTGCCAAAATAAAAAGGTTTGGACTGGCCTTAAGTTTTCTAGCTGTTTACTTTCTAAGTACAAATTCATTTCCTGCCCCTCCTGTCTGGTTTTTTGTCTTTGTCATGCTGGTAGAGCCGCTTACCTCTCCCGCCGCCAAAAATAAACAGGTTATTTTTGGAGGATTTGTGGCCCTGGTTTATTTTCTACTTCCCAAAATTATCCCCGGCTATGGCTATGGCTTGGAAACAGCTCTGCTGGCCGGCAACCTCCTGAATGCGGCCCTCTCCGTCTGGGTCCGTTTTTCCTCTCAAATTTAAGCGCATTAAACCCCATCTGGCTCCGAACGCTGAATTTTGACACTCCGCCCCGCCGCCGAAACTTGTCCTGAGTTTATCGAAGGATTTCGTGCCCCGCCACTGCGGGACGCGCCGCTTATTTGTTTAAATAAATAATTGTTAATTGCAAAACTGTCGCGAATGAAACCCAGAGCAAATATGGAATGTTGGCATAGACGACCCAGCGGAGTTCAGGTGAGGTGTGCCAAATAGTATAAAGCGCCCAAATGAGCGTACCGAGAACCAGCCGAATTGCAAAGGCGTGAAGGCAAAATTGAAAATAAGATTGAGTGCAAAAGGCAGGGCGATAATCCACGGCAGTTTGCCGGTAAAAGTTTTATAAAACACCGTGCCAAAAGATACGGCGATGATCGCATACAAAACCGTCCACACCGGCCCGAAAAGCCACGCGGGCGGTGACCAAAATGGTTTGATAAGTTGTGAGTACCAATTATATGTGTTCATATTTTTTTATTTAAATAACTCAGCCACCGGCACGCCCCTCCAAAGGCGGGCAGGCGAGGGCTTTAGCAATTTATTTCTACGCGCTTCCCAGAAATTCCTTCAGCATCATTTTTCGGGTCGTTTTGCCCTATATTTTATTTCAAAAAGTAATAGCTGTTTTTGGTACTGCCCTTTTTGTCGATAAATCCTTTTTCAAAAAGGGATTTAAGAAAAACATGGGCTTGCTGACGGCTAATTTTTAGCATTTCTGACAAAGCGGCCGAAGTGATTTCTTTATTATTTTGGATAATCATTAGCACCTCTTTTTCACGAACCGACAACCTTTCTTCGAGAGACAGACTTTGAGTGGCATTTTTTATTTTTGCCAAGGCGCTTTGAAGCGAATATTTAACCCCGTCCGTAAAATATTCCAGCCATTCCGTTTTGTTTCCGGAATCAGCAGTATGCAGTTTGTCCGAATAATCGAATCGGTCAATATCATAGGGTAATCCCTGATTTTAGCCACTAAAACTGTTAATCTTTTTCAATAAGCGGCTGCCCTGTTTTTCTATCTTCAAGTCTCGGTAATTATACCTCCAAACATATTCTCCCAGAAACAGGGAAAGG
>Ga0209211_10011609_pt1 | contig 11233 bp, 12 predicted proteins | sample RifGroA2_FD_183992 | JGI IMG/M metagenome (GOLD analysis project Ga0209211, IMG submission 183992) | Groundwater microbial communities from Rifle, Colorado, USA - Groundwater A2 (SPAdes) (version 2) | ecosystem: Environmental > Aquatic > Deep subsurface > Groundwater | place: Rifle, Colorado...
ATCCTTGAAGCAGTCTATGGAATTGCGCCTATAATTTCAAATGAAGTATTTACACGCCTTAACGACACTTCTCTTACAGTAACCTGGACTACAGATGATCCCGCTACAAGCAGAGTGGTTTATGATACGGTTTCACATGAACCGGCAGTTTCAAGCGGCGATAGCCCATTTGATAAATACGGGTATGCAAACACTACGGGTGAATTTGACACTGGAGTAAACAAAACTACTTCTCATTCGGTAACCATCACCGGTCTATCAACAGGAACTACTTATTATTACAGAATGATCTCTCATGGCTCACCTGAAGCTGTAGGATCTGAACATAATTTTACAGTAGGCTTATTATTCGGATCTTCGGGAACTGGTGACGGCTTAGGCTGCGCAACTAATGACTGTTCTGGAGGCGGTGGCGGAGGTGGAGCTGCAGTCGGTGGCGGAGCCCCTGCCGGAGGAGCTGTGTTTGGGGTTGCTGTCGGACCTTTTATCGAAACCGGCGTTTTAGGAGAAACAACTCCTTCAGCAACTCTTAGTCCGAGTCCAACAGAAAAAGGAGTTTTGGGAAATGTCCCAAGTGAAAAAGTTAATTATGGAAATTTAGCTCCAAAGCTAATATATCTTTTACTGTTTTTAATTCCTGTTGGGTTTTGGTTATATCTTAAAAAAAAGAAAAAGGACGAAAAATAAGTCTTTTGCTTATTGACAAAGTATTAGGGAAGAGTATACTTTTCTCAGATTTTATCCGATGAGTTATGATTAAAAAAATTCTTATCGGCCTCGTAGTATTTATTATTGCAGTTGTTCTTCTTGCGAACTTCGCTACTCAAGGAATCGCAGACGTCGCCCAGAATCAGCTTTCAGCTCTTCGCTCAGGAGACAGCGCAAAAGCCTACTCATATACCTCAAAAGACTTTCAAAAAGCAACTTCACTGGAAGCTTTCAAAACATTTGTCAAAGGCTATCCTTCATTAAGTCAGAATGAAAGCGCTTCATTTACTACAAAACAAATTGAAAATAATCTCGGGACGTTGAAAGGAAGTCTAAAAGCTAAGGATGGTTCTGTAACGCCAGTTGAATACCAATTGGTAAAAGAGGGTAGCGACTGGAAAATTTTAAATTTGAGGCTTAATCCAACCGGCGCCGGAACAAAAACAGAGGAACCGTCTCCTGCAGCGGAAGAGGTTTCAGGCGCAACAGTTTCAAAGATTTTAATAAATGATGCTAAAGGAAGTGAGGGCATAGTTGATGCAAATCAAGACAGTTTTTCAGCAACAACTCCGGAAATTTTTGTTTCAGCATATCTAAGCGGTTCGGAAGTAGGGTCTAAAGTATCAGCAGAATTAACATACTTAGATACCGGAGATAAGGTAGGACCCGCAACTAATGATCTGGAAGATGGCGGAGATATAATAAGTAATTTTTCATTTAGCAAACCTACCAAAGGCTGGCCGGAAGGAAATTATACAATTCGAGTTTACCTCTCAACTGGAGCAAGTAAATCAGTTAACTTCTCGGTCAAATAAATTCCTCAAATTTCTTTGCTGAACATCTCGGTCTAGATCCGCTTCGCCATTATTGCAATGTAGTTAATTGGGATTTTTAAACATTACAACATAATTTAGGGAATTAGGAAAGTTCGATGGCGAATTTTCTGCTTCTTCCTGAAGCCACTTTGCGATTGGTGCTATTCTCTTTCTAAAACCAGGATGATCTTTGTCGATAATTACCTCTTGCAACGGTATTCCCAAAGCATTTGCTAGTCTTACTTCAGATGAGCAGCCCAAAGATAACCGGTAATCAGGGAGGCAAAGCACAGTGTTTACAGGATTAAGGGAAACGCCCTGTTCTTTTACAAAACTCACAAAGCCATCTACCAATTTTTCATACTGCATTGCTCTTTCAGTGCGCGAAGCATTGTGGTCATTAAATACATTTATATCTATTCCAGGTTGTCCCGTTTCAATCATTTGCTCGAATCTCTTTGCCTCGTTAACTGGAATTCCAGATAAATAATATATCCAAAATTTGAGATAGTCCATTTCTCCCCACCCCTGCCTATGACCAACTAAATGGGGAAGAGTAACTCTATAGGCAACAACCAAGTCTTCACTCTCGTGTGCTATAATTTCTGCCACTTGACTATTTAGGCGAATTATTGCCGGAATTTGTTCTGCGAGGTCATTCATTCCTTCAAACAATCTCTTTGCACCGCCACTTGTCAAAGGTGAGCTAAAATATGCTTCGTTTCTGGGTAGCGTAAAGGAGGTAGCCATTATCTCATAAAGCTCTAGGGGTGAAATTTCTGTCATCGATTCAGGAAAGAATGTGTAGTCTTTTTTTCCCAATTGGATATCGAAATATGAGGCATTTATCCTTTCCTCATAGTCTAGTCCAAGGACTTGAGCCGCATCCCTTATTAACGCTTCTCCGTTATCAGTATTGGTAGTTCTTAATTCAATAAACTGCCCAGCAGGGATAACCTCTTCACCCCTTCTTACAACTACCCAATCGGCACAAATAACTACACTGCCAAACTGATAAAGATCTCGAATTTTATTAACTTCTTTTGCTCCGAAGCCATATTTTTTCATTAATTCTTGTTCTGTCTTTTCGTCTATTTCTATTTCATATTTCGGCCTCACGCGTACACCTGCGTCTTCAATCCTTACTCCTTTATATCCTAAGGTAATTTTGTCACCTTGTCTTCTACACCTCACCTGTTCTCCTTGTTCCCCAGGAGTTAAAAGATATAAATCATGTTGATAAGAACGGGCAATAAATTCTACGCCCGGCTTTTCTACTATATCTTCAATATTTCCTGTAATTCTGAATTTTGTCTGAACCTCATTTGATTGAAGTCTTGTTGGTTTAGCTTCGATTTCCTGAAGGAGCTCTCTAACACCAGCGCTTGCTGCGGGCAATAGTTGGGAAAACTGTAAATCCGTTTCTGGAAAGGGAGCAGGCGTACCTGACTCATGGGTAGCCATACAGCAAGAATATTACAGAATACAATAAGTTTTATCAACCATCTAATTTAAAAATTGATGAATGCGGCTTTGGATGCTGCCGAGCTTGGATTCGAACCAAAATAAACGGATCCAAAGTCCGTTGTCCTACCATTAGACGACTCGGCAATCAAATCCAATCTTATCAAAATTAGCCTCAGGATACAAGAAAAGTTGAATTATTTATTCTACTCTGCTAAGTTGCACTCAATATATGTTTAAGGATAGATCAGACGCGGGAAAAAAACTAGCGGAACTTTTAATAAAATATAAGGATAAAAATCCGGTCGTTCTTGCTCTGCCGCGTGGTGGGGTAGTTGTTGGATATGGAGTTGCTAAGGCACTAAATTCTCCACTGGACGTAATCATTTCCAAAAAAATCGGGTCTCCTAATAATCCGGAATATGGAATAGGAGCTGTTTCAGAAAAAAATAGTTTTTTTATCGATGAAGCAAATTACAAGTTATTAAATCTTAAAAAAGATCAGGTTGATATTTTAGTAAAACTTAAATCCGAAGAAATAGATTCAGGAATAAAACTTTTTAGAAAAGGCAGAAATCTGATGGTCAAGGGAAAAATAGTTATCTTAGTCGACGATGGCTTAGCAACTGGGGTTACTGCAATAGCTGCTATAAAAGCCTTGAAAAGAATGCTTGCCAAAAAAGTTATTTATGCATCTCCAGTCTGTGATAAAAAAACAGCAAAACATTTGGAAACTAATTTTGTTTCAGTAATTTGCTTAGAATATCCCAATATATCTGCAATTGGAGAACATTATGAAAATTTCGAACAGGTTGAAGACGACAAAGTATTAGAGCTTCTCAAGAAGGCAAGACGAGTGGTTTAGGGTTAATTTGTGCTGAGGGCGTGAGTCGAACACGCATAGCCTGTTCTTCAGACAGGTGCCTTGACCACCTTGGCTACCTCAGCTTGGTGGGTACTGAGGGATTCGGACCCCCGACACCTGCGATGTAAACGCAGTGCTCTACCACTGAGCTAAGCACCCTGGTGCGGACGAGAGGAGTTGAACCTCCACCCCTTGCGGGACATGCACCTCAAGCATGCGCGTATACCAGGTTCCGCCACGTCCGCTTGTTTTCGTATTTTATCAAACGATAGTGAGGATTGAAAGGGTGCCGAGGAGAGGACTCGAACCTCCATTCCCTTGCGGGAACAGCGCCCTGAACGCTGCACGTCTACCATTTCGCCACCTCGGCTTAGCTTCAAGTTTAACAAATTAATAAAAGGCAAACAAGTAATTTGACATTATTTCTTATCTCTGATAGAATTTTCGTCCGTTTAACCAACTCTAAGAGTTGGTTTTTTATCGGACAGAAATGGAAAATATAATTCTACAAACAGTCGTAGCCAGTGTGGCAGGAGTTTTAGCATTAGCTTCTCCGACCCCACCTAGCGCAACGCTTAGATCACAAACAGAAGTTAAAAAGCCTGAAAAGGTGGTACATGTGGTGCAAAAAGGAGATTCCCTATCTTCTTTAGCTACAAAATACTTTGATAATAAAGATTATTGGACAAATATCTGGAATGACAATCCAGAAATCAAAAATCCCAATCTTATCGAAGAAAACGATAAAATTGTCATCGAGCAAAAAGAAAAAGAGGAGATAGAAAAGCTTAAGCCAGAACTTAATGAAAGGATGCAACCAAGGCTTATTGCTCATGTTCAGGCAACTGTAGTTTCATCTGAGGCTAAAGTGGAAGCCCAAACAGCCCCTTTACCACCGACTTCAGGACCTTTATCGGACGCACAAATTAGTTTTTTAGGCCAGTGTGAATCCGGCTTAACTGCAAACAGAAATTCTGGTAACGGGTTTTACGGAGCCTTTCAATTCACGATAGGAACATGGAATAGTATGGGAACAGGCTACGAAAGGGCAGATCTAGCGCCACTTGAAGTACAAGTAGATGCAGTACAGCGCTTAGTCTCAAGATCAAACATTTTTGGTCAGTTTCCAGCTTGCTCAAGAAGAATGCAAGCTCTCGGCCTTCTCTAAATTTGTTTAAATTAGCCTCATTTGCTATACTCATTTTGCTTGCGGATGTAGTTCAGTGGTAGAACGTCTCGTTGCCAACGAGAAGGTCGCCAGTTCAATCCTGGTCATCCGCTCAAAATATAGCCTCAACTTGACAATTTAGCCTCCAAATGACAAAATAATTCTACATCATGAAAAAGGTTTTATTCCTGCCTGCCTTCTTTCTGATTACCCCCATAATTATAATTTTCTCTGCTTTTTTTCTAACTTACTTAACATATTCCCAGGATAAGACTCAGGTTCTTGGAGCTAAAACACAGGAGCTTGCGCCTTTAGCCAAAAATACAACTCACGTCGATTTAGTTAAAAAGGACGAGAGAACAACTGTGCTTGGAAATTTTCTTGAGAAATATGATTCTCCGCTTAAATTCTATACAACTGAAATAATAGAGGCAGCGGATAAATATGGCCTTGACTGGAGACTTTTGCCAGCTATCGCAATGCAGGAATCTACACTTTGTAATAATTTGCCGGAAAGATATAGCGATACATATAATTGCTGGGGGTTTGGAATTTACGGCACTAAGGTGACTAGATTTTCCAACTATGAGGACGCTATCGAAACTGTTAGCAGATCTCTAGCGATTAACTATATCGCACATGGGCTAGATACTCCGGAGGAAATTATGACCAAATATACTCCTTCCAGCAACGGTAGCTGGGCTGAATCTGTAGCCTACGTAATGAGCAGACTCCAAACTACCCTATAGTTGGGACTTGACAAATCCTATAGTCAGTGATACAATGCATCCCAGATCCTAAGGTGTGCTATCCAAATGCATACGTTAGGATTTTTTATTGGTTTTCCTCGGACAGTCCTCTTAGTAAATCAAAACACTAAAGAGGGGAGTGTTGGGGGAAAATATGAAGAAATTAGTTTCAGTACTTATTGTTTTTATTGCTTTATTCCTAGCTATTCGCGAGGGGGCTTTTGCGTACTCAAAAGCTTCAGCTTCGTCTGCAAAACTTACGCCTATCAGTTCGGAATTAATTCCTGATAACAGAGCTCTTGTATTAAGAGAGTATCTTGAAAGACATAACTCACCTCTTGCAGCCTATGCAGGAACTTTTGTTAGCTCCGCTGACAAATATAACCTCGACTGGAGGCTGGTGGCCTCTATTTCTGGGTTAGAATCAGGGTTTGGTATTCATATTCCGGAAAACTCCTATAACGGCTGGGGTTGGGGTATTTATGGAAACAATGTTTTGTATTTTAAGTCTTGGGAAGATGGCATAGAAACAATTTCAAGGGGTCTTCGCGAAAGGTATCTTTTTGATAGACCGGATTCTGATCCTTATATAATCGGACCTACTTATGCTTCCTCTCCTACTTGGGCTCAAAGAGTAAGCTTCTTTATGGAGAGCATAGAGCTTTTCAGAATGAATCAAGCTAAAAATAGCCTAGTTCTATCAATTTAATCATTGAGGCTAGCCTCGAGTTCTGATATACTATCCCTTGCGCGGATGTGGCGAAACGGTAGACGCGCATGGTTTAGGACCATGTGCCGCAAGGCTTGGGGGTTCGAGTCCCTTCATCCGCACTAAATATGGCATCAACAATTACAAAACTTCCAGACGGAACGATAACTCTAAAAATAACCATTCCTTTTTCCGAAGTTAAAAAGACTAGAGAAGTTGTCTTAGAAGAATTGGCAAAGAATGCCAAAGTTGCCGGATTTAGAAAAGGAAAAGCACCCAAAAAACTTGTCGAAGAAAAAATTGATCCCACCTCTGTCAGAGAAGAGGTATTGCGCACTCTTCTTCCAAAATTTTACATTGAAGCTACTAACGAACACAAACTGCGTCCTATTATGGATCCGAAAGTTCATATTCCGGGCGCGTTAACTTTTGACAAAGACTGGGAGTTTGAAGCAGTGACTTGCGAGGCTCCGGAAGTTGATTTAAATGGTTATAAGGCTAAAATCTCAAACACCACCGCAAAGTCAAAAATTATTGTTCCTGGAAAAGAACCAGAAAAGCCAAAAATAGACGAACTTATTAAAGTTTTGCTCGAAAATGTCAAAGTGATAGTTCCAAAACCCATTATAGACAGAGAAGTAGACAGGCTTTTATCTCAAACTCTTGATGAAATAAAAAGACTAGGACTTACTCTTGATCAGTATCTTGCATCTACCAATAAAACTCCTGAAACTTTAAGGGCAGACTACGGAATAAAGGCGTCCTCAGATTTGAAACTGGAATTTGCTTTACAAAAAATTGCAGAAGTTGAAAAAATCACAGTTGAGGAAAAAGACCTACAGGCAACGATTGAAAAAGCTAAAACGCCCGAGGAACGTCAGAATTTAGAAGCTAACAAATACCTACTGGCAAGCATTCTAAGACAGCAAAAAACGCTTGATTTCCTAGCAAGCTTGTGATAAATTAGCTCGACAATGCAAACTAAATCAAAAAAACAAACAAAAAACTTCGTAAATGATAACCCGGTTGAAAGCCTAAAAGACTTAAGCCGCGGTTTTGCAGGATCAGTCACCTCAGATTTGGCAAAAGATTCCATAAAAACAGCCTGGGATCAGATGCTAGGGCTTGGAAAGGGAAGATCAGGAGACCTAGAAGAAGGTCAAGAAATTGTTTTAAATCGGGAAAAAACTGAAGAAGCTGATAGGAGGCTTCACCTCGAACCAGCCTTGGACTACAGAAGAGAAATTTTGCAGCGAGAAAAACAGAGTATTGTCGAAAATGGTCAAGAAATCAAAGTAAAAATTGAGGAAGTTTTGATTGAGCTTAAGAAGCTTATTAAAAGTTCTGAGGAACTTCGTGTTGAATTTAGAGAAGTTGAGGTTGAGGAGCTAGTTGAAAAGCCAGGCAAATATCATCTGAATTTCCTGGAATGGCTTCTCGAGATTGTAAGAGCGGCAAGATCTACAGTAGAAGATGGAGCTTCATGGCTTGAAGCATTTTACAGCAAAAGAAACAAAAGAAAATACTGGAATATGTTTAAGAAACACGGAACTAGCTTCGGTTTGTCTCAAGAAAGATCTGTTTCTACACAAAGCGGCTAATTTGCCTCTTGACAGGGCAATTTTCTCTTGTTAGTATTTTAATTCATGCTAGAAAAATTTCTTAATGCGCTCCGAAAGATTATTGACTCCCTAACGGGAGGCAAGTCTTCTTAGGATTTAGGAAATTTTCCAAAGACAGCCTCCCAATCGGGAGGTTTTTTGATGCTTAAGGAGGTGAGTAATTTATGTTAGATCCAGAAACCCTAGAACAACATGTGGAAGCAGGCACGTTGGTGCCAAAGAGAATAGGAGAATCTACTACCAGAACATATCCTAGAATGGACGAGTTCGAAAAAAATTGGGATACAATACTTCCAGCAAATGAGGCATATGAGTACGACCAGTGGAGGACTGCTCTTGCTGGAGGTAAATCAGGTGGTCAGGCGGAAGATCAAACAAGCCAAGCTGGGAAAGAAAAGGGTTCGGAAGAGGCACTCCCGACTGAAGGCGAGATATTTGCTCCACGGGTCCCACATCATCCAGGATCAGAGGCAGGATTCAGTGGTTGGCAAACACATACCGGACAAGCTCCAAAATAAATTGTTTGATAGAGTTAGTTTATTTTGTTAAAATAAACGGGTCTTTGAGGGGATCCGTTTATTTGAGGGCGCATAGCTCAGTTGGTTAGAGCGTTGCATTGACATTGCAGAGGTCTCAGGTTCGAATCCTGATGTGCCCACACTTCGACAGGTTCAGTGTGAACCATTTGACACAACCTCAATTAGCTTCTAAACTTAGTTTATGGCTGAAGATAGACATGAGCATGTTTTACACCCTAGAAAGCATATTTTTTTCAACAACTTTTTAGGCGGTTTCGCCTGGGGGCTTGGAGCTACAATCGGATTATCCGTTTTCCTGGCAATAGTTGGCTTAATTGGAAAATATGTAGATTTAGTACCAGTTGTCGGAAATTTTGTTTCCAAAGTTTTAGTGTTTGTTTTACAAAATAATCCTCAATTGATAAAATAGCCTCATGTTGGACAAACAAATAAAAGATCATAAACAAATTGGCCAAGAACTAGAACTTTTCTTTTCTCATGATTATGCTCCAGGAGCCCCTTTCTGGCTACCAAAAGGCTTGATTATTTTCAAAGAGCTTGAAAAATACATAAGAGAGCTCACTGAAAATGCGGGTTATTTAGAAACCTCAACCCCAATTATGGTAAAGTCGCAACTTTTTAAAGAATCAGGACACTGGGAAAAATTTGGCGAGCACAATATGTATAACCTTACTCTTTCTGACGAAGTGGACGACACAAAGCCTATCGGATACACCCTAAAACCGATGAATTGCCCTGAGTCAACAATAATTTATAGGTTTAGGCCAAGGAGCTATAAAGAATTACCTCTTAGAATTGCTGAGATTGGAAGACTACATAGAAGGGAAAAGTCTGGAGAAGTTAACGGTTTGCTAAGAGTCAGGCAACTTACAATGGATGATGCACATATTTTTGCCAGAGAGAATCAAATCTTTGACGAAGTCTCAAGTATTCTCGATATGATGATTGATTTTTATAAAAAATTTGGGTTTGAATATGAGTTTAGGTTTGCGACAAGACCAGAGCAAAGAGCAGGAGATGACAAGATGTGGGATAAGGCAGAAAAAGACTTGGAGGATATACTTAAAAAAAGAGCTATAAAAGCAGGAGATAAAAAGGGAGATGGAGCCTTTTATGGACCTAAAATTGATGTACATATTAAAGACTCTTTAGGGAGAGATTGGCAATTAGCTACGGTGCAACTTGATTTTCATATGCCTCAAGCATTTAACCTTCACTACATAAATGAAAAAGGCGAACACGAAAAACCCGTGATGATTCACCGGGCAATATTTGGTTCGTTTGAAAGATTTATAGGTATCTTAACTGAGCACTATCAAGGGTCATTTCCTACCTGGCTATCTCCAGTACAGGTTATGGTCCTTCCGCTTGCTGACAGGCACCAAGAGGCCTCAAAAAGGGTATTTGATAAGCTAGTTGAGGCAGGAATAAGGGCAGAGATGGACACTCGCTCCGAAACTCTTCAAGCTCGGATAAGAGATGCAACTTTACAAAAAGTGCCCTATATTTGTATAATAGGGGACAAGGAAATTGAGGAAAAAAATAAATCAAAAGTATCTGTAAGAGAAAGATCGGGGAAAGATCTTGGAATAATGGATCTTTCCGATTTTTTAGAGAGAGTTTTAAAAGAAATTGATACAAAGAAATAGGAATACAAAAAGGTTCTATAGAGTTAACGAGCGGATTTCTGCCCCGAACCTTCGAGTTTTAGAATCAGACGGCAAACAAATAGGAGTAATTAATAAGTTTGATGCTTTAAAAAGAGCAAAAGAAGTTGGGCTTGACCTAGTAGAGATTGCTCCAATGGCAAATCCGCCAGTTGCAAAAATAATAGATTTTAACAAGTTTTTGTATCAAGAAGAAAAAAGAAAAAGAGAAGAGAGGCGAAAGGTTAAAGCTAGTGAAACAAAAGAAGTTAGGCTCGGACCGTTTATGGACGACCACGATCTTTTGGTAATGATCAACAGAGCTAGAGAATTTTTAGCAGATAGCAATAAGGTGAGACTGGTAGTTAAATTTACGGGGAGACAAATGGCCCATCCCGAGTTCGGGCACCAGATATTGGAAAGAACAATAGATGCCTTGTCCGATGTTTCAAAAGTTGAGCGAGATAAAAAATTTGAAGGCAGGCAATTAATAATAATTCTTGCACCAGGAAAAGGGAAAAAAGATGAAAAAAATGAAAAAGAAAATTAATAAATCAGTTGCAAAAAGATTTAAGGTTACAAAAACCGGCAAGGTTATGTTTTCGCATCAATATAAAAGCCATAAAAAGCTAAAGAAAAGCGGATCAAGATTAAGACGTCAAAAAGAACCAGGAGTTTTGGCTAAACCTTTCGCAAAAAAAATTAAACAAATTTTAGGAAAATAAATATGGCAAGAGTAAAAAGAGGGACTGTATCAAGAAGAAAACATAAAAAACTTTTAAATTTAACAAAAGGGTATCGTGGGACTAAGTCCCGGCTGGTCAGGGTGGCAAAAGAGGCATCGCTCCATGCCGGTCAGTATGCTTTCCACGGAAGAAAACTTAGAAAAAGAGATAACAGATCTTTGTGGATAGTAAGAATCGGCGAAGCAGTGAAAAAAGAAGGACT
>Ga0209211_10011610_pt1 | contig 11232 bp, 10 predicted proteins | sample RifGroA2_FD_183992 | JGI IMG/M metagenome (GOLD analysis project Ga0209211, IMG submission 183992) | Groundwater microbial communities from Rifle, Colorado, USA - Groundwater A2 (SPAdes) (version 2) | ecosystem: Environmental > Aquatic > Deep subsurface > Groundwater | place: Rifle, Colorado...
ATCGTCCTTGAAATATTCATATAAGAATTTGAGGTAAAGCTCATAGGGAGTGATAGTATCGTTGAGCCAGGTCTTTGTCCGGATCGTCTCAACATATTTCTGGCTGACATCAACAGAATCTTTCCAAAGCTCATCAAACTTAGCCAAGGCAAAATCGTAATCAGCTCGATTTTTAAGCTCGACATTGAATTCCAAGTTATCCATGAGACCGGCTTGCGTGAAGTTGCTTGAGCCGGTAATAACTCGTCCTTTGTCTCTATCGCCCTCGCCGAAGGTCATAATATAAACCTTGGCGTGTATTTTTTCCGATGGGTACGCTCGGATTTCCAACTTGCCGTTTTTAATCCAATCAATAAAAGTGTAAATGCCATCTTCAGTTTTTTCGCTGTCCTCGGCATTCTCCATTTCTGTCTCAACAATCTCGCCTAACTTTTCTTTTGTTTCGGCACTAGAAAACTGCAAAGTTGACTGCTCGCTGGGCGTTGCCTTCTGCATCAAGTCGTAAGTCTGCGGATTGGTACTGATTCCAATGAGAATCCTGACCTTCTCGGTTTTCTCAAGAGATTTATAAATTGCATGAAAACCGCTGGCATAAAAGTAGCCAACCAAACAATCAAAGAATTTTGTATCTTTGATCAAAACTTCAAATCTCTCTTTGAGATTTTGGCCCTTCTCGTTTGTGATAAATGTTAAGTCTGAATTCATAAATTTATTATCTTTCCCCATTTAACATCCTCTCAAATGCTTCGAGATTGCCCATCGCATCATTAACGGGATTATGATCATGCGCCGTAACCCGCAACTTTTTCCACGAGCTGGCATCAGTAAAGTCATCAATAAGCCCGGCGTAAAAATCGCCGATCCTTCTTGCCGAATGACCAAACGGGTTTCTGCCGAGAAACAAATGGAAATAATAGTTTATAAATTGCCAGTCATAAGCCGGATTGTCACTGACGAATAGCGGTCTAAATCCCCTCTCTGTCACTGATAAAATCCATTTATCAAAATTATCGAATGTTTCTTTTGTCGCCCCTTTTCCGTGGAATGTCTGCTTGGAGGGATAAGCGACCGCGCCAAACTCAAAGGCCACCGCATCGTTGAGTGTCGGCGCCGGACCGTGTCCCTCGCAATCCACGAATATTAAGTTTTTGACGATGATTTCCTCTAGCATAAAAATGTCTTTTATCTTCTCAAGATTACCACAAAAAATGTTTATTTTCAAGGTCTTGTCCGGTCTGGTCTCAAACAAAAACAAGGCCTCTCGGCCCTGATTTCGTATTATTTCGTCACCGCCTCAGCGGGACCCCGCCTTATGGCGGTGGTACTTTCGTTGTTATCTTTTCGCCACCGCCGTTCCAACCGGAACAATGTATTTTACCTTCGGCGCCTTTACCATATTTAACCCGGCCAGACGTGTTTCAATATTGCCCATGGAACTGTACTCCGCTACTTGAATATCTGTCTTCCTTGTTTCTTCACTCATTAATTCCACTTGCTTCTCCAGCTTATGAAGCTCGTATCCGGTAGTTGTGGTAGAGCTTATTTTGGTTATATACGCCGCTCCCAAAACAAAAATAAATATCAATAACCCAACACGCAACGCCAACGACTCGCACCACCGAGGCAGCTCAAAATAGCGAATAGCGTTGATGAGATTTGTATATTTGTACTGAACGCGGCGTTTGAGGGACATAGAATGAAAATGACCAATGACCAATTTCCAATGACCAAAATAATTAAGTTGTAGAAATTTTCTCCACCACTCTCAACTTGGCGCTTCTCGCTCTGGGGTTGGCGGCGATTTCTTTTTCCGACGCGATAATCGGTTTTTTGATGACCAGACGCGCTTGTTTGCCGTCAATGGATTGAAAATAATGCTTCACGATTCTGTCTTCCAGCGAATGAAAAGTGATGACAGCCAAACGGCCGCCGGGAACCATGATATCAATGGCTTGAGGCAATGCTTGTCTAATTACTTCAAGCTCATGGTTCACGGCAACGCGCAAAGCTTGAAACACCTTGGTGGCCGGATGAATCCCCCCAATCCACGGGACCTCGTTTTGCGAATGTAACTTGTTCCGATAAACGTGAAGAATTAACTCCACCAGCTCCCCCACTTTCTCAAACACCTTCACTTTTCTGCGTTCCCCAATCGCCTCCGCAATCTCTTTAGCCAACTTCTCTTCCCCATACTCACGGAATAATCTAGCCAGTTCGTCTATATCAAATTCATTAACAATATTAGCTGCCGTCGTTCTGTCATTCCCACGAAAGTGGGAATCCAGATCGTTCGTTGACGCGGCTGGATCCCCGTTTTCACGGGGATGACATGGGAACGCGCCTAATGCAACGTCATATCTCATGTCCAATAGTTCATCTATTCGCAAAAAACTGAACCCTCTCCCCCGCTCTTCAAACTGCGGGCTGGACCAACCAAGATCCATGAGTATCCCATGCACTGGCGCGAATTTATTTTCTGCGACAATTTTTTTTAAATTAACAAAATTTTCTCTTACGCAAATTGCTCTTTCATCAAACCTGTACAAGAATCGCTTTGCCCGCAGCACCCCCTCCGCGTCCGCGTCTATTCCCAGCAACCTGCCCTTTGACCCGGTTTTCTCCAGAATCGCCTCCGCATGTCCCGCGTCGCCGAGAGTGCAGTCAACTAAATTGATATTAGGCTTGAGATTTAAAGCATCAGTAACTTCGTTTAAGAGGACGGGGATGTGACGCATAGTGGAAATGACCAATGAGCAACGACAATAAGTTCAAAATCCAAAATCCTAATGCCAAATCAAGTTCAAATGACTAAAATCAAATAAACACTACCACTGTCATTCCCGCGAAAGCGGGAATCTAGGTCGCATCAGCAGTGCCTAAACTATGAACGACCTGGATCCCCACTTTCGTGGGGATGACAATCTGTTTGAAATTTGGATTTAGGATTTGATTTGACATTTGGGTTTTCAACTTTGGATCTAAAACCATTGGTCATTGGGGCTTGGTCATTAAACGCCAAGCTCTCCCATCTTCTCCGCTATCACATTGCTTTCGGCTTCGGTGCGGGTCTTGTACTCCGTCCACTTATCTTTGTCCCAAAGCTCCAAACGAGAATACAGGCCGGCTACAACTACCTCCTTATTCAGCCCGGCGTATTCTCGCAAATACTCCGGGATAACAACGCGTCCCTGCGTGTCGAACCCCACGTCCATCGCGCCGGCAAGCATAAGGCGCGCGAACGCGCGAGTGTTGGCTTGCGCGAAGGGAAGACTGGAGAGCTTTTCCGCCAACTTCTCCCATTCTTTTTTGGTGTATAAAAATAAGCAGTTGTCCAAACCTCGCGTAACCACCGCGCCTTTCTGGAGGGTCGCTCGGAATTTTTTCGGCACCGCTAATCTGCCCTTGTCGTCTAGGTTGTGATGATATTCTCCGATAAACATAGAACCGCAAATCTTACGCGCTAATCACACTAATTATTCCCCTATTATTCCCCACCTATTCCCATTTTACACCACTTCAAGCCATCCGTCAACACTCCGCGCCAATTTTTACGCACTGATATTTTGGCTAATCTAAAATAAAAAATCCCGACTATGTCGGGATGTGGATAACTTAAACAATGCTTACTCGACTTTCAACCCCCATTTCCCCGGATTCCGCAACACCTCCTCAAAGTAATCACAAAATTTTTCTAGATCATCCAGATGTTTTTTGATGATATCAAATAACCGTTTTGGCTCAACTTCCCAATATTGATGCACTAGCAAATTTCTGAATTTTGATAAAGCGCGATTTTTTTCCGCGAAATTCATGGGTACAATATTCTCCCGCCCCAAAAACAAAATTACTTCCTCATAGTCCTTTAGTTTGGAGGGGAAACGTGACAAAAAATGAGTGCCGATTGTTAATATGTTTTCCGTGGCTCTTTCAATATAATGCTCGGACAAAGCTATCTGGTGGCGATCCGCGGCCCAGTCTTCAAATGATTGGCTGGTCAGGTTCATTAAATCATCCGTAAATTTTCGGGTGTCTACAATCAAATTTTTAATTTTCTCAATATCCAAGGGAGCGTGACGTATCATCATAAAGTCTGTCCTAAAAATACTTTTTTGCAATAATCTTCCACCGGCTTAAAATCAAAATATTCCAACGCTGATTTCTCCCGATAACTTACAAAATACTTGGCGCTTTCCGCGTACAATAATTTGCCATTCTCAATGGCCTTGAACCGCAGGGACAATGGCGTAGTTTCCAGATCAACTATTTGAATACGCGCCTTTTTTTTAAACCGTGGTCGTAAAGCATCCTCAATGCCGGCATATGATTTTAACATATCTTTAGGCGCCGCTCCAAAGACAACTCCAATATCAATATCACTTTCAGGATGAGTATAACCGGTAACTTGGGAACCAAAAAGAACAACGAGCTTAACGTCGTATTTCTTGATTATTTCCTCTGTTTGCAGAGCCAACATCTTGCCTTGGAACAATCTTTTAATTAGGTTTAGCATATGATCGCGCAGATTCATTGTATCAGTAAAAAGTAAGGCGGTCAATTCTACACCTTCACACTCAATCCATAATCCACCACCGTCGCCTTAACGCCCAAATCACCGGTCAAGCGGTTGGCGAGGGCTTCGGATTGGGCGGGTTCGCCGTGATTGATGTAAACCTTTTTGGGGAGTTGGATACCGCCGCCGATCCAATTTAAAAGTTTCTCCTGGTCGCCATGCGCCGAGAGCGCGCCAATGGCTTTTATCCGACAGCGCACGCGGACTTTTTCTCCTAATACCGAAACTGATGATTCGCCGTCCAAAATCTTTCTGCCCAATGTTCCCTGGGCTTGGTAGCCAATAAAGAGTAACGTGCTGTTTTGATCCGAGAGGTAACGAAGCGCGTGATGAACGATGCGGCCGCCGTTCATCATGCCGGCTCCGGCAATGATTATTTTGGGCGCCGGCACTTGATTGATGCGTTTGGACTCCTCGCGAGTCTGGCACATTGTTAATCCGGCAAATTCAAACAGATCGTCTCCTTTCTTAAACAGACTTTCCGCTTGTTCGTCATAATACTCCGGATATTCTCTAAATACTTTAGTGGCGCCGATAGCCAAAGGGCTGTCCAAAAAAATCGGAACTTTGGGCAGACGACGCGCGCGCACCAACTCGCTTAATTCATAAAGCAACTCCTGCGTTCGCTCAATGGAAAATGACGGAATCATGAGCACGCCTCCGCGATTGATGGCTTCAACAACCATTTTCTCAATTATCTCTTGCCGTTCGGAGATTGTCTCATGAATCCTGCCCCCATATGTTGATTCGCATACCAAAGCGTCAAGATTGGCCGGCAGTATTTGGGTGTCTCTAACTATGGGCACATCTACATTGCCAACATCCCCGGAAAAAACAATTCTCTTGCCTTTAGCTTGTATCTCCGCGAAAGCAGAGCCAAAGATATGGCCGGCGTCGTGGAAGGTGAAAATTACACGTCCAGTAGCCTCCTCCCCTTCTCTAAGGGGAGGGTAGGGTGGGGTTGGCCGTCCTTGGCTGCTACCACTAATCTTATTTGCAGAGGCAGCGGTATCCTCACTAGATGGCAAATCCCCTGTGGCCCCTCTTGGTGAGGGGGGCGGGCTGTTGAACGGCAAACCCCTCTGTATCTCCCCTTGGAAAGGGGAGAGGGCGGTTGAACCAACGGCTACCGCTTCCGCGACTTTAAGCTGTTCTTTAAACCGCGCTCCAACAACCTGCGGCGTGGAATAATCCACGGCCACAAATTGGCTGGCAACTTTGGCTATGTCTTCTTCAGCGAAAAGTACCGCGTGACCCAGATGACGTTCATTATATCGCATCACTTCCAGAGCGTCATCTAAAATCAATTGCATCAGCTTTATGGTTGCGGGCGTGGCATAAATCGGACCGGTAAATCCTTCTTTGGCTAAAATCGGCAAACGGCCCACGTGATCCAAATGCGCGTGGGTAACAATCACGCTGTTGATTTCTTTGGCGTTAAAAGGAAACGGGTCATGATTTTTCTTTTCATTAAACTCTCCGCCCTGAAACATACCGCAATCAATGAGTATTTTCTTGCCCTCTGTTTCCAACAGACTGCATGACCCGGTAACCTCGCGCGCGGCACCGAAAAAAGATATACGCATAACACAGATTTAGAAATGTACGAACATACGAACTTTACGAATTATACGAATACCACTTACTACCAAATTCGCACTATTCGTAAATTTCGAATGTTCGTACATCTAGTATACTTGCTTGGCAGGGTTTTTGCAATTGTTAAGTTGAGAATTTTCATCTATGCAAACCAAGGCCATTCTGCTATACTATCCTAAACACAGAGCACCAAAAAAAGTGCGTTTGTTTTGTTACACTGCTAACATTTTACATTTCGTAAATTTCGCGTTCCTTTCGTAATTTCGTTTTTAACTATGCGGCGCAACCTAGACAACATAGAAATAGTAGAGCCTCCGATAGAAGAACTGACAAAAAAATATTCCCGCTCTTCAGGCTGTCGGCGAGGATGTTTGACAGGCTGTGTTGTTATTGTTTTACTCATTGTTGGCATTATTATATTCGTGCGCCTGGCCATGGGTGAAGGACCGCAGACATTAAAAAAGGCGCCGGAAAATTTTCCCAAAGATATTCCGGTGTATGACCCTGATAACATTGACCGCATCACTTTTATATCCGGCAAATACAAAAATCGCGGTATTGAAATCGCGGCCTTTTTCCCCAAGGTTATTCTCTCTCCCCTGCTTCTATCCATGGACAAAGGTACAAATGAAAATGTTTCTGGCGAAAAAACTTCCTTTGATTCGGCAAAAAATTTATGGAGGCTTATCAGAACTCCGGTTGGAGATCACCGAGACACTGTGCAAATTGAATGGCGAAACATGGATGCTGAACCGTCTTTTGTCCTGTCTTACTACCGCACCGAATTAAAAATGAAAGGTTACCGGATAGAGGTGGAGAGCCAGGGAACCGGCGTGCGTCAATTCTCATTTTCCCAAAGCGGCGGAGCGTCCGGATCATTTTATGTCCAAGGCAACGAAGAAGAAAGACCGGGGACGGATTACGCGATACTCACCGTAAATTTACCGCTGAATAATACAAATCCAGGTGCTCCGCTTGTGCCGAGAAAATAAGATTACCGAACTACTAATTTCAAAATCCAAATGTCAAATCAAATCCAAAGCTCTAAACCCCAAGCCCCAATGTCCAATGACCAATCAAATCCCAAATTCCAAAACCCAATTACTTCGGGATTTAGGATTTGGGGCTTGATTGGGTTTTAGTCATTGGGATTTGGGATTTAAAACTTTGTTTTGGATTTTAGTCATTTGAACTTGATTTGATATTAGGATTTTGAAATTTGAACTTAAAGTAATTATGTTCTCTCGCCTAAATACTGTCTCAAAATCTATAACGGGCGCTGCCTATCTTATCGCAAGCGCTACTCTTTTGAGCAGGGTGGTTGGTCTTATTCGCGATCGAACTTTCGCTCATTACTATACGGCCGGACCTGTTATGGACGCGTATTTCGCGGCGTTTAAAATACCTGATCTTGTTTACAATCTTCTTATTATCGGAGCGTTAAGCGCCGGATTTATTCCTACGTTTACAAAATTATTAATGACCAAAGACGACAAGGCTGATGCCTGGAAATTGGCGAACAATGTGCTGAATATCGCCGCAATATCTCTATTCGTTATCGCGATCATCGGCATTATCTTAACTCCTTGGCTCGCGCCTATCATCGCTCCTGGATTTGAAGGCGAGCGAAGAGATTTGGTTATCGCGTTTACGCGCATCATGTTTGCCTCTCCCCTGCTCATGGGAATATCCATGGTGCTCGGCGGCATTTTGCAATCGCTGCGTCAATTTTTGCTTTACTCCATCGCCCCGATTTTTTATAATCTGGGAATTATTTTTGGCGTCGTAATTCTGGTCCCGGCGTTTGGCATTACCGGCATTGCCTGGGGCGTCGTGCTTGGAGCGCTCCTGCACTCCGCGCTTCAATTCTATGGAGCGTACGCGAGCGGATACAGATGGAAGTGGATAATAAATTTGCGAAATCCTGAAACGCGTCTGATTGGAAAACTGATGGCGCCTAGAACATTGGGGATCGCTGTAACGCAGTTGAACACCGTGGTAGTTACCATACTGGCCTCGCTTCTCCCCATAGGAAGCGTGGCTGTTTACAACTACGCCAACAACCTGCAAGGAGTGCCGGTGGGTATCATCGGCATTTCGTTTGCTCTGGCAGTGTTCCCGGTTCTTTCGGCTGCCGCGGGCAAAAATGATAAAATTGACTTTATAAAAAATATCTCCGCTACTTTGCGGCAGGTTTTATTTTTGATCATCCCTTCTTCCATTGTCGTAATTCTTTTGCGAGCGCAGATTGTGCGCGTGGTTTTGGGCACCGGACAATTTGACTGGACAGCGACCATCCACACCGCGGACGCGCTGGCTCTTTTTGGTCTTAGCCTTTTCGCGCAGTCGCTTATCCCTTTGTTTGCCCGCGCCTTTTACGCGCTATCAAACACAAAAACACCATTTGTAATTGGTGTTATAGCAGAGCTAATAAGTATTATCGCGGCCCTTCTTTTGATGAAGCCCTATGGCGTGGCCGGACTGGCTCTCGCCAGTTCCATCGGCGCTATCATCAATTTCGCGCTTTTAGCCATAACTTTGCGCCAGCTTGCCGGGCCAATGGAAGAACAAAAATTATTAACCCTGCTTTACAAATTATCCGTGGCAGCCATTGTCATGGCCTTGGTAACGCAATTTTTAAAAACTCCATTGGCAAAAATAGTGGACATGGAGCGATTCTGGGGGATCTTGAGCCAAGGATTAATCTCTGGTACAATGGGACTTCTCGTGTACGGGGTCATTTGCTGGTTGCTTAAGGTGGAAGAAATTTTGCTCTTGCATGCCAGCCTCAAAAAACGGTGGATGAAAATTTGGAATGTGCAGGAAAGCATTGGATATGACAAATAATATAAGAAACTTCTGCATTATAGCTCACATAGATCATGGCAAGTCCACTCTGGCGGACCGTTTTTTGGAGTACACGGGCACGGTTTCCAAGCGCGATATGAAAGCCCAGCTCTTGGATTCCATGGATTTGGAACGCGAAAGAGGGATTACGATTAAATTGACACCGGTGAGGATGGTGTATAAAATTTCAAAATCCAAATTACAAATGTCAAATCAAATCCAAAATCCAAATGACAAAAAACAAAACGGTTTGGAAATTGGAAATTCAGAATATATTCTAAATTTAATTGACACTCCCGGGCATGTTGATTTTAACTATGAGGTTTCACGGTCGCTCGCTGCGGTGGAGGGGGCGATACTTTTGGTGGACGCGACACAGGGGGTGCAGGCGCAGACGATTGGCAATTTATATTTGGCGTTAGAACAGAATCTCACGATCATTCCGGTGATCAATAAAATTGACATGCCGATTGCCAATGTAGAAAAAACCAGAGCGGAAATTATCCATCTGCTTGGCTGCAAACCGGAAGATATCATCCTCGCTTCCGCAAAAACTGGACAAGGCGTGCCCGAAATACTGCAAGCGGTTGTGGAAAGAATACCCGCTCCCAAAGATACTGCCGCGGAAAAACCGCGGGCGCTTATTTTTGATTCCGAATACAATAATTACAAAGGAGTGGTCGCCTCGGTGCGCATGGTGGATGGAGAGTTAAAAAAAGGCGACAAAATTTATTTAATGGGAACGCAAACCCCGGCCGAAATTTTGGAGCTCGGACATTACACGCCTAAATTTGTCGCGACTGAAAAATTAGGCAACGGCGAAATTGGATATGTGGTAACCGGGCTAAAGGAAGTAAGGGATTGCAGGGTTGGTGATACGATAACCTACAAAAACGATGTAACCCCCTACCCTCCCCTTAAAAAGGGAGGGCACGGCGAACCCCCTCTTTTCAAGGATGGGGAAGGAGGATCTCAAATTCAGCCTCTCCCCGGCTATAAAGAAGTCAAACCCATGGTGTACGCGGGCATATTTCCAAAAGAAGGCAGCGCGTACGAGTCTCTGCGCGAGGCGATTGACCGGCTAAAACTTAGCGACGCCTCTCTCGTGTATGAGCCGGAAAACTCCATGGCTCTTGGGTTCGGATTCAGATGCGGCTTCCTGGGACTCTTGCATCTGGATATTTTTAAAGAGAGGCTTTTGCGCGAGCATGGGATTGAAATAATCATCACCGTGCCGAGCGTGGCTTACAAAGTTATTGCCAAAAAAGAGGAGCTGACGGTGCACAGCCCGCAAGAAATGCCTGATCCCAGCCACATCGTGGGAACGCGCGAGCCTTGGATGACACTGGACATAATTACTCCCAAAGCGTACGTTGGCAATATCATGGCTTTGATTTCGGAGCGCAAAGGCAGATACATAAACACGGAATATTTGAGCGCGGACGCGGACCAACGAGCCATGCTTCATTACGAAATCCCACTGGCCTCGCTCATTACTGATTTTTATGATAAACTAAAGACGGTCACTTCCGGCTACGGATCCATGAACTACGAATTCAAAAACTATGAGGATACGGACATCGTCAAATTGGACATTTTAGTGGCTGATGAGCCTGTTGAAGCGCTCTCCACGCTTGTTTGGAGAGACGAAGCTTTTAAGGCCGGAAAGCGAATCGTGGAATCGTTAAAAGGATCTCTCCCCCGCCAGCAGTTCGCGCTCAAAATTCAAGCCGCCATAGGCGGCAAAATCATTGCCGCCGATAGGCTCTCCGCCCTCCGCAAAGACGTAACCGCCAAACTCTACGGCGGCGACGTAACCCGTAAAATGAAGCTGCTGAATAAACAAAAAAAAGGCAAGAAAAAAATGATGGCCATGGCCAAGGGTAAAGTTGATATTCCGACAGAAGCATATTTGTCGGTGTTAAAAAGATAAATAGTCTAAGGTCTATAAAGTCCATAAAGTTATTGTGACTTTTGACTTGATAGACATTATGGACTTTGGACTTTCAACTATATGAAACCTAAAACCGCCAAACGTCTCTGGATAGTTATTTCCATTCTAGGCATCCTCGCGATGCTGGTGTTTACGGTATTTCCGGCATTCCAATAAATATAATCCGGATTACGGATGTTATCCGGATCTGCGGATACGGTAACAATATCCGTATATCCGGATTGTATCCGTAATCTGGATTATACCATTATGCAAATAAATA
>Ga0209211_10011617_pt1 | contig 11229 bp, 10 predicted proteins | sample RifGroA2_FD_183992 | JGI IMG/M metagenome (GOLD analysis project Ga0209211, IMG submission 183992) | Groundwater microbial communities from Rifle, Colorado, USA - Groundwater A2 (SPAdes) (version 2) | ecosystem: Environmental > Aquatic > Deep subsurface > Groundwater | place: Rifle, Colorado...
GGCGGCGGAGCGTATTTATTTAAATGTATCCGGCCCTCCTTTGCCATATTGATATTATACTACTTCCGCATTATAGCACTGATCACAGTATACTATTGCAGGATTTGTCGGCGAGAAAGCGGTAATAACTTCATCGGGACAATGATGAGAGCCGTGAAAATGAGAGACCTGATTCTGGTAGGTATTATTTTCTGATGACACGCCGCTGCATGTACATGTCCTATTATAATAATGCGGCTGATTTCGAAGGGAATGGCGCGCGGCGTATCGGCAATCAACGCACATACGAGGAATTGGTATACCATATGTTCGCAAAAACTGAAGCTCTTGCTGAATAATCCGATACGCCTTGCCGCACGAATTGCATTCAATGATATCTTGTAAAATAGAATCAGAAACATCACGAATACTATCGGAAATATCTGCCGCTCTGAGAGTTGCTTCGAATACTCGTGGCTCGATATCGCGCCAAGTGTATCCTTTTTCTTTCGCCCCCTCCCTGGTCTCTGGGAAATAATCCTGCGCAATTGTTTCTTGATAGGAAAACGGAGAAAATTCCGGAGGGAAAAATTCGCCGTAGCGATATATCCTCCCTTTTGAATCGGTATAGGGCATTTCGTCCATATGGCGGATGATTTTTCCGCGCAGTACCGCATACTCTTCCGGCGTATACTGCTTGTTGAAAATACAATACGATTTTTTCTTGAGCCCGACGCAGGCAAAAAGATTTGACGACGAATGGCATTCAACAGAATATTCAACGTCTGAGACCGCGGGCCAGCAGTGGACGGTAAATTTTACGTCTTTGCACCCTTCTCCGGAGCCGTATACCTCATACATTCGTTCTACCTTATCGCCCCAGTTCGAAAAATCATACGAATCCTTCACCCCCAAAGAAACGTCGTGACAAAACTTTGAATCCTCGATGTCTTCCACGTCATAGCTCAAAAACACGTTTTTTGCGTTGTGAATGCACTCTCCGGAAACATTCATATTCTGCATACCGTGGAAAAACTTATACGGAAAGAGTTGCCAAAATGCATGGGCGCGTTTCCGCGCCTGCTCCAATCCAGAAAACGTATCGAGACGCATTTTCGCTAATTCTTCAAAATATACTTCTTTGGTATATGGCTTGTTGAAAATATAATACTGTTTGCTCCGAAGATTCACACATCCGAAACAATCCGTGCAGCCCGTTAAATCGCGGGAAAACCAAATTCCGTTTGAATCATCGCAATAGATCGAGAAAAATGTTTTATAACAATTTTCGATTTCCACGCTCTCATACGAAAGTTCAACCCGGTCGGTGACAAAGACATCAAACGAATTTTTCGTTTTGTATGCATCGGCGATATACGCCGAGTCCTCATCCTCTCCGGAATTAAAACAAAGATAACAATTTTTAAGGTCCCCGGCGTTATTTGAATAGTCAGAGTTGACGAGATTCTGAATATTCCTTGAAGGCCACGGCGTCTCGTATACGAGCTCTTTTAGTTGTTCAAAAAACGGCCGGGAAAAATCATAGTCGTGCCCGTAGGATATCGGATCCCACGCATCCGACCACCAATAATCATGCTCATACACAATGAGTCCTGATTGCGGCGGAATGCCTGAAAAAACTTCTTCGCCGCTCACCGCGTCCTTCACGCGATAGAGATTTCGCTCATTTCTCCATACCATCCTTCGTTTCAACCGACACTCCGGACACCAGGTCGGCGGAGGAACTTTCATTTTTTCGTAGAACAAAAAATCCTCCGGTTCAATTTGGAAGTTCTGCTTACAGTTTTGGCAGGTTTTAGTTTCAGGTTGCATATATTTTTGTCCCGATTCGCATCTGCGAATCGAAGATCCTCGATTTCCTATCTAATTTTAGGATGAAAGTCGGGACAATTTTGGCATTGTCGGACTTCACTTTTCATAATAGCCGCTTCATTCTCCCATAAATTTTATCTCGATGATCCACGATAAGAAGTTTAATCCGATGCGGCCCGGAAAACATAAAACCCGCGCGCCAATCGCGGGTAATGCGAAACGAGTACTTATCTTTCAGAGGAGGTCCCAAACGCTTGGTATGCAAACGCGGATCAAATGTATTCTCCTGAAGCAACCCTAATAAAAAACTCAACTTCTCATTGACCTCTCTGGGAAGCCGCCGTAAATCGCCAAGAAAACCATCGCCGTACTCGATTTCATTTTTTCCCTCCATAAACGTGCTTCAAGAAAGCTTGTCGGGTAGTAAACCGATACTTCGGCTTTTCCTTTGCTCGCGCCAACATTTTCTTCACAAAGCTTTTCTTGTACTCGCCTTCGGGGTCGCGGTATCCTGCCAGAAGCAAATTTTTAACAATCGCCATATCCCTTCGCAGTGTTGAAACTTCTCTATTGAGCTTTTTAACAAGAGTTTGGGTCGTCATAAACAAATATTACCATATATTTCGTGGCTAAACAACCTCCGTCTGATAACACTGCTCGCAATAAACAATTTCGGGACGATCGGGAGCGTAGCTGGTTTCGAATTCGTTGGGACAAGATGCACTTTTGTGAAAATGTTCTAACTGATTTCGATATATACCGTTGTTGGATTTTAAGCCGAAACACTGGCACGAACGATGCCAAAGCCGTATCGCTGTCCTTTGCCTCAACCGCTGATAATGACGGCAATTAGGACACGTCCTCGGTAACGGAATACTCATTTTTCGATAAAATTCAAGTTCCTGCGGGATCACTTTGAAGGCGGTATTACATTGTTCATTACATTTATTCTTATGAAAACATCTAATGGTTTCTTTCAAGATTGAATCGGCAACATCCTTGATATTATCTGGAAGTTCTTCCGGCTCTTTTGTTACGGTATAGTTTTTCTCGTCAGGATCGCGCCACCCATACCCCTTTCCGATCGCTTCTTCTTTTGTGAGAGGATAATATTCTTGAGCGATCGTTTCGTTATATGCAAATGGCGACAATTCGGTTGGGAAAAATTCACCGAATGTATACGAAATCTTTTGCATATCAATATATGGCATATCATTCATGTGTTTGACGACTTTTGGAAGCAAGGATTCATATTCTTCCCTTGAATACTGTTTATTGAGAAGACAGTATTGCTTGTTCCGAAGCCCGATGGAGCCGAATATGTTGCTTGATCCGTGACAATTATATGAATAGAAAACTTCGTTTCCGCTTCTGATAACGACGGAATCTGCTACGCGGGACGTGCCTACACCCGTATCAATCACTTCATACATTAGCTCGCCCGCTCCAGCACCGTAGCAACGATATGAATCCTTAAGAGAATATCCGGCGTTAATTATATGCTTGCAATCTTCAACAGAATTAGAAGCGTCAAAACACCATTGACAGCGCTTGCAATCAAACAACGTATCACCGGTCGAACCAGGAGAATTAAGAACATGGGCGAAGCGGTACGGGAGTTTCATTGCAAAATTCCGAAATTCTTCGGCAAATCTCCTTAGTCCTTCGTAACTTCCAAAATCAAATTCAGCAATCTTTTTTTCAAACCCCTCTTTCGTATAGGGCTTATTGAAAATATAATATGATTTGTTCCGCAGATTCACGCACCCGAGACAATTGCTGCACCCGCTGCAATCGATCAAAAACGCCGAATCAGAACAAGAACTGCAATATCTGCTAAACCGCAATCTATAGCATCCTTCGCAACTTATTGATTCATAGTTCAATTCGGAATTATCCACAAAAAGCACGTCTTGGGAATCTTTTGATTTGATGGCGCCTTTCGAATACAAAACATTCTCATCCCAAATAGAACCGAAAACAAGATAACTATTTTTCATGTCTTCCGTATGATTGCAGTATTCACTATTCACGGGATTCTTATTGAAAAGAGCTACAAGAGGAACCCGCTCAAATAGTTCCTTGAATTGCACGAAAAATGGCCTTGAAAAATCATAGTCCTTGCCATAGTCAAGAGGATCCCACGCGTCGCCCCACCATTTTTTCTGATCATACACAACAAGGGACTTTTCCGGCGCAAAAATAGAAATGATTTCCTTTCCGAACGCATCTTTTCTGTGGTAGAGCGACCTTTCATTTCTCCATGTCATCAGGCGCTGCATGCCGCACTCCGGGCACCACGTCGGCGGAGGAACTTTCATTTTTTCATAAAACACAAAATCCTCCGGTTCAATGGTGAAGGAATTTTTGCAATTTTGACAAGCTTGCACTGAGCCTGTCGAAATGGTTTTGGCTTTTGGTTTCATAAAATTATTTTTTAAGGATGGATGTGTGAAGTATTTTCGGCCGATACGCCCGAATGCGAATGATGGGAATTTTCGGAATCACGCCGGCCTTTATTTTTTGCAGGATGTCACTGCGGAGAGATGTTTGATCATATCCTACGCATACGATATCAGGTTTTATTTTCCGCAAAACAGCGTAGTCGCCGTCTTTTTTATCGCCGAGAAGCGCGCCGGATACCGCCGGGATACGCCGTACATTTCGGAGCCGGATTCGCTCGGATTCCATCGACTTCTTTTTTTTGAGGCGCCTCACGTTTTCGTCCCGCGCAACCGCGACAAAAAGTGTATCGCCGAATCCGCGCGCAGAGCGCAAAAAGAAACGGTGTCCGGCGTGAATTCGATCAAATACGCCAAACGCAAGAACTCGTTTTTTTCGTTTGCGCAGAGCCATACGGCCATCATATGCCCTCGTCATCTCTTTCAAGCGGCAGATCGTGTCCGCCTTCGCCAAAAATCGGAAGCCCGGCCGGAGGGCCCGCCTTCTTCGCCTCGGCCCGCTTCAACAAGTGCCCGGTTACTACTTGTCCCGTCGGGAGGTGAAAAATCGTCGCAAGCTCTTCCGTATTAAGCGACACCTTGGTCTTTCGTTTTTGCTTAAATCCGAAATTGAATAATTTCATATTCATAAAGTCGCCGACAAAGGTCTCCGCATACATCGCGCGCTTGCGGTAATTATCATAGATCCGGATTGACTTTGCCCGGCCTCGGCGCTTCGGAAAAAGATGCGGCCAATACCAGAACTTTGCGAGGGTCCAGGCCGCGGTATTGTGCCCAAACTTATTGAACGTCTCCGACGCGTATTGATTCATCGCCATCAATATCGATCTGCGGCCGAAGGACGACACAAACATCTCTTTCGGCGCTATGTAGAGATAGCGGATGATAACGTTAAACCCGGGCTTTGAGATATTGCGGTCAATCGCTTTCATCATTTCAACATCCCCGGGCGAACGATCCATCATAATGAATTCTCCGAGCGCGGGACTCATAATTTTTCTCTTGCCCGTGATCTCTTTTATATGCTCGATTTCCTTTTCTCCTTCTTTATGCCAGTCAGCGTTCTGGTCTTCGTTCCGGAATCCGATCTTTTGATCCACCTTCGGCCGCACAAGAATCTGCATCCACAGATGCTCCTGGGGTTTTATCCGGCGAAGGGTTTCGAGAAGTGCTGCAACCGGATCAACCTCTTTTTCCTTTACCGCAACTTCAAAATCCTCGTAGGTCATTATCGGGTACACATCCTTATTTTTGAGGATAAGCTCGTTTCCGAACATTCTATAACCCGCGTTGGTAAATTCATCAAAAGTCGGCGGCAAGCGATCAATATAGTCCTTTACTTCTATAATTTCGATATCGGGGTAACTCGCATAGAACGACGCTTCAATATGATTTCTGCGGACCTCCGGCGTGCGGATATATAAATGAACTTCTCCGCCAAAACTTACCGCCTCGCACGAAAACCACAAAGGCACCTCGCCGTCCCACCAATTCTCCCGAAAGTCCGACGCGGAATTCCTGATTGCGTGCATGGTCATAAACACTTGCTCCATGGCGCGCGGGGGCTTTATGTGCTCGCGAGGAATGCGAATTTCAAGAAGCGTCCATTTTACCGAACGCTTGAAACACTCTTGAACATACGTGAGCCACATAGCGGGCAACAAAATCACGAGCCCGACGAAAATATAAAGCCACCAGAGCGAGATGAGCCGGGGGACGACAAATTCGAAGAATTGCGATCCGCTTTCAATGAATTCCATACGCTTTAGTATACGGCCAAATCAACGGCCAGAAAAGAGAAAATCCTCCGGCGCGCTGTCGGAGGATGGAATTTACGCAAGCGTATACGTCCCATCGTCAAGACGTTTGAATATGCTCCTGTTCTGAAGATTCAGGAATATTGTCGGCGGCTTTACCATACGCTTTTTCAAAACAAGCTCTACGATCCGATCTTTTGACAAGGGCGAGTCCGCCTCGCGAAGTGCTGCGACGATAACATCCCGGACAACCCCCGGCTCGTACCCCCATTTGCGAAGCGCATAGTACCCGCGCCCCACAAGGACGAAGCGCGAATCCTTGATGAGCTCATTGTGGACTGTCTGCGGATGGGCCTTACGCGCTGACCACCCCGCGTCCGTGATCGCCCGCGCGACCTCGGTAAAGTGAAGGGGGTTTCCTGCGCGCGCGAGCGCGACATACGCTTTGTCCCGCACTCCGCGGGGGTTGATCTCGGCCCACGAGGAAAGACCGTATTCGCCGTATGGATTTTTCTTTATCACTTTGGATGCTGCAAGAAATGTTTCGATCATTGTATCCCCGACATCGCCTCCGAACTCCTTTTTCCCGATCTTTGAAACAATCTCGTAGAGCTCGCCCTGAGAAACCGGCGCTCCCTTTTTTTCAAGCTCCTCGCGCACACCAGCCATTGCGCGCGCCGCGCCCTGGGAGCGCTTTTCGTCAACCGCCCACGCGCGATGGCTCTCCTCGGTCTCCGGAACCGGATGGCATCGATTACCAACTTCAAGCAAAAACAAAAGATAGGGACGCGCTTTTCCGTCCTTCATGGTCTCGAAAAGATGGCGCTCTGCCATGACGCCGCCGTGCAGAGCCACGTGAGCCGCAATCGCATCCGCAACGGGAGAAACCTCCCGAAGCGTTTCTTCGCGGGTAAGATGACGAAACGCGTCTGCCTCGATTTGCCGGACGCGTTCCCGCGTTATCTTATATTCCTTTCCTATTGTTTCAAGCGTCTTTGATCTTCCCCCCCGAAGGCCATAGCGCTTTTCAATAACATCCTTCATCCGCTTTGACGGAAGTTTCTGGAGAAGTATTTTCACCGCATCTCGCGGCGGCATGGGAAGCGTGAGTTGACTCATTGTTGAGAAAGCCCCTCTCGTACTCCAAAATCCCGAAGGCATTCGAGACGAGATTCGCTGGAAATTATTATGAAAACTGAACGAAATTACGATAGCACACTACTTTTTCTTTGTCAAATCATTCCATAAAACAAGCAAGGGGCTTGCGACAAAGATGGACGAATACGTCCCAAAGACAATCCCGATAATGAGTGCGAGGGCAAAATACCGCACTGATTCACCCCCGAAAACAACGATTGCGACAAGCGCAAGAAGGATGGTAACAGACGTATTTATTGATCTCGTGAATGTTTCATTCACGCTCCGATTGACTACGACCGAGAACTCCTCTCTCCCTTTCAATTTACGCAAGTTTTCGCGCGTTCTGTCAAATACCACTATCGTATCATGTACGGAAAAACCCATAATGGTCAAGAGCGCGGTAATAAAGAGCACGTCAATCGGCACGCCCAAGAATTTTCCGAGAACCGCAAACACTGCTGTGGGAATCGTAACGTCGTGAATAAGCGCGATAACTGCGACAACGCCATACTTCCAGGATGATACGGGCTCTGACACGTGCCGAAACGCCCAGGCGATATAGAGAACAATGGCGACAATCGCGACAACAAGGGCGATCGCGGCGTTTTGTTTAAGCTCCTTCCCGATCGTGGGACCAATAGAATCAAATCGCTTTTCATCAATCTCTCCTCCGCCGTCTTTCCGAAGCTCCTCAACGATCACCTGATGCATGTTCTCATCAACCGCGCCGAAACGGATGAGCATTCCCCGTTCTCCGGTTGGCTGCGCTGTCACACTCCCCACGTTTAGAGAATCAACGACCTGGCTCACTCGCGCTGACGGCGGAATCATATTCGGAAATTCTACCTCGAGAATTGACCCGCCGGTAAAATCAATACCGAAGTGAAGGCCGAACATAAGAATTACAAGAACGCTCGCGAGAACAAGCGCGCCTGAAAAACCGAGAAAATAATATTTTTTTCCGATGATATCAATCATATCAATGTTCGAATTGTTTGATCGCTTCGTCGAGCTTAGCTCGACTTCGCTTGTTCAAAATGTTCAATGTGTTTATCTGTCGAACACTTCAAGCAACTCTAACATTTCTAACCTTTACTAAACCCGCTCATAAAAAATGTTCTCACCCGCGCAACCGGCGTTCCCGCAAGCGAGAAAAGGAACAATCTCGTCACCCAGACCGCAGAAAGCATTGACGCAAGAATTCCGATTGCAAGCGTGAGCGCAAACCCCTGAATGATCGAAGACCCGAACCAATAGAGAATCGCACAGGTAATGAGCGATGTGATGTTTGAATCGCGAATCGAAGACCACGCGCGGCGAAATCCTTCCTCGAGCCCCTCGCGTAAGGTCTTTCCATTTTTCAACTCTTCCTTGAGGCGCTCGAAAATAAGGACATTCGCGTCAACCGCCATACCGATTGACAAAATAAACCCCGCGATTCCCGCGACGGTAAGCGTCACCGGAATCATGCGAAATACCACAAGCACGAGTGAGACATAGAAAAGAAGTGCCAAAACCGCAATCGCTCCGGGAATCCGATACCACAAAACCATAAAAATCGTGACCGCGAGGAATCCGTAGAGTCCGGCGACCAAACTCCGGTCAAGCGATTCCTTGCCCAAAGACGGTCCAACCGTCTGCTGGGAAATAAGAGTTATCGGGACCGGCAGGGCGCCGGCATTAAAACGGCCGACAAGCGCTTTTGCTCCTTCGGGAGTGAAGTTCCCGGTGATCTGGGCTTTTCCGCCGGTAATTTCTTCCTGGACTACGGGCGCGGAAATAGGCGCGCCGTCAAGATACACCGCGAGCCGCTTTCCGACATTTTCCTTCGTAATCTCGGAAAAAATTTTTGCGCCTTCGTCGGTGAGCTCAAGCGAAATTGAAGGATTGAGCGCGATGCCGCCCGAACCCTGAAAATCAACGCGCGCGGATGCCAAATGTTTACCGGTAAGCCCAGTTGAAACAAAACACGGATCCTCGCCGAATTGCATCATAAATAAAAGGAGGGTCTGAAAATCGAGCGCACCGCAAAACGAATCCGCAGTGAGAACCACCTCTTCCCCTTTCATGCTCGCCGCAATAATCGCATCTGCCTCCTCTGCCGAGCGCTCGCTCTTGAATTCAAGAAACGGGGTTTCGCCGATCATTCGGATCGCCTGGCTTACATCCGAGATTCCCGCAAGCTCGACAATGAGCCGCCGCTGGTCGCCCGCGCGCTCAATTTGCACTACGGGCTCCGCAACGCCGAAAAGGTTTACCCTGCGCTCAATAACGTCCCGCAAGGATTCCATGGAGGCGCTTTTCTCGCCCGTGGGAATATTCGCAAGATCCGCCTGATACACAAGATGCGTCCCTCCCCGAATATCAAGCCCGAACCGAAACGGGAAAAATGACGCGGGTATTTGAAGAAACGGCGCGATTTTTTCAAGATACACATTTGTATATTGGGGTATATGGAATGCTCCGAGCGCTGCCCCAAAAAGAAAAATCGCGACCGCAAAAAGCCGCACGATAAAAGGACTAAACAGTGTTCCGCTCTTTTGGGTTGCCATACATCGAGTTTTTAGATTGCTTCACTAAAATACCAGATGATTACTCATCACGCAAGCGACTACGGGATCAATGCGCCTGCGGCCTTCCACCCGAGGTTTAAAAATATGCTGTATGTTGCCGTGCTTCCCTTTCCAAAGCCGTGGTTTACCCCGAGAACGCAGGCCTTGGACGCGTCAAACGCAAGACCGCCTGAAGAGCCGTAAAAAATTCCGACTTGAGAGACCGCGTACGGATGAAATTCCGTTTCGTCGCCGGTAAACGAAAAATCGGGCGCACGATACGACGCGCCGCCGTCAGGAGACACCTGAGTACTGGTTCCTCGTATATCGGCGTACGAAACAATGACCCCTTCCATACGCGAAAGATAATTCAAATCTTTAAAGTTTGATGGATACCCATAATGATAGACGGTATCTCTAATAATCGAAGAATTGCTGCATATTGGATACGCAAGTGCAGGGTAGAAATTCCCGAAAATTGTCCGTGCGTCGGCATACTCCGCGAGCGGGGGAAGTTTCAAAAATCCGATATCAATCCCGTTTTCCTCAAAGCGTTTCCGGATGACCGAAAAATCTTCGGTTATTTCTCCCTTCAAATAATAAATCGGAAAACGATCCTTTGGGAAAATCACGTCGCACGTCTTTGCGCCCGAATCCATGAGAAGATGAGCAACGGTAACCACAAGTCCGTCCTTTAGGACAAACCCCGCACCAATGGATTTTCCAACTCCGTCCGCAGCCGAACACTGAATTTTGACAACCGCGCGGAAAATCGCATCTTCGTCAATCTCGGGAAGTTTTGGCTTTTCCTGCGCCGCCACCGGAGGCGCTGCTTTCTCGGTTGTCGTTGCCGGAAGAGAAATCGGGATCTGCGGAATTGCAATCTCCGCCGAGTTTATATTGGGAATTGTCGGCGGAGTTGGCTTTACGGGAATTTCTTTTTTCTCGGATTCTGATTCTTCCTCTTTTTTTATTTCAGGGACGGAAACATCGATTTTTTCCTCCGACACAATTTCTCCTGAAGAATCCTCTGCGTCATTCGAAGTCATCAAGTAATCAGTCGTGCTGTCCTGCCTATTCTCGAAAAACTGCCCAAACGGAAAAAACAAAACCGCCGCGACAAAAAGAAAAGCCGCGGTTCCGATTGCAATCGATAGTACGCTCGTAGACATATGATCCTCAAGGGATTTATATATACGCCGGATATACGGAAAAACTATTCCGTCTGAAACCGAGTCAGATGCCCATGGCGAAGAACATAGCGGTACGACCGATACAGAAGGGTAAGCGCCCCGATTGAAAAAATGACCGCAAGCGCTGACGCAAAAATCAAACTATTCATATCCATTGTCCCGGTCAGAAGTACTGCGCGCATTCCTTCAAACACGTGCGATGACGGAAGAAAAAACGCCACGTATTGGAGCCATTGCGGAAGCGTAGAGACCGGATAAAACACTCCGGAAAACGGCGGAATGAGCGCGGGAATGGACCAGGCGAGGAGTTCCG
>Ga0209211_10011618_pt1 | contig 11228 bp, 9 predicted proteins | sample RifGroA2_FD_183992 | JGI IMG/M metagenome (GOLD analysis project Ga0209211, IMG submission 183992) | Groundwater microbial communities from Rifle, Colorado, USA - Groundwater A2 (SPAdes) (version 2) | ecosystem: Environmental > Aquatic > Deep subsurface > Groundwater | place: Rifle, Colorado...
TGCCGGAGGCATCCACTGCGCCCGCTACTGTAGTGCTGCCGGTCGCACCAGAATCGAGGATGATGTTGCCGCCGGTCGCGCCCTTCGCAGTAGTAGAGCTGCCTTGCGCCAGATCGACCGATTGGGTCGCGGAGAGTACGACGTTGCCCTGTGCATCCACGCTGGCGCTGTCGGCGCTGACGATGCCTTGCTGTTTGACCAATGCGCCGTAGATGTTGATTGAACCGCCTTGTGCGGTCACTTGACCGAGGTTCAGCGCCTGGCCGCCCGCGCTCACCGTGACGCTGATATGCGGCGTGACGCTATTCACCAGGCTGACGCTGTTGCCCGCCGCCAGCACTACTTCGCCTTGCGGGGTGGTGATCACACCCTGGTTGGTGACGTCGTTACCGATCAAATAAACGCTGCCGCCGAACGGGGTGGTGATCTGCCCCTGATTGATTACCGATGTGCCGTTATTGCCGTTGAACTTGAGGTTGTTCGCCAGAAAGTCCGCGTTGGTGATGTTGAGCGTGGAAGCGATCAGGCGGTTCACGTCAATGACAGCTCCCGCGCCAAACATGATGCCGTTCGGGTTGATCAGAAACACCTGGCCGTTGGATCTCATGGTGCCCAGAATCTGGCTGGGGTCTGGCCCGGTCACGCGATTGAGCACGGAGGACTGCGCGGATTGTTGGATGAATTGGGTGGTCTGCCCTTGACCGATATTGAATTGTTGCCAGTTCAAAATCGCGCCCGGCGTGTTGGTCACGGTCAGGGTGTTGCCGCTGTTCACAATCGTGGCCGCGCCGTTGACGACGGTCGGACCGACCGGGTTCGCCAGCGCCAGCGGGGAAAAACACGCGGCAATCGCGATGACGGCCAGCTTTAATGTAAAACTCGCGTAGCGAGACGTTTGCCTCCTCGCCCGCTTGCGGGAGAGGATTGAGGAGAGGGGACGGGCATGGCGAGTTTCATCATCTGGTGCGGTACTTGACGTGCCCGTCAGGCGGAAGACTTGGGTTGATGGGGAAGACCGGGTGATTTTCTTTGCGGGTTTCATTATATTCAGGCTCCGATAAATTCAATGGACGCGAATCAGAATGTGACAGTCAGCGCCACGTTGCCAAACGCATCGCCCCGGTACACGATTGAGGGGGCTGCACCCACTTGTTTCTGCGCCCAGCCGATATCAAATTTGAGGTTGATGTCTCTCTTGTGAACCAGGCGGAAGCCGAAGCCCAGACCGTTGATATTGGTCGTCCGGTTCATTCCGGCGGGCAGCGGAGTATCGTTCAGCGACACGCTGCCAAAATCCCAGAACACCAGCGCGCGCAAGCTGCTCTCCGGCATGGCCATATATTTGTTCAGCTCGGGCGTGTACAGCTCGACGTTGGCCGTGTAGCCTTCATCGCCGGAAATGATGCGCTCCGGGTAGCCGCGCACTGAACTCGCTCCGCCCGCGCCGAATTGTTCCGAGGGCAGCAGTAAATCCCTGGAAAACTGGCTATTCACGCCTACCCGTCCCTGCCACTCTTGCGGCAGAGAGAAGCCGCCCGAGCCGTTGATCCGCCAGGTCTGCCAGTTGGTGCCGGGGAATATCGTGCTGGCATTGCCGTTGGCGGGAATGCGGGCGCCCAGCCCGGTTGTCTGGTCGTAGTAATCATTGGCGGTGCCATGCTGCCCACCGTTTATATTGGTGACAAACGAGATGCTTCCGTTACCCTGAAATTCGGGGCGCGCCACTTGCGCGTAATAGGTCAGGCTGGCCGGTATTTCGGTGATGGGTGTCACCAGCGGACCGGCAATACTTTCGGAGTCCTTGTAGTCGGCCCCGAGAATCAGCTTGTGGCGGATATCGCCGATGCTGGCGAGCGCGTAATTTAGCCTTGCGCCAAATACCGTGCCTTTGCCGGAAAAATACAGGTTGACGTTTTGCCCGGAGGACGAAGAGTAAGCCGCGATCAGGTCGGCCGACAGGCCATATTCGTAAAACGGAATGTGGTAGCCGAGGCTGAAGCTGTATACCTTATCCAGGTAATCCAGCGACCCGTTGTATTGCAATGTCAGGGCATGGTCGCGGTTAAACAGGTTGGAATTCTGGTAGGCCAATCCCACTTTGTTAAAGCCGGTGGAGGTACTGCCTGTGTTGTCATAGGTCGAGACGAGCTTGGATATGCGGTCTTCGGTGACGTCGATGCGCGTATTGATATCGCCGAGTTGCGCGCCGGGCTGGACATTCACCGCGACTTGTTTGGCCGAATTTTCGTTGGCCAGCGCGATGGCCGCTTCGAGCTGGTTCGCATTGAGGCTCTTGCCTATTTGCAGCGGCGGCAAGCTGGCGCGAATGTTGTCCGCATCGTATGCGGAGTTGCCCTTCACATCGACCGAGGCAATCTTGTCTTCCACGACTTTCAGCAGAATTTTGCCCGAGACGATGGTCTGTGCCGGGGAAATCACCTGCACTACCGAGTATCCCGCATCGTGGTAAAGGGCGCGCAATGTATCGGCAGCCTTGTTCACATCGGCCATTTCGCGGCCTGCGCCGGTAAAGGGAGACAGTGCGCCCCGGATTTGATCGTCTGGTAACAGGGTATTGCCCTCAACCGTAAATTCCGAAATATCAAATTTGACCGGCTCGGCAATGGATGGGGAAATCAGAAATAATTGCGCGGCCAACGCTACGACCATGAATGCAAACCTGGACATGAAGCTCTCCCTTTATTTATTATTTTCGACCACACAAATTGCTTCAGAATTTGCGGGTTCAAGTTGTAGCTAAATACTAAACCAAAATACTGGTAATTGAAATACTCCGAATGGGGTAGTTATTGAAAGAGATTTATCGGGCACTCTCAACGCAAAGTCCTCCCTCTAAACCTCAAGCCAAGAGGCGTAGGATGTGGTGACGAAGGAACCGCATCGTTCGCGACTGATGCGGTTCGCAAGCTCACCACATCCTACGGCTCTCCCAACGGCCCCCTTGAAAGGGGAGGAGTTCGCGGCTCCAAGATGTGTGTATAGATTAGCTTTCAAGGGGAGAGGGGGTTTTGCTTGTTGTTCACCACTTTTGAATGCACCCCATTCCGTGGGGTGTAATTGAAAGTGTTGGTCAATCCATCAAAAAAGCAATTTGTCCACGAAATACACGAAAGCCACGAAAAAAGGCAGAGAAATTCAATGCTCGGTAGCATTTTTTTCGTGCTTTTCGTGTATTTCGTGGACAATGGTTCTCACATTTTTTAAGCGACCAACACTTTTAATCGTACCCCATTCCGTGTAAGTAATTGACATGGCTACTCGCCTGTGATTAGAGTGTGCCAATTGGGAAACATAAGGGGTAATTTGCCACTTGTTCGAATCATCCTGAGCCGGACAAGCCGGGGCCAATAAGTTGTTTTTCATAGTGCAGGTACGCCGTTGTGCACACGCTGATTTTGCCTCGCATGGGCAGACGGTAATACTGTCTATCCATCACTCACTAATCGGGCATCGTTTGAAATGGACACAATTTTGTCTGAACCCAGGCCACCAGAACCGGCCGCAGATCACCCGGTGGATCACCGGGTCAATTTGGCGTTTCGCAGCATTTTCGGTTCCAAGTCGAACAACGGGCGCACTTATCGGGTCCTGTTCCGTTTGATCAACCAAAAAAACTCCCTGTTGCAGCGCCTTGCATCCCTACCCCATGCAGGCCTGATCGCATCCGACGGCGGATTGATCAGCAACCTTACCGCGCAGGAAAATATACTTTTGCCTGTACAGTATTTCTCCATCTCAAACGATGAAGCGGCATTGCAAAATACGATTGCTATTCTGTCGCGTTTCGGCTTGAGCCAAAGCAATGTTTTTCGAATCATGCAATCGTTGCCAGCCAACCTTTCCCTATTCGAAAGAAGGCTGGTCAGCTTTGCAAGAATGATGGTTATCGAACCGGAGATATTGGTTTGCGATACGATTTTTGAAGGCCTGACAGATAGCGAAATTGCCGTGGTCAGCCGGTTCAACGAGCTTTTCCATCTGTACTTTCCATTCCGCACGGTGATATATCTTGAACTTGACCACACACGCGGCATAATACACGCCGATGACACATTCTACTTGCAGTGACCCATGGAACAACACCATACCGACAGCCGCTCAGCCTCTCTGGAGAAAAAGATTTATATTTTTTTCGCGGGCGCTGTTTTGTTGGTAATTACATTTTTTCTGGCAACCAGCTACAAGCAGGACTTCTTCACCAGAATGACCACGCTGTATTTCTTTTCCGACAATGCAACCGGGATTAAACCCGGCATGGCGGTAAAAACCCTGGGATTCAACATCGGTGAAGTAGAGGATATTTCAATCGAACCAAACGCTAAAGTCCGGGTAAAGATGTCCGTCCAATCCGACTACATGCGGTTCATTACACTGGATTCCCACGCCAAATTGTTCAAGGAGGGTTTGATAGGGGAAAGTGTGATTGAAATTTCGCCGGGAAACCAGCAATTACGCCAACTGGCGCATAACGCCGTGCTGCCGTTTGACCGCGGGCGGGATTTGACGGAAATTGCCGACGAGTTATACGGTGAAATAAAACCCATCCTGAAAGACCTCGGAAAAACAATGGCCGCTGTCAATAATCCGGAAGGCGATATCCAGCAATCGCTGCACAATGTGAACCAGGCGACAAAAAATGTGCAATCCATGACCGGAAACCTGGCTTCCCAGTTGCCGCATTTACTGGGCAAAGCCGACAACATCGCCAAAACAGTAAATGACAATTTGCCTGCCTTGCTCGAAAACTCAAAGCAATCATTGGACAACATTCGCGATGCGACAAGCGATCTTAAACAGGTAACGTCCGCATCCGTGCAGGAAATCCCGCCAGCTTTGCACGATGGCCGGGCGCTCGTCAATGGCAGTCTTTCGATTGTAAATGGCGTCAAGGAAACCTGGCCGGTGAGCAACATGATCAGCCCGCCCCAGGAGCAGCCGCTGGCGCTTGATAGCTATGTCCCGCCTCGCTCCAACCGCTGACGATATGCCGGGGAACACAGAAAAATATTCACCCTCGCTTCCGGGGGCAAATGGGCAAAAACGCTGGATATATTGCGCGCTTGTTGCTCTATTGGCAGCTTGCGGCAGCCCGCCAGCAAAAATCAGCCCGATGCTCGAAAACGCGGTCAACTACAACCTTCAGGGGAAGCAGTTTTTTCAAAGCAAGAATTACGAGAATGCGCTTGCTTCCTACAACAAGGCATTGCAAATCGACAAGAGCATCGAGAATGCCGAGGGCATCGCGCTGAACCTGCTCAATATCGCCCAAGCCCATATCGCGCTCAATCAGTTCGATGCGGCGCATTCTAGTCTGGATGAAGTGCTCGACAATGCCACGGGGCTTTTTCAAGCCGATCAACTGGCGCAAGCAGCCATGCAAAAATCCCTTATTTTCATCTCTCAAGGGCAATCAAAATCAACCGGGGAATGGATAAACAAGGCGGATGCTTTGTGCGGTGACGCGTGTCGGCAGAAAGGCCTGATCCTGAACATTCAGGCACGCTTTGCGCTTGATGAACACCAACCCGACGCGGCCATTGATCTGGCTAATCGCGCTTTGTCCGCCCACCAAAAAGGAATGCTGGTTTCCGAAATGGCGAATTCACTTCGCTTGATCGGGGAAGCGCACCTCGACAAGCAGCTTTCCGACAAGGCTATCCCATTTTTACAGGAGGCGCTGCAACTGGACAAGAGCCAGGGGTTGCCGGTAAAGATCAGTGCCGACTTGCTGCTGCTGGGAATGGCGCATAAAGATGGCAAGGATCAATCGGCGGTGTTTTTCAGGCGCGCAATTGCAGTGAGCCGGGCAGCGGGCGATGGGGCAGGGGAGCAGCGCGCCGCGTACGCGCTGGATTCCCTTGCAGCGCCGGATAAATAGCAATCATCCTGAAAAACGCAGTTGGCGGGTTTGTAGGTGCGAATTCATTCGCACGAACAACAGGTTATGTGCGAATAAATTCGCACCTACGAAAACAACGCAATACCATGAATTAACATAATATTCACTACCAACTACGTTTTTTAGGATCATGCAATTGGCCCGTAAAAAAAATCTCTTGCTGTTTGCTTTTCCGCTCATTGCCGGTCTGGCGTTGATGTATTTCAACGCGCATGCATGGCTGGATCAAAAAATCCTTGATTGGCAGTTTCAAACGCTCCGGGAATATTTCCCCAGACCGTTGCAAAATGATGTGGTAGTGGTGGGTATCGATGAGGACGCATTCAAGGCGTTACGGGAACCCTTCGCATTATGGCATCCCCATTTGGGTAAATTTTTGCGTGCCATGGCACAAGCCAAGCCAGCGGCGCTGGGGTTGGATGTCGTACTGCCGGATCGCTCTTACCATTTTCTTGTGCCGCAGTACGATCAGTCGTTGCTGCAAGGGCTGATGGCCACAAAATCTAAAGCTCCGCTATTTCTGGCACAGACGGTGGACGAAAACGGAAAATTCCGTAATATTTTTCCCCCTTATGTTTCGATTGCCGGTAAAGATAGCCTGGCATCCGTGATGGTATGCACAGACGAAGACGGCATCGTCAGGCGATTTGATAAAGCCACCTGCCCCACCCTTGAGCTAGGTGCAACCCTGCCCGAGAGAATGGCCACCCAAATGGGCTCGCATCAAGATGGGCGCGGCTTGGTGGATTTTGCCATCGGCGATGCATTTACCTATATTCCATTCACCCAGGTATTGGCATGGTTTGACCGGCAGGACGAACAACGCCTTGCCGCAACATTTCGCGACAGACCGGTGATGCTGGGAGTGACATTGCCATTTCTGGACAGGCTTACCATGCCCGTGCCATTGTTGCTGGAAGAGCCGATGAACTTGCGTGTGCCGGGAGTGTTGCTGCATGCGCAAGCATTGCGCTCGCTGCTTTCCAACGGGTTGATACGCCCACTGCCGGAAATTTATTTGCTGCTATTGGCAGCAGCGGCTTCATTGCTTTGGTTTGGCCGCAGTTCATATGTCAAATTAGCATTTGTATTGATTTTCATATTTGTGCTCGGCGTTGCATCTTTGCTGTTGCTATGGCGTGGCGTATATCTGCCTATTGCCGGTATTTTAATCTCCGGCTCTATCGCTTACTCGGGGCGAATTGGATGGGAAATGTTTATTCAGATTCAGGAGAAAAGCTTTATTCGCAATGCATTTTCCGGATATGTAAGCCCGCAGGTACTCAAGGAAATTATGGCCGGTCGCCTGGCACAGACTCTGGGGGGAACGCGAAAAAACGTCTGTATGCTATTTTCCGATATCCGCAATTTCACGGCGTATTGCGAAAATAAACCACCGGAAGAAATTACTTCTCTGTTGAATGAGTATTTTTCTGAAATGACTGCCGCCATCCATAAACATGGCGGCACAGTGGACAAATTCATCGGTGATGGGATAATGGCTTTTTTCGGCGCGCCACAACCATTGGAATGTGCTGAACGGGATGCGCTTGAATCCGCTCAGGATATGCTGGTAAATCTTCAGCGGCTAAATGATAGGCTGGAGGCCAATGGCATTACGCCAATAAAAATAGGCATAGGGCTAAATAGCGGCGAGGTCGTGATCGGGCATGTTGGATCGTCAACACGCCACGAATACACGGCAGTCGGCGATGTTGTCAACACGGCTTCGCGCATTGAGGGGCTCACCAAGGAGTTCCCATATCCCATCATGTGCTCTCGCAATGTTGCAGAAGCGGTAAATTTTTCAGGAGGATTGGTTGACTTGGGCAAACATGCTATCAAGGGGCACACCGATATTCAGGTATATGGCTGGAAACCAGCCGTTTTGGAACAACTTCCATCATGACAAGGAGATTGCTTTGAATACACTAACTTCAAAAATGATACCTACATTGAAATTCGTAACAGGACTGTTAGCCATGGCGTTTGCCCTGTTTCCGCTGATCGCCAATTCTGCCGAGCCAGTGGCAATGATAACCGACCTGAAAGGCAATGTTTATCTGGCAAACAAGCCCAAAACCGCGCCGCTTGCAGTGCTCTCATACCTGCCGCCAGGCGAGGAGATTGTTCTTGAAGCGGGTGCCCAGATCGTTGTAACCTACTTTGCGCAGTCGACCGAGTACAGCTTCAAAGGCCCCGGGCGGGTAGCCATTCAGGCCCAGGAGGCCAAGGCACTCAAGGGCTCCGCTGAAACCCGGCGGCTCGATACCGAAAAATCTGGTGCCGCAATGAAATTTGTGCAAAGCGGCAAGCTTACTTTTGCAACGGTGGAAATGCGCGCCCTGTCCTTCGTTAAACCGACTCTCCTATCCCCGGTCAACACCAAAATTGCCAGCTTGACCCCTGTATTCAAGTGGAAAGGTTTGGACGATACAGAAAAATATCTGATGACATTAATGGATGAACACGGGCAAATTGTTCGGCAGGTTGAGGTAGTGGACAACTCATGGACGATGCCTGCCAATGTCATTTTGCAGTATGGTGCCAATTATCGCTGGAGGGTCGATGCGCTCTTTAAAACCGGTGATAAACTTAATGCGGAAGGCAGCTTTAGCGTGGCCGATATCCAAACTATTAACCGCGTTATCGCCCAACAGCCACCCGCAAATGCCAGTTTTTCAGATAATGTGACTTATGCGATTTTTCTTGATGGGGAAGGCTTTCGCGAGAGCGCAAAAGACATTTGGCAAGAATTGTCCGCACAACGGCCGGACGACCCCAACCTGAAACGCCGCGCCCGTTGATGCGGTCGCTTCCACTGGCCTTCCTGGATGCCTGCCACTCGTTTAACGGGTATCTAAAATTGCTGGTGTATGCCGCGCGCAATGCAAATTCATTACGCCTGAGACCTGTCCGCACCGTATTCAACCGGCAGGTTTATTTCACGGCCATTGAAGCGCTCAAAACGACTGCATTGCTCGCGCTATTGTGCGGGGCGTTGGTAGCCACACAAATCACTGCCCTGACAGGCAACAACAGCGAATTAGTAGTTAATATTCTCGCGTGGACAATTGTCCGCGAGCTCGGACCACTCGTTACCGCAATTATTATTATCGCCCGCAGCAGCGCCGCCATTGCATCCGAACTTGCGCTGATGCGTATCCACGGTGAAATACAATCCATCGGTTTTATGGGCATCCCCCATAACAGCTACCTGCTGGTACCGCGCATTTTTGGTGTTGCCCTGTCAGTCGCGGCTTTGAATATTTATTTTCAGGTGATCGCAATCGGCGGGGGGTTATTCGTCAGCTCGATATTCCAGCATATTTCTTTCTGGGAACACCTCAATAAATTTTTTGACATCATCCGCCTGCTTGATTTTTTTCTGTCGTTGATCAAGGGGGTACTCTACGGGGTGGTTATATCGGCTTCCGCTTGTTATCACGGAATGAATGTATCGCATTCAATCACCGAGGTACCCAAGGCAACCACGCGGGCTGTCACTCACGGGATATTGGCAATTTTTCTGTTCGACGCCATATTTGCCTACGTCAATTTTCTGGTGTACTAATTTAACCTAGAAAACGCAGTTGATGGGTTTGTAGGTGCGAATTCATTCGCACGAACAACAGGTTATGTGCGAATAAATTCGCACCTACGAAGTGGGTGTAATCCGTTGAAAGATAAGAATATTTTTCGTTAACTGCGGTTTTTAGCATTAACAACAAATTGGTAGGTCATTGCGTAGGTCGGGCTTCGCCCGACATGGTGGGCAAAGCCCACCTGCGGACGCTATTTAACATGTTGATAATAATGTATAAACACGGCAGATTCAACCGCAAAGTGCAACACTGTCGTATCAATAGTTACGATTGCTGAGGCGCGATTGGGGCACATACCCGAGTTTGATTGCACGATACTCATACTTTGCAGCATCTGCTTGCAGCCCTGTTGAGAGATATAATTCAGCCAATTCCCAACAGGCAATACTATTGCCCAATTCCGCAGAAAATCTCAGCCACTGCTCTACCCTGCGCGTATCCTTTGATAGCCCGTTGCTGCCTTCCCGATACATGATTGCCACACGGTAAGCGGAATCCTTATCTCCGCGTAATGCTTTTACAAGATCATCGCGAACATAGGCTCTGTCATGCAGTATTTCAAAAGTGTCGTCAGCCAGTTCTGCGGCTCGCTGGCTACGCAAAGCCATCTGTGCGCCATTTAGCATTTTTTCCACTTCCAGAGAATATTTTGACGCTGGATAATCCTGCTTAAATTCTTGGCAAAGGCGGAGCAATATTCTCGGAGATATTGTTTTATTGATATCCATCCAACGCTCATCCATGCTTCGCATATTTGCTAAAGTATTAGCCTTTACAACAGGTTTTGGGCTACCTTCAACTTCTTGAGTAGCCCCTTCAGAGATTTGATTAATAGCATTAACTTGAAACTTGCGGAGCGATTCGTTAGCTTCCTCGCCCGCTCGCTGGAGAGTACTGGCAACCTGGCTATTGGTTTTTGCGATTATCGAAGTGTCTGGCTTGGCTACCTCTTGAATCTTATCGATATGCGCCAAGGCGGCGTCAGAGTATCTGTACATTACGACCTTGGGCTGGTCTTTGACCAGTAACTCTGCCGGGACCAGCAACTCTGCCGGTTTACTCTCCAGAGGCAAGACAACCGGAGCGTCACCGCTACGGCGCAGCAGAATCTTCAGGCCTATATAGATATCGCCAGGGTTCCGAATGCCATTCGACTTGGCTAGTTCGCGATAATCAAAACCATATTTAGAAGCGATACTGTACAGCGTGTCGCCCTTTTGTACGATATGCACATCAGGCTGCTCCGCCGATATGCATTGCCCAATCGAAGAATGACCAGCCAGCATGACCGCCATTAACAACACCGTGTAAAATTTATTCACTTTCACGCCCTTATTGCGTTGCACTGTCAAGACATATCTCCGCCTTGTTGGTACGCTACGCTTTGCCAACCTACGCCACTACTAAACTTTAGTGGCTAATCGGGAAATTCTATCGAAATTCGCCGAGTTAGTTCCATATGATGAATTTAAGTTCCGCACGCCAGAATTTTTTGAGGGTGCCAATCGCGCCTTTGAACTTTATCCCAGCTAATCCATTAGCCTCTTACCAGTTAAATGATGTCAAAATGTGACAAGAATCTTGTATTTATTTAGCATTAACAACAGGTTGGTAGATCATTGCGTAGGTTGGGCAAAGCGTAGCGTGCCCAACGAACGAAGATGCTATTTTTAATGTTGGGCACGCTACGCTTTGCCCAACCT
>Ga0209211_10011621_pt1 | contig 11225 bp, 10 predicted proteins | sample RifGroA2_FD_183992 | JGI IMG/M metagenome (GOLD analysis project Ga0209211, IMG submission 183992) | Groundwater microbial communities from Rifle, Colorado, USA - Groundwater A2 (SPAdes) (version 2) | ecosystem: Environmental > Aquatic > Deep subsurface > Groundwater | place: Rifle, Colorado...
CAAATTAAGCCCATTCAGAGAAAGAACAGTTGAAGAAAATCTTGATTTGTTCAAGAGAATGAAAAACGGCGAATTTCCCGATGGTTCAAAAACCCTTCGTGCAAAAGTTGATATGGCATCACCAAATATGCAGCTTCGCGACCCGGTTATGTACAGAATCAAGCACGCACATCATCATAAAACAGGCAATAAATGGTGCATTTATCCAATGTACGATTTTGCTCACGGTCAAAGCGATTCTATTGAGGGAATTACACATTCTGTTTGTACTCTGGAGTTTGAAGTTCATCGTCCTTTGTACGATTGGTATATCAAAGAACTTGAAATTTTCCCGTCGCATCAGTTTGAATTTGCCCGTTTAAATATGACATATACCGTCATGAGCAAACGTAAATTGCTCGAATTGGTTAAAGGAAATTATGTAAAAGGCTGGGACGATCCGCGAATGCCAACAATTTCGGGAATGCGCCGGAGAGGTTACACCCCTGAGGCAATTCGTAATTTTGCCGATAGAATTGGAGTTGCAAAACGTGAAAATGTAATTGATATAGCTTTGTTGGAATTTTTTGTTCGTGAGCATCTTAATAAAATTACTCCGCGAATGATGGCTGTAATAAATCCTGTAAAAGTTGTAATTACTAACTATCCCGATAATCAAGTCGAATATCTCGATGCAGTAAATAATCCTGAAGACGAATCAATGGGAACAAGAAAAGTTCCGTTTAGCAAAAGGATATTTATTGAATCTGAAGATTTTATGGAAAATCCACCAAAAAAATTCTTCCGCCTTGCACCCGGAAATGAAGTTCGGTTACGTTATGCATATTTTATAAAATGTACCGAAGTAATTAAAGACGGTTACGGAAATGTAAAAGAAGTTCATTGCACTTACGATCCGGAATCAAAAGGGGGAAAATCTCCTGATGGAAGAAAAGTACAGGGAACAATTCATTGGGTTTCAGCCTCTGATGCAATTGCTGCCGAAGTCAGACTTTACGACAGATTATTTATTTCTGAAAATCCAGAAGATGCCGAAGAAGGAAAATCATTTATTGATAATATGAATCCCTATTCATTAGAAGTTAAAAATTGCCTGATTGAACCTGCATTATCGAAAGTAAAAGTTGGTGAAAGAGTTCAATTTGAACGGTAACATTGAAAGACACCTGGGCTAAAATTTCAGGGAAAAATTAAAAATACGACACTAATTTCACGAATTTTCATTAATTGTTTTTTAGTGCTAATTCGTGAAATTTGTGGCTAAATAAAATAACTTAAAATGAATCATAAAGCAGGTTTTGTAAATATAATTGGAAATCCAAATGTTGGTAAATCAACATTAATGAATGTATTAGTTGGCGAAAAAATTTCAATTATTACACATAAATCACAAACAACAAGGCACAGAATTTTAGGAATTGTTAACGATGATGATTATCAGATAGTTTTTTCCGATACACCCGGAATCATTAAACCTCATTATAAAATGCAGGAATCAATGATGGGCTTTGTAAATTCTGCATTACAAGATGCTGATGTTTTAGTGTATGTAACAGATATTAAAGAAACGATAGATAAAAACAGTGAATATTTTGCGAAAATTACATCCTCACAAGTTCCTGTAATTGTAATAATTAACAAAATTGATTTATCAAACGAAGAAGAAGTAAAAGCACTTGTTGCAGAATTTGAAAAAATATTTGTTAATGCCACAATTATTCCATTATCGGCATTGCTAAATAAAAATATGAAAGAATTAGTTGATTTAATAGTTTCAAAACTGCCCGATTCGCCCCCGTATTATCCTAAAGACCAACTTACCGATAAACCGGAAAAGTTTTTTGTAGCGGAAATTTTAAGAGAAAAAATTCTAAAAAACTATCGCAAAGAAATTCCATATTCGGTTGAAATTGAAATAGAAGAGTATATCGAAGAAGATAAATTGGTTAAAATTAGAGCTTTAATTTATGTAAATCGCGAATCGCAAAAAGGAATAATTATAGGAAACAGAGGCGAAGCATTAAAAAAGACTGGCACCGAAGCCCGAAAAGACATGGAAGACTTTTTACAGAAAAAAGTATTTTTAGAAACCTATGTAAAAGTTAAAAAAGACTGGAGAGATAATACTAAAATGTTGAAGGATTTTGGGTATTAAAGGGGCTAAAGAGTTGAAGAATTTGATGTTAAGAATATAAATATTTGGAATAAAATAAATGAACAAGCAAGAAAAAAGTAAAAAAATTAAGGACATTCGTGAAAAAATATTTAAAGGACTTGACTTGGCTTTTAAACGTTTAGTCGAAAAAACGGCAAAGGAAAACGGCAAATTAGTTTTTTCAGAAAATGGAAAAATTATTTATATTGATGCAAAGGATATAAAGCTATCTAATAATACCAATGTCCTTTAAAAGTTCAATATAAAATCAAAATCTGATTTCATGGTTTACAACGTTCCAGTATTTATCAAATCGCACGTAATCTCTACTTTTGCCAATAACAATAATTAGTGCCAATTATGTGAATTTGAACACAAAAAATAAATAACACAATACAATTTAACTTTGAAACTTAATAAATAAATGAGCAATATAATAGCAATAGTAGGAAGACCAAATGTTGGAAAATCAACTTTATTTAACCGTTTGGTTGGGCGGCGCGATGCAATAATTGACGAAACAAGCGGAACAACAAGAGACAGAAATTATGGTCGTTCGGACTGGAATGGTATTGAATTTTCGGTAATTGATACCGGTGGTTATGTCGATAATTCTGAAGATATTTTCGAAGAAGAAATAAACAAACAAGTTAAAATTGCAATCGAAGAAGCAGATGTAATTTTATTTTTAGTAGATGTAACAACAGGAATAACCGATTTAGACATTTCTGTAGCCGGAGTTTTAAGAAAATCAAAAAAGTCAATATATTTAGTTGTAAACAAGGTTGATACAAACGACAGAATATACGATTCTCACGAATTTTACAAACTTGGACTCGGAGAATTATATTGTATTTCTTCGATAAATGGTAGCGGAACTGGCGAAGTACTCGACGAAGTTGTAAAAAACTTTAAACCCGAAGTCGAATCAATTGAACCAAATGTGCCTCGTTTGGCTGTAGTTGGAAGACCAAACGTAGGAAAATCATCGTTTATAAACGCATTAATTGGTGAGGAAAGAAATATTGTTACAGAAATTGCAGGAACTACCAGAGATTCAATACATACAAGATATACAAAATTTGGTCAGGACTTTTATTTGATAGATACTGCTGGTTTACGAAAAAAAGGAAAAGTAACCGATAATCTAGAGTTTTATTCAGTAATGCGTTCAATAAGAGCAATTGAGCTTTCTGATATTTGTTTAATAATACTTGATGCAAATCAAGATATTGAATCACAAGATGTAAATATTCTGCATCTTGCTCAAAAAAATCGAAAAGGAGTTGTAATACTCGTAAATAAATGGGATTTGATTGAAAAAGATACAAAATCAACATTAGAGTTTGAAGAAAAAATAAAACGAAAAATAGCACCTTTCAGCGATGTTCCAATAGTTTTTATTTCTGCTCTAACTAAGCAACGTATTCATAAAGCAGTTGAAACAGCAATGGACGTTTTCAATAATAGAAAACAACGAATTTCCACATCCAAGCTTAACGATGTAATGCTTAAAGTAATAGAAGACTATCAACCACCTGCTTTAAAAGGAAAATATATTAAAATAAAATACGTAACACAGTTGCCAACACCATTTCCTTGTTTTGCATTTTTTTGTAACCTGCCACAATATGTAAAAGAGCCATATAAGCGATATTTAGAAAATAAAATACGGCAGAATTTTAATTTTTCGGGAGTTCCTGTGGAAATTTTTATGAGGAAGAAATAGTTTTTCATACCTTTGAATTAATGAGATTTTATATATCATCCATATTATTGATTCTATTTCTTGCAATTTATTCTTGCAAAAAACCCGAACAATATTCCGAAATTCCAGAAATATCGTTCAAAAATATTAATATAGAAAACACTTACGATACTTTAGACAACCAGATTAAAAGAGTTATCTTAACATTCTATGTAATTGATGGAGATGGCGATATCGGACTTGATACATCAGAACATTACCCACCCTACGATACATCAAGCGTTTACTATCATAATTTATTTATAACAGAATCTGAAAAGAAAAATGGCATTTATGAGCCAATTGATTTAACCGTTCCACTTTATTATAGAATTCCATATATTGTTCAGAAAGGTAAAAACCCAACCTTAAAAGCAGATATTATTATAAAAATAGACTATTCAATTCCTTCATTATATGATACTATAAAATACGATTTTTTTATTTACGACAGAGCTTTTCATAAAAGCAATACGGTTTCAACCTCAGATATAATTCTTAATAATTAATTGATATTAAAATGCTTATTACTCAAAACATGAAAATGGCAGATGTAATTCATTTGAATTACAAACTTTTGCCGGTAATTAATCGTTTCGAAATCGAATTAGGCTTTGGAGATTCTACTGTTGAGGAGGTTTGCAAAATTAATAAAGTAAATGTTCATTTTTTTCTCGAAATAGTTAATGCGTTTAACGATAAGGATTATTTCCCGAAAAAGAATTTGCAGCAATTTTCTGTTTCATTGATTGTTAACTATTTACAAAAGAATCATCTTTATTATATTTCCGAAATTATTCCCCATATCGAAAAAACTATTGATAGCCTGTGTATTAATACACAAAACATCATTCTTTTAAAGAATTTTTTCGAAGAATATAAAAAAGAATTATTTGCACATATTGATAGAGAAGAAAATGTTGTTTACCCTTATGTGATTGAAATAGAGAAGCTAATAAAATCAAAAAAAACAAAACAAAATCAAAATAAATATTCGATAGATATATTTGCCGATGAGCACGATAATATTGAAGACAAACTTTTCGATTTAAAAAATATTATTATAAAATATCTTCCATGTTCCACTGAGGCAAGTGTTTATAATAAAATACTTTACGATTTATTTACTCTCGAAAAAGACCTGAACGACCATTCACGAATTGAAGAAAAAGTACTGATTCCAAAAGTTCGAAACATTGAGAAAAGTTTAAAAAATTCATAATTCACGAATGAAAATTATCATAATTCACGATTCGTACATTGTACGAAAAGGATTAAAATTATTAGCCGAAGAATGTTTCCCTTCACCAAACATTATTGAAACATCAAATAATGAAGAACTTGAAGATGTTTTGGAAAATAATAATTCGGATTTAATTTTCATAAAAAATTCTTTATTAAATGTTGAAACGAATATTTTAATTGGAAAATTATCAATTAAAAAGCAAGGAGTAAAATTGATTTCGTTATTAGATAACGAACAAGTAGTAAAAAATGATTTTGTTGATTTATATTTAAATATTGATGAAGAAAAGCATGAATTAATTAGTAAGATTTCAAAATTATATCCAAAATCTGAAACAAAAAATAAATCTGTAATATCTAAGCGAGAAATAGCTATAATTGAATTAGTAGCTAAGGGTTTAACTAATAATGATATTGCAGAAAAGCTTTTTTTAAGTCCGCACACAGTTGTTACACATAGAAAAAATATTTCAAAAAAATTAGGTATTAAATCTGTATCAGGTATTACTATTTATGCAATCCTTAACAATATTATTAATCCTAATGAATTGAATCAATGAGTCCACTCCGAAAAGTCTTATTTTGCCACCAAAGCACTAAAACACAAAATTTTCACTAAAAGCATTTGTCTGACAATCTTATTTTTGTGGGTTTTAGTGATTTGGTGATTTCTTTTCTTGACTTTTCGTAGTGGACTCATCAATAAAATTATACTGGACCCGGAGCTTTTCCTATTAAATCCACAGATGGTGGCTTTACGGTCCAACAACCTTGATATTTAAAAGATAGTTTGCCGAAATAATCACTACTGTAAAAAGAAACTCTGTCGAGAGTAGCATCTATTTCAGATTGGTCAAGTCCGGCAGATTCTCGTAAGCATAATACATAAACCCAATTAGCTTTCTTGCACATCCATGAGCCGTACATCTGATAATTAATTTCTAATAAGTCTTGCATAAAAGCATCCGATTTGCTTTCAGGAATTGTGCATAATGGGCTCATTATCTGCAAATAGTATTTTTCGGGATTAGTAGGAAAACTGAATACATCAATCCAAATCGTAGCATCTTTTGACTTAAATGACCATTGACCTTGTTTTTCTCCTCTGCAAGTTGCCGGATCCAGATTTAGCCTTTTTAAGCTGTTTTCTATTAAAACACCTGCTTCTTGAATATTCATATAAAATATTTATAATCCTTAAATCATTAAACATCAATTTTAGCATATTTAGCGTGCTTTTCAATAAAATCTCTACGTGGTGGCACTTCATCACCCATTAACATAGAAAATATTCTATCTGCTTCAGCAGCACTATCAATAGTAACCTGCCTTAATGTTCTGCTTACCGGATTCATGGTGGTTTCCCACAATTGTTCAGCGTTCATTTCTCCAAGACCTTTATAACGTTGAATATGAACTCCTGACTCTTTTCCTCCAGCTGTTAATTCTTGAATTACAGCTAATCGCTCTTCTTCGTTCCAGCAATATCGTTCTGTTTTTCCTTTTTTAATAAGATAAAGTGGAGGAGTTGCAATATATAAATATCCTTTTTCGATAATTGGTTTCATATATCTAAAAAAGAATGTCATAATTAATGTTGTAATGTGGCTGCCGTCAATATCAGCATCGGTCATTATTATAACTTTATGATATCTTAATTTTTCAATATTTAGTTCTTTGCAGTCATCGTCGGTACCAATGTGAACGCCAAGTGCTGTAAAAATATTTCTAATCTCTTCGTTTTCAAATATTTTGTGTTGCATTGCTTTTTCGACATTAAGAATTTTACCTCTTAATGGCATAATCGCCTGAAATCGTCTGTCGCGACCTTGTTTTGCAGTTCCTCCCGCTGAATCGCCCTCAACAAAATAAATTTCACAACCACCTGGGTCTTTATCTGAGCAATCTGCTAATTTTCCTGGAAGTCCACCACCTGTTAATACAGATTTGCGTTGCACCAATTCTCTTGCTTTTCTTGCTGCATGTCGGGCAGTTGCTGCTAGAATTACTTTTTGAACAATTGTTTTGGCATCTCGAGGATTTTCTTCTAAATAATTCGAGAGCATTTCGCTAACAGCCTGGTTAACAACGCCCATTACCTCAGAGTTTCCTAATTTTGTTTTTGTTTGACCTTCAAACTGTGGTTCTTGAACTTTAACAGAAATAACTGCAGTAAGTCCTTCACGAAAATCATCACCACTTATATCAAATTTCAGATTTTTCAACATTCCTGATTTATCGGCATAACTTTTCAATGTACGTGTTAATGCACTTCTGAAACCGGCTAAGTGTGTACCTCCTTCGTGTGTATTAATATTATTTACATAAGTATGTACGTTTTCGTTGAATGAAGTATTATAAGTCATTGCAACTTCAACGGGCATTCCATATTTATCGTTTTCGGCATGTAAAATAATTTCAATTAATTTTTCACGTGTTGAATCCAAAAAATCAACAAAATCTTTTAGCCCTTTTTCTGAAACAAATTCTTCTCTTAAATTTTTTCCAGATTCGTCAACTTCACGTAAATCTGTAATATTCAGTTTGATTCCTTTATTAAGGAAGGCTAATTCGCGAAGTCTTGTAGAAATTATGTCAAATTTATATTCGGTTGTAGTAAAAATTGTATCATCTGGAATAAAAGTGATTTTTGTTCCATTCTTATCAGTTGTACCAATTTCTTTAACAGGTTCTTCGGGTTTTCCTTTATGATAAATCTGAGTATAAACCTTCCCGTTTCTGTAAACTTCTGCAATTAATGTTGAAGATAGTGCATTAACGCACGATACTCCAACACCATGTAAACCACCAGAAACCTTATAAGAATCTTTATCAAATTTACCACCTGCATGTAAAACTGTCATTACGACTTCAAGTGCTGATTTTTTTTCTTTTTCGTGATAATCGACTGGAATACCTCTTCCATCATCAATTACTGTAATTGAACCGTTTTGGTTAATAAAAACGTCAATATTTTTACAATGTCCTGCAAGTGCCTCATCTATTGAATTGTCAACTACTTCATATACTAAATGATGAAGTCCTTTTTGGCTAATATCGCCAATGTACATTGCAGGACGTTTACGAACGGCTTCTAAACCTTCGAGTACCTGAATACTATCTGCTGTATATTCAGTTTTGTTTAATTTGTCTTCCACTATTGTATCCATTTGATTATCAAATAATTGAATTACTATTTAAAATGTACTCAAAGATATGAAAAATTGATGAAAAATTGAAGTTAAAGTATTTTAAATTCAGGGTTTTTATTAACAATTTATTGTCAATTTTGTAATTTTAGTTAAAATGTAAAAAGAAAGAGGCTGACTTAATTAAGCCAGCCTCTTGAAAATATATAACCCAAAGCACAATCTACTGACAATCAGTGTTATATTTGTTATTATCCCAGCAATGGAAATCAGTATCGTTAAAGAATAATACATTTGTATTTGCTAACGAATTTTTAATTTGACCATTTTTTGTTGTTCTGTTCCAATTAATTTCTACAAGATTATTCCAACTTTTATAATATATATTGTAAAAAGCATTGAAAGGAGTGTTGTTAGTTTTTCCATACATTATATATCCACCATTTTCTGCACCATGTGCTACTGATGTACTTGGAGCAACATTCATATACTTAATGTCTGCAGTACCATCAGAATTATTATGCCAATCAATTTGCAATAAAGTGGTTGGAACTTCTGGTTTCTCATATAATATCCACTGCCCAGATGTACCATTTAGGTCGGAAGTTCCAGTAAACCATTTGAAGTCTGTAAATCCACCTGATAAAGACAAATACATTTCCCAGTTAACTTGTTGTCCATCAATTTTTCCATGTAAAGAAGCTGTATAAGTTTTAAATCCTACATTTACACTATAAGTCCAAGTCCACCAATCATCGTCACCTAATTCTGGTTGATGTTTGAATGATTCAAGAAATGCTGCAACTGGAATTGCAAGACCAACTGACAATATTCCATTCCAAAAGCTAGCCTGAATAAATGCCTTATTAAAATTATATTTTAAGGTAGTGTCAGTTGTTGAGTCTTGAAGTGCAAGTCCACTTTTGTTTTGTTTAAAATCTGAGAAATCCATTACAAAAGAAGAAGAAGGTGGTAATGTTGGGGGATCTTCTTTTTCCTTTTTTTTACATGAAGAAACTGACATTACAAATGCAAGATAAAACATTGCAAAAAATGCTGTTAAAAATTTTGTTGTTTTCATAATTTTAAAAATTTAGTTATTGTTTTTAATTAATTTCTATTTTCAGATGTAATACACAAAAAATATTTTTTACCCTTATTGAAAAATTAAAAATGTTAATTCTTTGGTAAATAATAGAAACTAGAAATTATATCTTAACCCAACTCTAGCACCATATGCGGTGAATTTTTGAGTAAAGTAATATTCTTTAGAATATATTGAATTTAGGCTTTTTCGATAATATGGTTCTAAAAATATTTGAGAATTTTGATTTAATCCATATCCTAAATAAAAACCTAAATAAGATGAAAAATTAGGTACAGCATAAGGATTTTCTTTTTTTAAATCAGTTGTACGATTTTCTGTTGAATTGTTTTTGTTTGCACCTGATACATTAATAAACAAACCTGTTATTAAACCACCGGTTACTCCGAAGGTAAAATTATTTTGTTTTACCGAGTAGCTTACTGTTAAAGGAAATTCAAAGTACTTATATTTATTTTTTGAAATTAATTTATTATTTAAACTACTATCATTACCCAACATAGTTATTGAATCAAACTTATTGTATGCCAATAAAATACTAGATGTATCATTATAATTCAGGGAATCGTTGATAAAGCTAACACTGTCTGATATATTAAAATAATTGTTTAAATAGTAAGAAGAATCCTGATGAGATAAGTTGTTGACAGAATGTCCTAATTGTGAATAAGATAATCCACCTTGAAGTGTAAATCCATAATATTCATAATTAATATTTAAACCTACAGAATAGCTTAGTAAAGGCGATTGCTTCGACTCACGGTCTTTAATTATTTTTTCAAATTCTTTATTTTTGGTTTTATAAACACTTTGTGAATTAACAAGTGCTGTATAAACATCATAAGACCATCTTTCTCGTTCCATTATTATGGGTTTTCCTAAAGCATTAACACCTACAGTATCTGAATTAGGTTTATATTTATAAGAATTATCTAAAGAATTTGAAACTAAAACTGTGGAAGGTTGCTCTTTATTTTGTGTAGTATTTTTTAAAATAGTTGATTTGTGGCTTTCAATAATATATTTATTCTCAATTGTTTCAGAAACTTCAGGTACATCATTAATTCTCTTGGTTTTATCTAATTGTAAACTGTTATCTTTAGCATTTTTCAAATAATTTGCGAAACTTGTTTTTTTGTTAAAAGCTGAAGCTTTATTTTCATTAAAACTTGTATTAATTTCAGTAACAAATGTATTGCTGCCTGTTGAGCTATTTTTTCCTATATTATATGCAATTAATTGATTATCATTTTTTATTGACGTAGAAATATCTTTGTTGTTAAGTCCAATAACAAGTAAAATTACAATTGTAGATAATGATGCAACATTATAAATATTAAATGTTAGTGGTTGATAATTTATAAAATTTGCAAACCATATTTTACGTGCAATTTTAGGCCATAAACTTTCTGAAGGAATTACGTTATGAGTATTAAAAATTTTTCGGACATAATTATTAAATCCGTAACCAGTTAATTTTGAATCTATTTTGTCCCACGCATCAAAGCTTGGTTTAACTTGATAGTTTTCAAAATTGCTTCTAAATAAATCTTCAATATTTTTATTATTTTTACTCAACTCTACTAGTTTCTTTTTTATATTCTTTTAATTTCTTTTGAAGGTAAGTTCTGGCTCTTGAAAATTGCGATTTTGACGTGCCTACATCAATATTTAGCATTTCCGAAATTTCTTTATGTTTATATCCTTCAATAACGTGCATATTAAATACAATTCGGTAACCATCTGGTAATTCGTTTATTAACTTTAATAACTCGTCTAAAGAATACTCATCTTCTATAATTTCGTCATCTTCATTATAATAAT
>Ga0209211_10011626_pt1 | contig 11221 bp, 11 predicted proteins | sample RifGroA2_FD_183992 | JGI IMG/M metagenome (GOLD analysis project Ga0209211, IMG submission 183992) | Groundwater microbial communities from Rifle, Colorado, USA - Groundwater A2 (SPAdes) (version 2) | ecosystem: Environmental > Aquatic > Deep subsurface > Groundwater | place: Rifle, Colorado...
AGCGCTTGTTGGTGCTCTTATGGACACTGTAGTCCTTTACGCGAGCACGATTGAGAATGCGGTAGATACTATTCCTGCTTACCCGATATTCACGTGCTAATGTGGCTATTCGAACCTTTTTATTAAAATATCGATCGGCAATCTCCTTTCTTTGAACGGGAGTGAGCCGTGTAGATTTGTGAATTGTCATGTTGTTTGTACTTTACCCCGAAAGGTTAAAAGTGTTAACAACGCGACGGATTCCTACACTTTAAGGTATGCGCCTCTGGCGCAAAACTGTTAATGCTGTTCGTTTCTGTTCGTGCTGTTAGTATTTCAATGGGTAACAGCAAACATTATATTCGTATTATTAGGATTTACCCAAAAACTCTGCACTCGGCCTGACATCGGCAAACCAATTATTTTCCAGGTACTTCCTCCGTCCAAACTTTTATGCAATTCGCCCGAGGAAGCGAAAAAAATCGATTCGGCGTCATTTGGATCTGCGGAAATCGCATCCATTTTCGCGCGGGGCGGAAGGAGCGTTTGAACACTCACCCATTTTGTTCCGCCATCATTTGAACGAAATAACGAATCACCGGACTTAAAATAACGTGTCTCGGATGCATTCATTATAAAATCATTCGACCCGTTATTCAAGAATGGAAAAATTGCGCCGGGATCAAAAGGAGCCGACTGCGATCCTGTTACGCCATCCGATGTCACGCTATTTACACCATTTCCGCCAATACCGCCGACACGAGGACCGCTATAATAAAACCCCGGAGCCGAATTGCCACTGCCATTAATATTAATATCAGCCCAGGTCTTGCCTCCATCCAAAGACCGCGCAATTTTTCCGCCGGACTTTCGTATGATAATTTCATTTGGATTCAACGGATTCACGTTTATTGCCGCAATCGCGCCGATATCCCAAGATATGGCATTCCAGCTCTTTCCGGCGTCATTTGTTTTAAGCAAACCGCCGTTGGCTGTGGCAATGAGAAGGCGATTGGAACTCTCGGGAAATATGTATAAACCAACTATGGGTACTCCTCCTCCATTCAAATGATATATTTCTACAAAATCCAATCCGTTATTTACGCTTTTCAACACCACACCCTGACCATTTTGATACACTGCCAGATATATAACCGCGGGATTTAGCAAACTTACAGCAACGCCCCGGACATCACTATCCGATTGTAATATGTTGGCACGATCGCTAATACGTTTCCAGGATGCGCCACTTGATTCACTCTTCCATAAACCGCTACCATTCGTTCCCATAAATATGACTGCGGAACTTGACGGATGAAAAAAAATGGTCTGAATGGACAGTTGCATCGGCTCGCCTTTGGCTTGAAACCGGATCTCTTTCCAGGACTCGCCACCATCAACCGAACGCCAGATGCCGGACTCCATTACGCCGCCGCTTGAGGCACCTCCCACAAACGCAAATTGTGGCACGGCAAAACCGACCATATTTAAAACAAACGGGAAAACAATAACAATAACAAGTATGGCAACTAAAATGGCAAGAAAAATTCTCAACTTTGCGAACAGCACGAACCTCGTTAGAGAGAAACAGTTTTAATCTCTAAATTGATTAGAGCGTTTTTTAATAAAAAGTGTCTTACAAAAACAAGAAAAAATATGTTTCTCTCTAACAGGACGAACAATTTATCCTCCTCGGGCGACTCGCGAACAGCGCGAACAGAGCCTTCCGTACTGTTAGTGCTGTTCGTTCCTGTTCGTGCTGTTAGTGGTTAACGCCTCCATAAACATCACATCCATGGCCAGGCGCGGATTAACATTGGTGGTCTCAAGTATTGAAAGAATGCGATGAATTTCTTTTAGACGGCTGGCGGCGGCCTGATAAGATTTTTTTTGCGAAACTGCCGAACATAAATTCTTCCGCAAAGTACCGATAAGAAATTCGGATGCGATCCGGCATTCTTCTTTATTTTTGGAAACGCGCTCGGCCAAGACCAAGGCCGACGGAATGTCGCGGAGCGCAAGAATTGATTCTACCTCATTTCGCATTTTTTCCTGTTTTAATAAAAAGGATGGATCCTCCAGGGCGCGCAAGGCAATTCCGGGTCGGCCGGAAGCCGCTGCCAAAATCGCGTCTGCTTTGTCGGGTTTAACCTTTTTTTCTTCTAAAAATTTACGTAATACTCCATCCGGCAGCAAAGAAAATCTAAGCGGCTCTGCGCGCGAAACAATGGTTGGCAGAACCGAATCATGCGCCGAACTTATCAATAAAAATAAAGTTCGCTCGCCCGGCTCTTCCAGCAGTTTCAAAAAAGCATTTGCGGCCTCCTGGCTCAATTTTTCCGCTTCATTAATTATGGCAATCCGCCATTTCTCTGCTTCTGGCGCAAACGAAAACTTGCGTTTCAGTTCCCGTATATCTTCAATCGGAATATCTTTACGAATTTCTTTTTTGGAGACAAGAGTGTGTTCGATATCAAGAATTATTACGCCGGGGTGAATATCCTGCTTGATTTGACGGCAATCCGCGCATCCATCTCCGGCATCGCCGATCTTATTCTTATTTGGGCATATTAAAACACGCGCAACTTCCTTGGCCAATGCAAATTTTCCCACATGTTCCGGGCCATAAAATAAATAGGCGTGGGCCATCCGCCCGCGTCGTATCACTTTTTCCAGATATTCAATTTGCCGTTCGTGTCCTAAAATCACTTGACTTTTAAATGTTTTTATGATATAATGGTTCTATCTTTGATTGGTGTCCTAAACCCTCATTCCATTTTCTCTCATCTTGCCACCCGGCGTCCAGTCGGGTGGTTTACTTTTTGACAATGGCCCGGTGCACTAAAACCGGTCGTTCTTTAATTCCTTCTTTCTCTTGCGCTGATTTAAGTTTTAGTCCTTTAAACGGATTTTCACCGGACATAAATAAACGGAAATTTTAAAATTTAAAGATTTAAGCCCGACGAACGTCTTTTTTCTACAATATGCCGAGGGAACCGCACCCTACCTTTTACTCATTATACTCCTCTTATACACCTCCAAATGCTCCAAAGCGATTCCGGTGCCTTTGACCACGCAGAGCAGGGCATCTTCAGCCACATGCGCCGGAACTCCGGTTTCCTGAAATACCAGCTCATCAATGTTTCGCAGGAGCGACCCGCCGCCGGTCATCACAATCCCCCGATCCATGATGTCAGCAGCAAGTTCGGGCGGCGTATCGTGCAAAACCGATTTTACCGCGCGCACAATCTCATCCAGCTCATCCGAAATCGCTTCAGTAATTTCCATAGAATGAATTTCAATCGTACGCGGAAGCCCGGTCATTAAATCACGTCCTTTAATTTCCATTTTCATTTTAGGATCATCCATCGGCACCGCGGACCCGATTTTAATTTTCATATCTTCGGAAGTCCTGTCTCCGATAGCAAGATTATAGTGCCGCTTGATATATTCGGCGATGGCCTGATCAAGTTTATTTCCCGCGACTTTAACCGAAGTGGCTGCGACAATTCCACCTAGGGAAATAACCGCAATATCGGACGTTCCACCGCCAATATCCACCACCATATGCCCGGCCGGCTCGTTAATAGGAATACCGGCGCCAATGGCCGCCAGCACCGGTTCTTTAACTACATAGGCGGCCTTGGCTCCGGCCTGCACGGTTGCTTCAATTACGGCCCGGCGTTCAGTGGAGGTAACCCCGGCCGGCACTGATACCATAACTTCCGGACGGAACAAACGGACTCTACCGCTGGCTTTGGAAATAAAATAACGAAGCATGGCTTCAGTCACGCGATAATCCGCAATAACTCCATCCCGCAAAGGGCGATATGCCACAATGGTTTCCGGGGTTCTACCGATCATCTCCCGCGCCTCATTTCCCACAGCTAAAACCACATTCTCGTCGCGCGAGACAGCCACCACGGATGGCTCATTTACCACCACCCCTTTTTTCGGCACAAACACTAAAGTATTGGCAGTGCCAAGGTCAATTCCTATTTTTCTGATGAACATACTTTTTTATCTTTACCCTCCTGCTTTGATGAGATGAATAAGTGTTTTGTTTTCGAAACAATGGGAGGACAAAATTGCTTGGTTTTCCGGCTTATCGGAAAAATTTTGTCCGACCCTTAGCGAGGCCGCCGCTGGAGCGGCCGAGTCGTGTTTCGAAAATAAAATACTTATGCAGCTCTATATTCTTTTTATATCTGCTCCCAACCGCCCCAATCTCTCCTCAATTTTCTCATATCCCCTATCAATATGCTCAACTCCGGTTATGATTGACTCCCCTTCGGCGGCCAACGCCGCAATTATATGCGCCATGCCAGCCCGGATATCGGTCATGGCAATCGCGGCTCCGTACAGCTTCACGGGCCCTCTTATACGCACGCTGTGATTGGCCGCCTGACTGGCAAACCGACACGGCGAGAATCCAAGACATTCACCTGATATCTCAATATACGCTCCCATGCGTATAAGGTCTGCGGTATAACCGAAACGGTCTTCATAAACCGTCTCATGTATTATTGATTCTCCATCCGCGCGCGTCAAGAGCACGCAAATTGGCTGCTGCCAATCAGTCATAAAACCCGGATGAGGGGATGTTTCAATCCGCAAAGGCCTATATTGATCCTTCCCTTTAAATATTATTCCGCCGTCTGTCAAGGAGACAAATCCGCCCATCTCATCCGCTTTGGCCAGAAATGATTTCAAATGTTCTTTCCGCGCCCCACGCACCCAAACCTCTCCTCCGGTCGCAAGCGCGGCCGTAGCAAATGACACCGCTTCATTCCGGTCAGGAATCACGCTTACCGATGCCCCGTGAAGCTTGTTCACCCCATCTATTTCTACAACGCGCTCCTCCGGCTTCCATAAAATTTTAGCTCCCATCAAACGCAACATCTCAACCAAATTATAAATTTCCGGCTCCACTGCCGCGTTTTTAATTGTCGTCCTCCCCTGCGCCAAAGTTGCCGCCAAAATCACATTTTCAGTGGCGCCCACCGAGGGAAAAGGAAACTCAATCTCGGCGCCATGAATTTCGCCGGCCTCGGCGAAATATGACTGCTCTTTTCGGCGAACCTCAACACCCATTTTCTCAAACGCTTCTATATGAAAATTAATAGGCCGATGCCCGATGGGGCACCCGCCCAATACCGGCACTTCGGCATATCCCGAGCGGTGCAGAAGCGGCCCCAAAGCCAGAACAGGTATGCGGTTTTTCCGCGATAATTCAGGAACAATCGGATGCAAAACTTCGGGTGTATGAATTTTAACGGTATGCGCTTCACGATCCAGCAACACCCGGCTTCCTATTTTTTCACAAAGTTCAACCGTAATATCCGTATCATGAGTTAAAGGGACGTTTTCAATAACGCACGGCTCATCGGTAAGCAAAGACGCGATCATCAATTTCGTCACGGCATTTTTTGAGCCGCGAATTTCAATCTCGCCCGCCAGGGGCCTACCGCCCCGGATAATAAATTTATCTCCAGACATAAATATATCATAGCGTAAAAGTCCTTTATTTTCAAACATGCATATTACTGTTATTATATAGAAATGCAGCGCCAAACCAGAAAAAAATTCTTCTATCTGCTGTTTGCCGCGTTTATTGTGCTCGCACCCGTCATCATCGCCTATTCGCTTGGCTATACTATAAATTTCTCCACCTGGTCCCTTGAACAACGCGGCGGAATTTTCATTAAATCAAAAATTGCGCGGATCTCTATTTTTCTAAATAACGAGTTCCAAAAAGAGACATCGCTATTTTCCGGAGGCGCCCTGCTTACCGAGATACAATCCGGGACCCATCTTCTGCGACTGGAAAAAGAAAATTACCGGCCCTGGTCAAAAACAGTCGCGGTAGAACCAGCAGCGGTCACCGAAATACGCAATGTCATTTTAATCCCGTCTCCGATATTAACCGCAACCGCAACGCGGGATGAAATCGCAACGCTCGCCGCAACCACCTCCGCTTCCTCACGAAAACTGCGCCTGGACAAAGAAAAAAATCTGGTGGAAGATCATATGTTAAACAACCGCGCCACCGCCACGATTCTTGCGAAGCAAGTAAATTCATTTGCCGATTTAAGCGGCGCGATATTTTTTATTACTGAACCGGGGTTTGCCGCAAAATTAACTGAAACCGGAACTATTGAAACACTGGGCCGGCCCGGATTTTTCATCTCGCCGAAAATCCGGGCACAATTTTTTATTTCACCGCGCGGAGAACTTGCCATCCTGGATGCTACCGGAGGACTTTTTATACTTGAGGAAGGAAACAATGAGTTAAAACCGCTTAGCGGGAGCGTAAAAACAATTTCTTTTGACGCCGAGGGAGAAAAACTTATCCTTAAAAAAGAGCAAAGTATAGAAATCATATGGCTCCAGGATAACGAATATCAACCGTTTCAAAAAAGAGGCACTACGGAACAAATTATAGCGCTGCAGGAGCCGATACTTGAAGCAAAGTGGTATCACGAAGATGATACCCACATTATCATACGCACCAAGGACGGAATATATCTTACCGAAATTGACGGCCGCGGAGGCAGGAATACGGCTGAACTCGTATCATACAAAACCGACGAGCTCCTCACCTCGCCCGATGCTACTAATATAATTTATTTCCGCAAAGAAAAAACATGGTATCGGATTGAACTATGAATCCCGTTAGAGATATAAAACGACTAATATTCCAAAGATTTTTCTGAAACATGAAACTCAACAACTATTTAAGCGTATCAGTAATTAAATCTCTAACGGGATGAAAATATCAATTCCTAAAACAAAAAAACCGGATTTAACCCGCTCTAATCTCCGCCTGATTTGGCGGGTATTTTGGGAACACGCCAAAAAATATCCATTATCAGTAGGAATTATTTTTTTATCAGTCATCATTATACAAAGCATTGCCATAACAACACCCTGGTTTTTAAAAATATTTCTCGATACTGCCGTAAATTCGGCGCTTTCAACAATTGATGCGGCCAAACAACTCACCTGGATTTTAGGCGTTATCGCTGCGCTTGAACTGGCCCGCTGGACCCTGCACCGCGCGTTTGGCGTTGCGAATATTTATTTGCAGGCCGGTGCCATGAATGATCTTACGCTGACCGCATTCAACAATCTCCTCGGCCATTCATACCGATTCTTTACAAATAATTTCACGGGGTCATTGGTCCGGAAAGTAGCGCGGCTCTCCCGTTCATTTGAAGAAATTACAGACCAGATTGTATTCCATATCCTCCCTTTTATCATAATTAGTGCAGGGATTCTGATAGTATTATTCAAACGCCATGTGATCCTCGGAACGGCATTAGCAATTTGGATAGTACTTTTTATTGGGATTTACTATTTCATCGCCAACTGGAAGTTAAAATATGACCGGGCGCGGGCCGAAAAGGATTCAGAGGCAACAGGCGTACTTTCCGATGCCCTGGCCAATATTGTCACTATAAAACTTTTTTCAAATTACGCTCATGAGAAAACGATTTACCGTAACGTCATGAATGAATTAAAACGCCTGCGTTTTTGGGGGTGGGGCGTGGGAGAAGCTGCCGACGCGATCCAGGCACTTTGGCTGATTGCGATTGAACTTGTACTTTTTTACGCGTGGATCCGGCTTTGGAAAATTGGGGCGGCGACCATCGGCGACTTTGCTTTGATCCAAGGATATTTAATCGCACTCTTCCATAGAATATGGGATTTCGGAAAGGTGGTGCGAAGGGTTTATGAAGCACTAGCCGATGCGGCGGAAATGGTTGAAATTTTAAATACTCCACAAGACATTCAAGATGTGCCAGGCGCTAAACCTCTTGCAATTTCCCAAGGCGGAATTGAATTCATAAATGTTGCATTCGGATTCCACGACCACAGAAAGGTGCTTGAAAATTTTAGTTTACGCGTCAAGCCGGGAGAAAAAATTGCGCTGGTCGGATCATCCGGCGCCGGAAAAACAACCATAGTTACTTTACTTTTACGGTTCCATGATATTGTCACGGGGAAAATTTTCATTGACGGACAAAATATTGCCGAAGCAACACAAGATAGTTTGCGCCGATCCATTGCGCTCGTGCCGCAAGATACTATTTTATTCCATCGCACACTTAGCGAAAATATCCGCTATGGACGCCTGAATGCGACCGAAAAGGAGATTATGGATGCGGCACAAAAAGCGCACTGCCATGAATTTATTTCCCGGCTTCCTTACGGGTACGAAACATACGTTGGCGAACGGGGAGTAAAACTCTCCGGCGGGGAACGCCAGCGCGTTGCCATTGCACGCGCCATTCTTGCGAGTACTCCCATTTTGGTTTTGGACGAAGCGACTTCAAGTTTGGATTCGGAAGTGGAGGCGCTAATTCAGGATGCATTAAAAAATTTACTTAAGCAAAAAACCGCTATCGTGATTGCGCACCGTCTCTCCACCATCATGCAGATGGACAGAATTATTGTCATTGATAAGGGAAAAATAGCCGAGGAAGGAACACATGCCCAACTCCTCCAGCGTGACGGCATTTACAAACGCCTTTGGTCGCTGCAAGCGGAAAGATTTATCCCGTTACATTTTTAAATCCACCGGCGTCTTACTTTGGCCACAAGAATCATAATGGAGCTTGACCTTTTACAATTCTTGATATCCAGAAATGTAACGGGATTTATTAAATAGCACAATCGTTTTTACGGTTCCCTGGTTTTCCATTTTCGGCCCGTTTTCTTGACAAAAAGCCCGTTTTTTGTTATCCTGCTTAAAGCTCATGCCAATCTGCTCGGAGCTGAATACATGCCTATGCATACAAAAAATAGGGGGGATTTTGGCTCGCGCGCAAACGATATTGCGATCCGTAAAGAATTAAAAACGTGGCGGGAAACAGGTAACCCTCGCAAATCGGATGACGCGTTTAAAGATACATGTGCGTCGGCGCTTCTTGAATTCGAAGAAACCGACTATCAGGAAGAGTCGCTTATTCCCGGAGTTCTTGACCAAATGTTATACAGATGGAAAGTGCTGAAAATGCCAGATGACAGACCATATGAACTATCGTGGAAATTAGGCCTTCTCAAACATGGCTCAACCGCCCGAAAAAGCATGGGCTGGGAAATTTTTTTGGTGGGGACAATTCGTCAACTTCTTCTCTTCCTTCTACGGCTTGGAAACTCCGAATTCAAACTAAAGATAATTTCAATACTGCATCGCGTCTGGCCACGGGAAAAGGATGAGGGATGTTCACGATCAGACATTGCCGAGGCGTATGTATTTTGCTTAAAACGCTTCCCGGCAGACAAACTATATCTTCTTGCCGACATTACTCTTCGGAAATATCCATTCTCCGCCCGTTTCGACAACTTCGTGAAAGATCTTTTCGCGGGAGATAAAAAAGGAATGAAGTCGCACCAGGAACTAAAGCGGGTAACATTCTCTCCATATCGCTAGCGCGTATATCCTTAAAAACGTCATCCTTTGGGATGACATTTTATTTTCCAAATTAAGTAAACTCCAGATAAAGCGGCAGGTGATCGGAGACCACATCCGGCAAAACCTTAAAATCTTTTACTTCAACCTCCGGAGACACTAAAATATAATCAGCGAATTTACCGTCTTTGGTGTAGTAATGGCTCCGCGTAGAAGTTATGCCATATTCCTTAACAAGATTTCGCATGCCGTCTTCCAAAATGCGAATACTTTGCGTATGAGGCGCCAGATTAAAATCCCCGCATAATATCTTTTTGGATTTTTCCGGTTTAAGAAATTCCACAATTTTTTGCGATTGTTCAATTCGTTCCGGTAAGTCCTCCTTATTTGTATGCGGTTTCCAATGCCCGTGGAAATTACAAATTGTGTAGTGAATACCGTTTTGACTGAATCTTACATATTGAACATTTCTTGGCCGTGATTCGGGTTTCCCAGTAAAATCCCCCAACTTTCCTAAGACGAAGAAATCACCCAAAGAATCAATTTGAATTGATTTTCGAATAAAAGTCGCAAGCCCAAACTGAACCGGCAGATTTATTTTTTTATCTGACCAATCCCATCCAATAGTTATAGGCGCATGGAATCCCGTAAAACTAGTAAGAACCGAGCCAATTTCCGAGAAAATTTTTATTCTGGCTTCACTTGGAATTTCTTCCTCCATGGACGTGTTAAACACCTCCTGCAAACAAAAAATATCCACTTCTTCGGCGTGTTCTTTCAAAAAAGCCATAAGCGGCGCATATACCTTGCCGCCCCAGATGTTCAAAGTAATTAATTTCATACGGCTTTAGGGTTAGCACCAAATTTCTTTAAAAATTTCTTTTTCCGAATATCCCAATGGTTCTATAAAATCTCGAACCAAGCTCCAGACCATGCCCTTCTTGAGGGGCTTTCTGTTTTGAAGAGTAAAACACTTGTTGGTTTTATTATGACAAACCTTCCAGAAGTGCTTTGATCCTTTTCTAATTTCAAAGCCCCCGAGTCTCACGAGGGCTTTCACGAGGTAATCACCCGAACAATTCGTTAAATAGGGATAATCCATTTTAAGCAGGGACTTTATCAAACCTTAAAATCGCATGACTCTGGATAATTTTCGAGATAGTTTCCTCTATTTGCTTATGTCTATAATCTTCAACTATATTTCTGAACTCATCCTCTGTTAAGCTGGGCTCATACCTTGAAAGGAGTTTTCTTAATCGTTGCGGCACCTCAAGATAATCATGGATTGCCACATTTACCATTTCTACCAAGTCCAAAAGATCATCTCCTTGAGTAATAACCCCAGGAAAAGTTTTTACTTTAGCCCAGAAACCACCCTCTTCCGCCTGGTGCATTTCAACCTCAATTTGGGCAGGCATTAAAAGTCGATATTTTAGGAGTTCTTTTTTCATGTTTTTATTATACTATATATTCGTTGCATACTTATCCACAACTGTCAAATTTGGTTTTATTTTAGAGTTTTTTTGTATCAAGCCGCGGCGTCTACGATGCTCACTTAATGTTGGTTCGACTTCACTCACCACAAGTCTACCACTCGAACACTTTGGTTTGTAGCAGAACCGCTTCCGCGGCTCCCTTGAAAATTGAATGTCTGAAGCGACTAAATCACCTCTTGGCCCACTGCGGGGCTTTTCTGGCTTTCTTAAGGCCGAATTTTTTGCGCTCTTTGGCGCGCGGGTCACGGGTTATATATCCGGCGCGGCGCAAGCGCTTGCGAAAATCCGGATTGAATTTGACCAAACAGCGCGCCAAGCCGTGACGGAC
>Ga0209211_10011630_pt1 | contig 11219 bp, 9 predicted proteins | sample RifGroA2_FD_183992 | JGI IMG/M metagenome (GOLD analysis project Ga0209211, IMG submission 183992) | Groundwater microbial communities from Rifle, Colorado, USA - Groundwater A2 (SPAdes) (version 2) | ecosystem: Environmental > Aquatic > Deep subsurface > Groundwater | place: Rifle, Colorado...
GAATCTCAAAGTCGGTACTTTCAGATTTCATCCCATTTTCAAGAACGTACAAATTCTTACTATTTCCAACGTAGCGGATGCCCGTGCAACGTCCTTCATGAATCGCAGCCAAAGCAAAGCGCTCATCTTCGAGAGCGCGTTTTAATATGACGAGTTTGACTTGTGCTCCCTTATGGGTGGATCCTTCACGGACTTCTAGGCCTTCCCAATTCCAGTCGTGTCGCCATTTAATGCTTTCTTTCAATGATTCTAACTCCCTTTCGCTTAGCCGTGCTACCATTTTCTCAACTTCTTAGTTTCTTCAAGTCTTGCGTGAACAAGTCGCGAATGTCTTTCAAGCCGAGTTTTATCATTGCAAGGCGGTCGATGCCCAAGCCCCAAGCTAAGACTGGAACTTTCACTCCCAATGCGGAGAGCATTTCAGGCCGGAACATTCCCGCCCCTCCGACTTCAGCCCAGCCGCGGCCGGGAATGTTAACATACATTTCGACACTCGGTTCGGTGAACGGGAAGTACGAAGGCTGGAATTGCACTTCCTTCGCGCCGAAAACCTCGACGGCAAATTCCTTGAGATACCCGAGGAGCTCGCGGAAGCTCATTTTCTCATCCAAAACGATGCCTTCGCACTGGTTGAATTCAATGAAATGCTTCCAATCGATTTCATCAGGCCTGAACACGCGGCCGATGCAGAATATTCTTTTTGGGGGTTTGAGGCCTTTCGCAAGATTGCGCGCTGAAACGGTTGTTGTCTGCGAGCGCAAGACCAGTCGGGCGGCTACTTCAGGGTCCCACTTGTAAGCCCAGCCTTTGCTCCCTTCCAGGCCGTGCTCGTGCGCCTTGCGAACGTTGGCCAAGAGCTTTTTGTCGAGAATCTCCCCGCGCGCCGGGTCTTCAACCTGGAAAACGTCATGTATTTCCCTTGCGGGGTGGTCTTGGGCCATGAACAGCGCGTCCATATTCCAGAATTCCATTTCAACAAGCGGGCCGTGCTCTTCCGCGAAGCCCATGCCGACGAGCTTTTGCTTTATTTCAAGCAAGAGCTGCTTGTAGGCGTGCTTTTTGCCGAGCATCATTTCCTTGTGCAGCCCTGAGCGCACGTCGTACTCGGCGAATTTCCTGTCCTTCCAATCGCCGCTTTTCAGCATCTGCGGGGTCAATTGCGTTATGAGCGTGGAGCCCGAGCGCTCTGCCTCGAGTTCTTCGATTCCTTTTGCCGTTGCAATGGCGTAAACTTCCTTCGAGATTTTTTCTTCGACCAGCCCGCGCCTTTTCAGCTCGGTAATGGTAGTTTTTTCTTCGTGGGTCAAGTGCTCTTCGAGAATGCCCTTGCCGATTTTTTGCAGCAGCGCCTCGTGGGGCGTTTTCTTCTGCTCTTTGAGAAGGACATTCCCTTTTTCGATTGCAATCAGGCCGAAGGCTTTTGCCCATTGGAGTGCAATGCCGAACTCCTGTTCTGAAATCCCGTCTTCAACCTGACTTTTTGAGAGGAGCTGTTCGCGCAACTGGCCTATGGGCATCGTTTTGTGGTGTGCCAGTGAGGTCAAAAGCTTTTTTTCCGGCAGGCCTTTAACTGCGGCGTCAGCGCCTTCCTGCGTCAGGCCGTGCGTCAGTGTGGTTTTGGTTTCAACGTTGGCAAACCCTTTTTCCTTCAGCCCTTCCAGAACGCTCATTATGCTTGCGATTGGCACTCCCGAAGCCAAGGCTAGTTCAGCGGCGTTTTTCTTTTCCCGCGCTTTACTCAAGATTGTTTTTTCGAGTTCTTTCAAAGCCATCTCGTTTTTCAACCATGGTTGATTTTTGTTCGTGCTTTTTTTGTTTCAATGCTATTTCGCCGCAAGGACTTTCCAAACATTACGACGCAACGCGCGTCTTGCTCAGCGCAAAGCCGATTAGCCTTCCGGTTCGCACGCTCTGGTCTGTCAGGAATTTTTCGTCGCCTTCAATAATTACCTGCAGGTCGTTGAACATCATGCAATTGCAATTTCCCGTGCGCACCACTACGCGAGAGCCTTTGCATTCAGTCCCAAAGCAGACGTTTTCCCCTCCGTCCACCAGCGCGTAGGCCGTTGCATTCTTGCCTTGCAGTGCAAGCGAGCGCATGACTTCGGAAGTCATTATCGTGATTATCGAATTGCGCGTGTCGTTCGAGGCAAACAAGTCCTGTTCCACCAAAATGCGTTTTTCAACAAGGCGTTTTTGTATGTCGCCCAGCGGGTCGGCCGACTTGACTAGCAGGCTGTTCTCAATAAGAGTCTCGTTCTTGTGCGAGCCTGTTGTCATGAAATAGAACACGCCTGCGAAGACGATGATTGAGACTGCGATTATTGCGGTTGTTTCGGTTTTTTCCATTCAAACACCTTTTTAGGGAGGGCACAAAATATTCCGGCAGTTGGCTGTTATTTTCAACGCCGCTGTTCAAATAAACATTTCCCAGCCTTCTGCGGCGAGGGCGCTTTGCTGGAAAGTTTCCCGCGCTTCGTTCAAGACAATGCTCCGGTCTTCATAGCGGTTGCTTATGTGCGAAAGCAAGAGTTTTTTCGCCCTTGCCTTTAGTGCGGTTTCAGCAGCTTGTTTTGCGGTAGAATGGTGCTTTTCTTTCGCCATTGCCCCGTCTTTCTCGACAAAGCAAGAGTCGTGGATGAGCAGGTCGGCGCCCTGGGCGTTGCGCACTATGCTCGTGCAGGGCATTGAATCGCCTGTGAAAACGATTTTCTTTCCTGCCTGCTGGTACGTAACGTCTTCAAGCTTGATTGTTTTCGAGCCGACTTTGAGTTTGCCTTTCTCCTGAATGTCAGTAAACATCCTTCCTTTGATTCCCGCTGCCTTTGCTTTCTTTTCGTCAAAGCGCACTGAAGGAGGCTCTTCCAGCACGTAGCCGAGGGCAGGGCAGCCGTGCTCGACTTTGAAGGCCTTGATGTTGAAGAGCTTTGTTTTCAAGGCAATTCCGCTTGAAACGTCCTTGATTGTAATGGGAAATGCCGGCTTCAAGTGGGGCATGGCGAAAATCGGGGTTAGGAATGCTTTCGTTCCAGGCGGCCCGTAAACCTTGAGCTCTTCCTTACGCCCCAAAAGGCCCATCGTCTGCGTTAGCCCGAAAATGCCGAGGAAATGGTCGGCGTGCATGTGGGAAAGGAAAATCGCGTCTATGGCGAAGCCCATGCCGTACTTAAGAAGTTGCACTTGCGTTGCCTCGGGGCAGTCGAAGAGGAAAATGCCGCCGTACTTCAAGGCAAAACCAGCGGGTAGGGTGTTCTTCGTGGGCATGCTTCCGCCGCTTCCCAAAACTACGAGACGAATCATTGAAATAATCTCCTTAACATTGCGCCCAAACCGCTTCTGCGGGTTATGAGCGAATATTTAGAATCCTGCCCAATCCTCTCTTCATTAAGGCCTATTTCTTGATATTTTTTCCTATATGACATTTCTAGTTGACGTGTTGGCATGAAAGGCTGCCCGCCATGAACTTCAGCTATTCCGAAAGATTTTGCGTATTGAATTGCATGTTTTCCTAGAAAAACATTCCATTTTTCGCGGGCCAGCTTTTCAAAGTCTTCCAATTCCCTTTGTTTTCCCAGTCTTCCCTGAATGTTTCTTATGACCATGTGCACGCCGTTAGGTTGTGTGTGGAAGTTGACTCCCATGGTTGCAACCGGTTCTTCGCCTTTTTTTAGTATTAGCCAAACGATTGCTTCGGGGTGCATTGTTATTTCCATTTGCTCGTCAACGAAAGAAGGTGATAGCGTGAAACCTGCAGGTGTTTCAGCCTTTGCAAAGTATTTTTTCATGCTTGCCATTCGCTTCCGATTTTCTTCGATTTCCTTAATCCTTCTTCGGAAAGAAAGGCGCGGGTTCGTTTCTGCATATAGCGTCAGGGCGGCGAGGCTTGGAATATTTATTTCCGAGGTTGGCGTTATTGTAGAAATGTCCGAGTATTTTTTCGATAGTATGCTTAGTCGTCTTTTGATTTCTCTTGCGCATCGCTCATCGTCCTCCCACTTATGCGGTTCTGTTTGCAGCATGTCTGCCAAGAAATGGCGTGCTAAAAATCTTGCGTGCTCCAATTCAAAAATAGTGCCTGCGAACTGCTTTCCATAGTCTATTGCCCTGAAACCAAACTGTTCGGAATCGTCGCCAAAAACCCTTTTCAATATTTTTTTCTCCTTTTCATTGACCCGGTGTCTGAGGTTTTCGTTTTCCGTTATTATTGGGTCGATAATGCCGCGGCCTCTTTTCATTTTTTCACTTTTTTTACCTAACCAGGGCTTAGTCGGAGAAAAAGCTATTTAAGCAAATTAATTAATCCCCTGCATGCGTTTAAACTATATCGTTCTATTACCCCAATGGTGGAATAATGCCTGGCTTGAAGACTAAAATCTCCGTGAAAAGCACTGCCGAACTCAAGGTGCCTGTGAAGATAGTAGACCAGGTTATTGGCCAGCAGAAGGCCGTGGCGATAATCCGCAAGGCCGCCAAGCAAAAGCGCAACGTTCTGCTCATCGGAACGCCTGGCACTGGAAAATCGATGCTCGCCCAAGCCATGAGCGAGTTGATGCAGGCTGCTGACTTGAAGGACGTCCTCGTTTATCCGAATGATGATGACCCGAACGTGCCGAAAGTGCGCGTAGTGAAGGCAGGGGAAGGCAGGAAAATAATGGAGCAGGAGCGCATCAAAGCCACGCCTTCAAACAACTTCAACCTCATAGTAATCCTTTTCCTTTTCCTTTCGTCTTTCTTCCTCTTGTCTTTCGGGAGGCAAGAGTGGGGCGACGTCATCACCGCAGCGCTTCTCATAGGCCTGTTCATAGTGAGCGGCATTATGGCAATCGGAATGCAGCTAGGGCGCAGCAGGCTTTTCGGCGAATCAGTGGGGCCAAAAATGCTGGTTGACAATTCCGAGAAGAAAACCTCCCCGTTCATTGACGCAACCGGTGCCCGCGCTGGAGCGTTGCTTGGCGATGTCAAACACGATCCGCTTCAGTCATTTTTTTCAAATTCAATTGTTTTCAAAAAAGTGGATGAAAACTTAATTCCACTGAAGATTCAAGATTTGGTTGAGGAATTGCTGGTCAAATATCCGAATGCAATTGAGAGAAATAATGAAAATTACGAAGGGCTGGTAATTCCCGAACATGAAAAAATTTACGTAATGGGTTTCAAAGACGGCTTAATGCAACCAGTGAGAGTTTTTTGCGTTAACCGGAGAGCATACAATGGTATAATGAATGCAATTGGAAATGAAAATTCCAGGGTGATAGTGACTCCTGAGCACAAAGTTTTTGTTAATGGCAATTATGTTGAAGCTGAAAAACTAACTGGCATTGAGAATTTGGTGACTTATTCGCAGCCGATCATCACCGGGGAAGACATAATAAAAACTTTTTCAGAGCAGGATCAGAAAGACGCGGCTAATTACTCTAAATTCGCAAAAATTAAGAGTGAAAACCCCGCTTTCGGTTACAAAAAAATTGCCAAGTTGCTTGGAGTAAACGCAGGGCAAACCAGATGGTGGAATAACAATAAGTTCAAGCCAAAAGCAGTCAATACGGTCGAACGTTTGGAATTTTTAGGCTTACTGCCTTTTGCTTTGGATAATTCTGCCATGCCGATAGTTGCAAGAGTTTTAGGTACTACCTTCGGGGATGGAGGCATCCAATCTAACCTTAATCAAATATTTCTTTCATCTTCTGAAGAAAGTTCACTGCAAGAATATGAAACAGATTTAGTTTCAATATTCGGGGAAGATATTAGAAAAAATTTCTCTAGAATAACGAGTGGAATAAATAATTCCGGCAAACTCGTTCGAAATACCAACCGAGATGCCGTTAGGTTTTTCATAGCCTTAGGCGCGCCTAGGGGTAGAAAAAATAAGGATGTTAAAATTCCGGCATGGATTCATCTAAATAAAGCTGTTGAAAAAGAATTTTTTGGAGCTCTTTTTGGAAACGAACTTTGCAGTCCTAAATTTTCTGAAAAAACACGTCACATTAACGATTTTGCCATCGCTTTTGGTGGCGCTTACGAATTAAAAACGAGCAAGTTAGCGCTTTTGGAGTCAATTGCAGCCTTTTTGAATTCTTACGGCATTAAATCATCGAGGGCTATTTATGAGCACAATTTTCGAGGTAAAAGCTGGATGTGGAGACTTTCAATCTCGACCGAAATCGAGAATCTTCTGAGATTTCATCATTTCATTCCTATCCGGTATTCAAAAAACAAGGCGCAAAGAATTGGTGAGGCTATAGAAAACGTCCTAGGCCGAAAAGTAGATTCGTGTATTAAATTCGCTTCTGCCCGAAAGTCTGAAAATTACATTTTGCAGACTCTTCGAGTTTCAAAAAATATGCTGCAAAAAATATTATTGGATCGACCCTTTGAATTCAGCGATAAAACGATTAACTTTTCAGGAGCTTTATATAATATTACGACCGAATCAGGCAATTTGTTTGCCAACGGAATCCTCGTGAGCAATTCCGGAGGGCTTGGCACTCCAGCGCACTTGCGTGTCGATGCTGGTTTTGTGCATAAGGCGAGCGGCGGGGTCTTGTTCATAGATGAAGTTTCTTCGCTCTCCTCGCGCGCACAGCAGGAACTGCTTACTGCAATGCAGGAAAAGCGCTATTCCATTACGGGGCAGAGCGAGCTTTCGAGCGGCGCGCAAGTGCGCAGCGAGCCCGTGCCGTGCGATTTCGTGCTCGTGGCCGCAGGAAACTACCGCGACATGCAGAAGATGCATCCTGCCCTCCGCTCCAGGATCCGAGGCTACGGCTACGAAGTTTACATGGAAGAGCAGATTGAAGACTCTGCGGAAAACGAGGAGAAGCTCATGCGCTTCATAGCCCAGGAGATTACGAAAGACGGACGGATTCCGCACTTCGACGTTTCCGCGGTTGAGGAGATAGTTTACGAGGCGCGCAAGCGCAGCGGAAGGAAAAACAAGCTCACCTTGAAACTAAGGGATTTGGGCGGGTTGATTCGCGCTGCAGGCGACGTTGCCAATGAGGAAGGGGCGAAGCTCGTGAACGCAAAGCACGTTATCCAGGCAAAGCAGTTTGCCCGCACTCTTGAACAGCAGATTTCCCAGCAGGCTATCGACATGCGCAAGGAATACCGCGTTTTCACCACCAGCGGCGCGCAGGTGGGCAAGGTGAACGGCCTTGCGGTCATGGGTGAGTCCGGCGTTGTTTTGCCCATCGTTGCTGAAGTTGCTCCTGCATCTTCGAAAGAGGAAGGCAGGACTATTGCAACAGGAAAACTAGGGGACATTGCGAAAGAGGCTGTTGCAAACGTTTCAGCAATCATCAAACGCCACACTGGCAAGGACACTTCCTCCTACGATATCCACATCCAGTTCCTCCAGACTTACGAAGGCGTTGAGGGCGACAGCGCAAGCGTTTCAGTGGCAACTGCAGTCATTTCTGCGCTGGAAGAGGTTGCGGTCAAGCAAGACCTTGCGCTGACCGGTTCTTTGAGCGTCCGCGGGGAAGTCCTGCCGGTTGGCGGCGTGACGCAGAAAGTCGAGGCGGCGCTGGAGGCGGGCTTGAAGCGTGCGGTTGTTCCCTACGCCAACAAGGATGACGTTGTGCTGAACGAGGCGCAGTTGAAGAGAATCGAGATTATTCCCGTGAAAAGCATTTACGACGTGCTGTACCACGCGCTGAAGGACGGCAAGAAGAAGGATAAGCTCCTGTCGCAAATAAAGAAGGAAATCGCCTGAAGCTTTTCATATTTTCAGGCCACAAAAGTAACGTCAATTAACGAAAGCTTTATATATGATTTAAGCTTGGATTAGTATTACCTTTCCGAATTTTGAATAAAGAGTGGTTGCGAGAAGACTCGGCACGCAGTTTTCGTCTTCTGGGATTGCCTCCTTGGGGTTGCCGGCGTCTCTCGTACCACAGTCTCTATCCTTAACCAATTGTTTATCGGCCAAAGCCGGAGCTATGCCTGTTTTATTTTGCAGTGGCCTGGAAAAAATTCCGCCCGTTGCAAGGGTCAGCCGGTTTTCAAAAACTTTCCAAAAACGAAAAACCGTTTTGCTTTCATTCCCTCAGGCGCTCTTGTTGTGCTTTCTGCGCATCAAGGCCCTGAACGGCATGACTTGCGGATTCAAGCGTGAGCTAGGATAGATAATAGCAGTCCAAATCTTCCAAATCTTTCTTCCTAGCGAATCCATTTTAAGCCCTTGCAATTCCAGTGGGATTACTAAACTAATTAACGTTCCTTTCGCTTAAAAGCATATTGCCGAGCAGATGTTGTGCCCTTTGCCTAGGAATTTTGGCCGTAGTGCGTTCCGAACCTCGCTCGCTTCAGTTGCGAGAGCTTGGAATCGAGCAACTCGAGTTTTTTCTTTTCACTGTGCACGCGGATTGCCTGCCTCAAAAACTCCCTGCTTAGCGTGTTGACACGCTTTTGCTTTCCGTAGAGAAACTCGTTGAAGCTCTCGTGCATGCGTTCCTTCAGGCGGGATAGCTTGTGCCTGTCTTGCTCGAGCTTTTTCTCGCGCTTTTCCTTCTCGTGAATCAGGATGTGCGCCGCGTGTGCAGCGTGAGCCACGTGTTCAAGCGAAGGCAACCAAATCCCCCTTTCTCCAACGTTGAATTATTTGACTATATTAGCCGTTTGAATAAAAGCATGCTTTTCTTTTTCTTGCCGTTTTCTACTTGTTGGCCGATTCGCCTACGAGCATTATTTGGGCTAGCAGTGCTTCGAGCTGGATGCGCTCGTCCGCGCCTTCACTCAGGCGGAAATCGTACTCGCCGATTTTGTCCACGAGCAGTACTTTAGTCTTGTCTGAAACGCCCAGGGCGATGACCTCGCGGTAGACTTGGCGCAAGACTTCCTCTCCGCCCATGGCGTACTTGCTCATTACCGTGTTCAAAAGGCCCCTTGCCTCGAGAAACTTTCCCTTGAGCGCGAGCGAAACCATTTCCGCGATTTCCTTCGGTCTCGCGCGGCTTGAAACTTGGAAAACATTTTCTTCAGTGATTTTTCCTTTCTCGGCAGAGCCCTGCAGGCAGTTTATTGCCCTTCGAGCGTCGCCCTCGCTCACGTACATAATGGCTTCCAGTGCTTTGTCGTCAATCGAAATGCCTTCCTTCTTGGCTATGTCGTGCACTATGCTCTTGATGTCGCCGTCCTCGAGGCTCTTGAAGCGGAATACGGCGCAGCGAGACTGTATTGGTTCGATAATACGGCTGCTGTAGTTGGCACTCAAAATAAATCTGCAGTTTTTCGAGTAGGCTTCCATGGTGCGGCGCAATGCCTGCTGGGCGTCCTGTGTCAGGGAGTCGGCTTCGTCCAGTAAAATGATTTTGAAGTCCACGTCCGCCAGCGGCAAAGTGCGGGCAAAGTCCTTGATTTTCCCGCGCACAATGTCAATGCCCCTCTCGTCCGAGGCGTTGAGCTCGAGAAAGCTTTGGCCGAGGTTGTCGCCGTAAAGCTCTCGTGCTAATGCAAGGACTGCGGTGGTTTTTCCAATGCCCGCGCGGCCGGCAAAAAGCATGTTCGGCAGGTTTTTGCTTTTCGCAAATTGCTCCAGGCGTGCGACAATGTGCTTCTGGCCGGTAATTTCAGAAAGCTTTTGCGGGCGGTATTTCTCCACCCACGGTTGAAAATCTTCGCCTGCCATCAGTGCCCACCTTATAATTCGAAAGAAAGTAGAATCGGAATATGTTATTGACCGGCGGATTTTTTAAGGCAATTGAACGGTTATTTTTCCTTGTATTTTTTTAACTTTTCTAGGAATTCGAGAAATGGATAGGCTTTGACCGGTTCAAATCCCCTTTTGCTAAAAAAGTCCACCGAATCTGGCTTTTCTCCCATGAAAAAAATGTGGTAGTCTTCAGGCTTGACTCCATGGGCTTCAAGGTGTTTGCGAAAATCCTCTAACGTTGCGATTAGCGCCTTGTGAGCAATTCCCATTCCACCAAAACTCTTCTTGTATCTGGGTTCTTTTGGTTTTTCTCCCCAGCCGTCAACTTCGGCATCATGTCCAAACGGATATAGCTCGAAAATTTCAACGATTTTACCCTTGTTGTCGCTTCCCAAAGCTTGCTTTACACTGTTGTCCGGGTGTTTTTCCCAATCTTCGAACGGCCATTCCAATATTATTCTGCCAAGAGTAGCCCGTCCATACTTGCCAAGCGATTCGTCTTTGCTTTCTACAATGGCTTTTTTCAAACTATCCTGGCTAATTCCACCTAAAATCCGTCCGTGTGCACTGTGTTCTCGATCGTGCCCTATTCCAATCGCGCTTTCCCATGTATGCGCCCCCCACATCCTTCCATACCTAGGTCCACCCGCGACGTGAATGAAATATTCTCTATTTTGCATTTTCGGTCTTGCCTCTAATAAAACTCGAAGTGGACAATTAAAGACTTATGGCCTGTTGGATTGAAAATAAGTTTAGCGGCTCTTGAACCTGCGGCGCTTGCGGAGGTCTCCCCAGCAACTTCTGCAAATGATAGTGTGGTCTGTTTTCGAGTGCGTTGCCGCAGCTTTCTCGCACGAGCGGCATATTTTGCGCGAGCAGTAGTCGCACACTTCCATGAAGGGCGTTTCCTTCTTGCATCTCTCGCAAACGTAATTTTTCGCTGCCTTGACCATGATGTTTTCAATCTCCTTTAGCTTGGTTCGTTGTTTTTGCCCAAATCCTTGTTTTTGTTCAGGTTTCTTAATTCCTTCTAGTGCCTTGAACGGGCTAGAAAAAGGATTTCAGAGAAGAAACTTTTGCGGGCGGGAGTTTTTAACGGTTTTGCTGGCAAACTGCGAGAGCCCCCAAGGCTCGAGCTTATGCCACGCCGCCCTGCCAGTGCGGCGTGTGAAGGTTTTTTATTGCCGCGTGCGCTATTAAATTCCTCGTGCTTTTGCGCGTGAAAACGGTTTTGCCTGATGACGTTCCTCGCTTTTGGAAAGGTTTTGGAGCATGCCTGGGTCGCCTATTCCAAGAACCTCAAGCTCATTTCTGCTTTCAGCATTCCCTTCCTAATTGCATTCCCCCTTTCGTTCCTGCTGCCGAATTTCGTTGCCATGAGCGCTGCTTTCCTGCGTATTGGCAGCGTAAAGCTCGACCTCGGCGTCTTGGACGTGCTCATCATAGTCCTGGCTTTCATCGCCTCGCTTGTTTTCTTCTCGTTTGCCGTTGCCGCCATAAACGTCGTAATCCGCTCGCAGCGAACGCTGAATAGGCTTACTTCCAGGGACATGGAGGCCATTGAGAG
>Ga0209211_10011631_pt1 | contig 11218 bp, 10 predicted proteins | sample RifGroA2_FD_183992 | JGI IMG/M metagenome (GOLD analysis project Ga0209211, IMG submission 183992) | Groundwater microbial communities from Rifle, Colorado, USA - Groundwater A2 (SPAdes) (version 2) | ecosystem: Environmental > Aquatic > Deep subsurface > Groundwater | place: Rifle, Colorado...
CATTCTAAAGCTGATCAGGCCGATTCTCCAGAATAAAGCCAAAATAGTCATTGCCGACCGGCAAACCGATAAAATCGAGTATTTTTCTCCGGGCAAGAAGCTGCTGCAAAAACTGGGCAGCTGGGTCGTCCGCCAAGCCTCCGGGGCAAAAATCCCCGACGCGGTCAGCGGCTTCCGGGCTTTTTCCAAAGAGGCGGCCAGGCAAATCAACATCACCACCGAGTTTTCCTACGTGATCGAAACCATCATCCAGGCGGCCAAGAAAAAAATCCCCATTGCTTCGGTGCCGGTTAAAGTCAATCCCAAAACCAGGGACTCCCGGCTCTATCACGCCACGTGGGGCCATATTAAGAACTCGGCCGCCACCATCGTCAGAGTCTTTACCATGTATGAGCCGTTAAAAACTTTCTCCTACATCAGCGGCGTGGTATTTTTGGCCGGACTGGCCTTGGGGGCCAGATATTTATACTTTAATTTTCTGGGCAAACCGGGCGCTCATCTGCAATCGCTGCTGCTGGCGGCGGTATTATTGATCGTCGGCTTTCAGATATTTCTGATCGGACTGGTGGCGGATTTAATTGCCGGCAACAGAAAGTTGATAGAAAAGATTTTGGATAAAAGTCATTGACATTGACTCATATTAGGCTTTTAAAGTCAATACGATTGACTACCTTTTGTCTCTTTGGCCTGATTGACTTAGCCAAAATATCGTAGGTATGAAAAAGAAAGTCCTGGTCCTGACTTCAACTTTCCCCAGCTGGAAAAACGATTCCACGCCCCCGTTTGTCTTCGAATTGGAAAAAAGACAGCAGGATTTATTCATCTTTATTAGGTAAAATAAAGAAGTTATGAAAACAATTCATATCTACTCGGACGAAAGCAGGCATCGGGCCGAAAGATTTTTGTTTTTATCCGGTTTATGGATAGAAGAAAAAAATGTTGCTTTAGCCGAGCAAGAAATAAAGATTTTAAGGCATAAATCGGGTTATAAAAATTCTCAGGGAAAACATATAGATTTTTTAGGCGAGTTTAAATGGACAAAGGTCTCGGATAAATATTTTAGCGTTTATCAGCAATTAGTGGATGTTTTTTTTGATTGGATAAAACAGGATAAAGCGCGTTTTTGCTCCATGCTGGTTGATACTCAAAATCCGGAGGTAATCAAGCATAGTAATATTAAAAAAGAGGGTTATTTCAAACTTCTCTACCAGCTCTATTTTCATAATTCCAAAATGCCGGCAATCTACAAAATTTTCCCTGATAAAATTACTAATCCTAAACAGCACAAAGTTGATTTTAAAAAGTTAAACGAGTGTTTGGATACTTCCCTTTACAATAAGTTTAAACCGCTATTAAATCCGCAGAGCAAAGTTCCCGTGAGTGGTTTTATGCACAGCATTACTCCGCTGGATTCAAAAAAATCTTCATTTATCCAAATAGTTGACGTGGCAATGGGAGCGTTAGGGTATTTTCAAAACCGATTATTTACCAAACCTAAAACTAAGCAGGCTAAACGAAAATTAATGAACTATGTTTTAAACAAATTGATTCTTAACGGAGCAATTATGTTTAGCGGGAAAAAATTTATGGTGGCGCGCTCCACCAAATTCAATATCTGGATTTTTAAACCAAAAAACCATCTTAAAAAAGATGGTTAAATATTGGAGTTCTGGGCTCTGGGTCAATGCCCCGTACGACATTAGTCGTAGGATACGTAACCCAGTAACTCCAATATTACAAAATTGATTTTGGTGAAGCCTATACCCAATGGAACGAAACTTATAACCAGGGTTATAAAAAATTAGGCATGAATTATGTCATCCGCCCGGTTCTAAAACATATCCCCGGAAAAATCGGCGGCCACTGTATCATTTCCAATTGTGAAATATTGAAAAAATCTGTACCCAATAAAATTACCTCTTTTATTCTAAAATCTAATAAAACTTATTAAGTTAAAATGAAAATTCTGTTTATTGCCAGAAATTATCCTCCAAATATTGGAGGATTGGAAACCCTTAATCGCGAACTTTTCTTACAATTAAAGAAAAAAAGTTCAATAGAATTGTTCAAAAATACTAACCATCGCTATTCTATTAAATTTTTAGTATCAGGCCTCTTTAAAGTTATTTTTTCTGACTGCAAAGTTATTTTATTGAGCGATGCTTTGCTCTCTCTCTACGTCCCTTTTATTAAAGTTTTAGGAAAAAAAGTAATCATTAGAGTTAATGGACTTGATATTACCGGTCCTAATTTTTTCTATCAATCTATTATTCCGTTTTTAACAAACTTATCAGACAGAATTATTTGTATTAGCAATGCAACTAAAAAAGAGTGTCTTAAAAGAGGCATTGCCCCTGGAAAATGCGTCGTGATTCCAATGGGTGTTAACCCAAATGAATTTCTCCTAAAAATTCCCAAAGAACAACTTAGAACAAAACTATTTAATAAATTGAAAGTTACAAAAAAAAACCAAACAATCCTTTTATCCGTCGGCCGTTTGGTAAAAAGAAAAGGTGTTGCCTGGTTTTTAAACAAGGTTATCCCTAAATTTAATTCTCAATATCTTTATGTTATTGCCGGTGATGGGCCGGAAAAAGGCAATATCCAAAAAGTTATTGCCCGGAAAAAACTTCAAAAAAGGGTTTTTTTGCTCGGAAAAATTGATTCTGAAACGCTCAAACTCCTCTATAATTCAGCGGATATTTTTGTCATGCCGAATATAAAGGTTAAAGGAGATATTGAAGGTTTTGGCATCGTGGCTTTGGAAGCCGCTTCCTGCGGCCTGCCGGTTATTGCCAGCAACATTGAAGGTATCAAAGACGCTGTTTTAGAAGGTAAAACCGGACTTCTAATTGAAAGAAAAAACAGCTCTGAATTCATTAAGGCAATAAAAACCATCAATCTAAACCGTAAAAGCATAATTAAAGCTGTTAAAAATAAATTCAGCTGGAGAATAATTATCCGGCTTTATTTAAATACATTTAAAGACTTTTTGAATGAACGATAAAATAAAAGATTATTACAATATTCAATTTCATCACTTAAAAAGTGGTCCTCTGGATAAAATGAAGAAAGAGGTGCGTTTTGCTTTATTAAAAAAGCTTCTGCAATTTCAAAAAGAGAATGTGTTGATAATAGGATGCGGTTCTCAAGGAGAAATGGGAATATTAAACAAAAACTGCAAAGGGCTTGGGGTCGATTTATCAGAAACTGCCATCAAGCAAACTAAAAGAGATTATCCAAAATTTAAATATTATGTATGTGATGCGACCAATTTACCAATGAAAGATAATCAATTTGACTGTGTCGTTTGCAGTGAAGTCATGGAACATATCCCTAATCAACAAAAATTGTTAAAAGAAATCAAAAGGGTATTAAAAAGAAAAGGGCTATTATTATTAACCACCCCTAATTGGTTAAGTTGGTATGGGTTAGCCAGAATAATCGCCGAGTTTATCTTTAAAAAACCATTTACCGCCGATAATCAGCCGGTTGATAATTGGCAAATTCCATATAGGTTAAAAAGGATTTTAGCAAGAGATTTCAAAATTGTCTCATTCCAAGGTCTTTGGTATTATCCGCCAACCGGTAAGGAAAGATTTAGAATCCCTGACTTAATGGTTTTACCGCTATTTTGGCTGTTTTATCCGATTGAATTGTTATTAAGGAAAATTCTCCCCTGGTTTGGGCATATGATGGTATTTAAAGCCAGCTTAAAATAAGCGTATGAAAAAAATATCTGTAATTGTTCCGGTTTTTAATAATGAAGAAACAATACTAAATTGTTTACAGGCTTTAATCAACCAGAATTATCCCAAAGAAGATTTCGAAATACTTGTAGTTAATGACGGCTCAACCGATAAAACAGCGCAACTGATAAAAAAAATACAACTGAAGGCAAAAAGGAAAGGCTTTGTCTTGAGGATAATTAACCTAAAACATAATGAGGGCCGCATTATTGCCAGGGAAACCGGGGCTAAGCAAGCAAAATACAATAATCTATTTTTTATTGATTCAAGGTGTTTAGCTGATGAAAACATTTTAAATGAATTAATAAAGATAAATTATCAACCTCTGATATGTAATATTAATATTGACTACAGCCGCAGTTATTTTGATAGGTTTAATTATTTATTCAGGAAAAAAATTTATGTTTCTCATTATGGCCAAAACTTCAAGCCAGTTTTTATTACTAAAAATAATTTTGACAGTATTCCTAAAGGAATCGGAGCTTTTTTTTGCAATAAAAAACTTTTTCTTGATTCAAGTTTAAAAGATAAAAGCAAGACTAGTTCTGATGATCCTAAATTACTATGGAATATTGTTCTAAGGAAAAAAATCCTTAAATGCCCGGAAATAAAAATTACTTATTTGTCGAGAGTCTCTTTTAAAAAAACGCTTCAACAGATATATAACCGGGGCCTAATATTTGTTGATTTTTACTTATCTTTTAAAAAACAGCGCTTTTGGCTATTTATTGTTTTACCATTATTAATCCTAATGTTAACCCTATATATTGTATTATTTTTTAGAAATTTCTTTTTTTTATGGCTGACCGGAGCATTAATAGCCTGGGTTTCTTTGAGTCTTTGGCTGGCAGAAAATATTAAAGATTTTATTATTTCATTTCTTTTTTTACCCTTGACTGGTTTAAGTTTTGAATTAGGAATACTTAAGGGATTATTATTAAAACTATGCGAAAAAATAAAATAAAAGCAATTGTGACCTTATCGTTTGATGATTGTTATCAAGATACATTAGTTAATGTCCTACCTTTACTTAAAAAATACAAATTAAAAGCTAGTTTTAATGTAGCGGTTGGACTGATTAACAAAAAACTTGACGGTTTAAAATTGGCTGATTGGGCTGATTTACATGAAGCGAATAAATTCGGCGCAGAAATCTGTTCTCATTCTATAACTCATACCAGCCTTGTTGACAACAATAAACTACAAAAATTTATTCGTTCGTTTCCGCACAGACACAACAAGTTGAGATTTATTTTTGAAGGCATAAAAGACACCTTTAGCCCTCAAAAAATGGGGCATTTAAGCAACGTATTGGTAGAAAACGAAGTGGGACAATCTAAAGACTTGCTAGATCAAAGGGGCTTTCAAGTCTCCTCTTTTGTTTACCCGAACGGTTATTATAATCACAAATTAAAACTCTTGGTTAAAAAATACTATTCTTCTGCAAGATCGACTGATGCCGGATTTAATAACTTATCTCATTTAAATCTTTATGCCTTGAAAATTTTTCCTTGGGATCGATGGACTAAAATTGCAACTGCTAATCAATGGGTAAACAAGGCAATAAAACAAAAACTTTGGCTGATTGAAAGTTTCCATCTAGTGGCAGCAGCGAATAAAAATAATTATCGTTATTTCACTTCAACCGAAGATTTTGAGAAACATTTGCAATATCTGCAAACAAAAAATATCCCCGTGGTCCCGCAAAACGAAGTAATAGAATTCTTAAAAAAGGAATTATAAAATGAAAATTGCCTTGATTGCAGGAGAAAAGGGAATTAAGTGTGTTGGCAGCGGAATAAATTCAACTATAAACCGCCTGTATAAATACCTTAAAAAAGGTCATGAAGTGAAGTTAATTTATGGTAACTATTTTTTACCTAATATTTTAGGGTATCTGCCTTTTGGGCAAATTAAAGGTTACGATTTAGTTCACGCCGGCGCCCCGGAATTTGCTGCCTTTATCTCTTCTTCAGCGCCAATTATAACTACATTTTACGATGATGGCATGTGTCAACCATCAATATATTTAAAATTTACTAATAAGTTTAGTCATAAATTAATATTAAGAATAAACAAAGAGATAGTTAAGTTTTTAATAAAAAGGGGTCTCCATAATTGCATGAAAGTAATAGCGATTAGCGAACAAGCAAAAAGAGGGGCAATAAATTCCTTTGGAGTTGCCAAAGAAAAGATTGCAATAATTCCGCCAGGCATTGATACAGACGTATTTAAGCCGATGAAGGTTATGGAAAAAAATACTAAGTTAATACTGTTTTTCTGTGGCGGGATAAGCAAAAAAAAAGGCATAGACTTGCTTCTTAAAGCAGTCAAAATATTAGAAAAAGAAAAAGAGATAGAATTGTGGCTTGCGGGCATGATTCATCCGATGTTCCCTTTAAAAAAAATATTGGCACAATTAAATTTGACAAGCAAAGTGAAATATTTTGGATTTATCTCAAATAAAAAATTAAACCAACTTTATAATCAATCAGATATTTTTGTCATGCCTTCTAGATTTGAAGGCTATGGAATTCCACCTTTAGAAGCCCTAGCTTGCGGAACGAAAGTAGTTTGCAGCCTAATGCCGTCAATTGAACCTTTTAAAAAATTCGTAACTATAACAGAGTTAACCCCGAAAGCAATTGCTGAAAACATACTTAAAGCACATGAAAAACAGGTTAATTTTAAACAGGCGCGCGCAAAAATTGAAAAAGATTATTCTGTACAAGCCATAGGAGTGTCTTATCTTAAGATATACAAAGAAATGTTATATGCAAAATAATTACGAAGAGTCCAAAATCAATTATACCAAAACGCTTGAGAAGAATATATCTAAAAACTACAAAAGGCTTTGGGCATACTTCCAAAAAATCCTTCCCAAAATAGAAAAAGAGATTTTAATTAAGAAAGAAAAATCCAGAATCAAAATACTTGATATTGGCTGCGGTGTCGGTTATGGATTAGCTTTTTTCGCCAGTCAAAATTACAAAAAACTCTTCGGGATCGATATTAATCGATATTCTTTAAAAATTGCCAAAGAAAGATGTCCAAAAGCGGACGTCAGATATGGAGATGTAGTAAAAATCCCCTTCCAAAGCAATGAATTCGATCTGGTAATCCTGACTGAAGTAATTGAGCATCTTGATGATCCGCAAACCGCCCTCGAAGAAATCAGAAGAATCTTAAACCCGGGAGGAATTCTTTTCTTAACAACACCGAACCGGATGGGCTTAATGGGATTATCAAACGGCCCGATTAAATTTTTTACTGATGGCTATTATTATAAAAGCGTTTTAAGAATTTTTGGCAAGATTACTTGCGGACCGGAACATCCAAAAGAATATTTCGCTTTTGAGTTAGCCAAAATCTTGGAAAAACAACATTTTAAAGTTTTACATTTTCCGAAATTTTGCTATATTCCCTTATTCCCTGCCGGGAAATATTATCTTATTGCCCAAAAAATTAAAATTTAAGACCGTCTTTCAAACCTAATAGAAAATGTTTTAACAGCTTAGGGGGTTTTCTAACTAGCAAACAACGCACTATCCAGAGCGGACACATGACCAAAAAATAGAAACCTAGAAAAAAGATATATTGAAATTGACTGGCAAATCTTTTTTCAAGCAAAAATCGGTTTCGCACCCGATAATACATTAATCGTTCCGGTATTTTAGACGACGACTTCCCCAGTTTATGCCAAATCACAGAAGCCGGAGCATAAACAACGTCGTATTTTTTTTCTTTTGCTTTTAAACACCAATCAACATCTTCAAAATAAGCAAATAAATTGTCGTTTAATAACCCAATTTTCTGAACAGCTTCGCATTTAATTAATAAACAGGCCCCGCTGATATAGCCAACAGCTCTGATATCGTCAAACTGCCCCCGGTCAATTTGGTTGTTGCCATACATGGTAATGTTGCCAGTGTATAAATTAATTGCTGATCCGGCAGATTGAATAATCTTTTGCCTCTTGTTGCCGTCATAATTATATATTTTGGGACCAACAATCCCGATATTTTTTCGACTTTCTGCAACTTTTACTAACTCTTTTAAAAAGTCCTCACTAACAACAGTGTCATTATTCAGCAGTAAAATATATTCGCTTCTACCCTCCTGCAAAATCTGTTTGATGGCAATATTATTCCCTCCGGTAAAACCGTAATTTTTATCATTCTTTAGAAGAAATAATTTTTCTCTCCCCTTGGCCCATTTTTCCAACATCTCAACAGAGTCATCAGAAGAAGCATTGTCTACTAAAATTACTTCGTAATTCGGGTAATTAATCCTATACAATGATTCAAGGCACTCGATTGTGTCTTTCCAGCCATTCCAGTTAAGAATTATAATCGAAACAGATAGCATTTAATATAAAAAATCTATAGAATTTACTAAATTCTCTTTAATGATAAGCATGCCGCTTAAAAATAATTATAGTAGTACCGTATAATTATAGCAATTGTTTATACTTTCCTTATTAGTTGAGGGAAGAAAGTAAAATGATCGATCAAAAAAAAATAACTCAATTTCTCTTAACGGCAAATCTATTTGTGATGCTTTTATTTTCCCAGGCAGTTGTTCTAGCTTTAGTTAATCAATTTAAGCTGCCGCTAGTTATTTTTTCGGTTATTATATCTTTGGTGCTCTCCAGAATTTTCTTTTCGTTTTTTAATAGAGATATAAAATTGTTTCCTAATTTTACTGTTCCGGCGATACTCATTATTTTTTTAGTCTCATTTATTTTAATTTTTTTTCCTCATGATACATTCGGCGGAAGAGACGAAGCAACATACTCCAATTTAGCCGTGTCTTTAGCTAATAGTGGTTCACTCGAACTTCCTTCATACTTAAATCATCTGAGCTATAACTATGTCGAGCGCGTGAGAACCATGCTACCGGGATATCCCATTTGGCTGGCAATCCAAAAAATACTATTTGGAAATGAATGGCTATTGAAAAACAATTTTATTTTAGTAGTACTTGGTCTTGGCAGTTTATTCTTAACTACCTCTCTTTTGAGTGGACAGATCGTCGGGTTAATGACCATTACTCTTTATTCTTTTAGTATGCCTTTTTTATGGTTCTCTCGTGAAACGATGACGGAAAATATGTCCTTTTTCCTTCTCTGGGCGTTAATATTATTCTTATTGTTATTTTTTAGAACAAGGCGTCTTGTTTATTTATTTGGAGTATTTGTCGGCAGTTGGTTATTTGCCATAACAAGATTTGAAGGTTTTCTTATACAGTTCTCACTAGTATTAATATTTCTATCTATGCTGGTAATTGTAAAAAACACTCCTCGTAAAAAGATTTTTTTTATTGTTTTAATTTATCTTATTACTATTGGCTCAAATTTTTTATTTTTAAATCGCGCTTACTTTCAAGTTTATTCTAAATATTTTAAAGACGTTGTACCTACTATCAAATATCATGTAAAAACAGATATCGTATCTCTTCCTATAAGTCAGACAATAAATCAAGCTACAGAAATTAAATTAATTAACAAAATGCCTATGTTTTTTGCTCAAATGTTAGCAAAATATAATCTGGTTTTGGTATTGTTTCCAATTTTTTTACTATTACCCCTATTTATTGGTAAAAAAATAAGTACCAAGAACAAAATATATCTGATAAGTTTGTTGATTCTTATTTCTCCTGAATTTTTTAAATTTATTAATCCGGGAGTAACCCTTGATCAACCTTGGCTGTACCGCCGTTATATGTATGCTCTGTTGCCTTTTGGCTATCTATGTCTTTCAATCCTTTTAAATCAATTTAAAAAAAGAAAATTTTTGGTTATTGCCTTTAGTATCTTATTTATCATTAATATTGTTCTCTCAAAAGACATTATTTTTCTAAAAAATAATTGGCTCTTAATAAATAAAATGGAAGAAATAACAAAAAATATCTCGGAAAAAGACTTTGTTATCATCAGAAATTGGACATTGGGATATTATTATCCTGGCTCCTATTTAATTTTACAAAGGAGAATACGAAGCGCATTTACAAGTCAGATTAATTCATCGCAATTTATTCCTCAAAAAAAAATATTCAATGAAATTCCTTATAATAAAATATTTTTACTATCCAATAAGAAAGACGAGAAATATCCGAATTTTAATATTATAGAAAAAAACAGTATTGACTTAAAGTATCAACAGCTACAACCTTCTTGTCAGTTATATTTGCTTGGAGAACAATTAGATTCCTATAATATATATGGCTATGATTTTCTTCCCTATAGAGAGGTAACAGATTATTGCCGCCAGCCCGGAAATGAAATCATAAAGCATGATGAAAAGCTTTATTTATACGAATTAATTTATGAAAACAAATCCCTCCCGTAATCCTCCTAAAGTATAGACTAAATTTTGCTTAAAAAATTTACCTAAGTTGCGGGGTTCGCGTAAATGAATATATTTTAAATAAAGTTTTGAAAATTGGGCCAAGTTTTGAATAGAAAAGAGTGGCAACGATTAAAGCGAATTTTAATCTATTTTTTTTATTATCGCTGTTTTTTTTAATTATTGATTTATCAAGAAACGAAGGAGAATTATCTAATATTTTAATATCTGTCTCTTTTAAAACCGCCAAAGCTTCCTTAATTTTTTGAGGTGAACTGTGTATTGGATAATAAGGAATAAGAGCCTTGATTACACTTGGATCAATAGATTTTCCGATTAGTGATTGAAGATTATTTTGAGAAATGATAATACCGCTTTCACCCATCGCTTTCATGAATAACATCGTTTTGTTTTGTCTTGAATATCTTACTTTTACTAATGCTTTGTTTAATTTCACTATTTTGTATTTTTTAGAAATTCTTAACCAAAGATCATAGTCCTCAGCTTCATATTTTTCGTTATACCCTCCAAATTCATTAACGATTATTTTTTTATCGAAAATTACTGTCGGATGCCCCAGACAATTTCGGAATTGCAATTCATAATAAATTTCTTCTGATGAATGAGCTAACTTAAAAGAAGAAATGAAATTTCCTTTCTCATTTATCCTATCAAAGTGTGAAGAAATAATAACAAGGTTTTTATCCCCTTTGAGTGTTCTAAATTGTAATTCAAGTCTATTGGGTAAAGAAATGTCGTCCGCATCCATTCGGGCAACATATTTTCCTTTTGCCAACCTTAATCCCCTGTTAAGTGTTTTTGCTACTCCTAGATTTTTTTTATTTTCAAAGAATCTTATGCGTGGGTCTTGATAAGATAAAATAATTTTTTTTGAACGATCAGTCGAGCCATCGTTAATGATAAGGAACTCGAAGTCTTTAAAAGATTGATTTAAAATACTGTCAATCGCTTCTTTCAAAAACTTTTCCGCGTTATAAACTGGCATCAAAACAGTTACTTTAGGGTTTTTCATATTTTTATCCAAGACTGAGGAACTAAATCTTTGGTATTTATCGACGGGTCTCTAAACCACTTTTTTGGAGCAATAACAATTTTATCCTG
>Ga0209211_10011632_pt1 | contig 11217 bp, 8 predicted proteins | sample RifGroA2_FD_183992 | JGI IMG/M metagenome (GOLD analysis project Ga0209211, IMG submission 183992) | Groundwater microbial communities from Rifle, Colorado, USA - Groundwater A2 (SPAdes) (version 2) | ecosystem: Environmental > Aquatic > Deep subsurface > Groundwater | place: Rifle, Colorado...
GTTTTGTGCAGCGCGTCGTCGACCCGGATTCCGAGCATTTCAAGCACCGGGCCGAAAATCTTGGTGAAATGCCCGTTTTCGTCCTGTTCCCAATACCAGTCGGACGACAGTTCAGTCAGGCGGCGAAAACGCGCTTCGCTTTCACGCAGTTGTGCTGTTCGTTCCAGTACAGTCTGCTCCAGCACCTTGTTGGAATTTTCGAGTTTTTTGTACAACAGCCGCACTTCCAGCATGTTATGGATACGCGTCTGAACTTCGACCAGGTCAAACGGTTTGCTGATGAAATCCTTCGCACCTGCTTGAAGCGCGCGCAGCTTGTGATCAGGTTGGGCGGTAATCACGAGTACCGGAAGGTAGCCATCCGTTTCGATTTCCTTGAGGCCTTCCATCACCTGGAAACCATCCATGCCGGGCATCTGCAAATCGAGCAGGATCAGGTCATAGCGGTTTTTGCGATGCAGCCCGCAGACTGTATATGGATCGGTTGTTGACGTAACGCAAACATAACCGTCATCACGCAGTATTTCCCCAAGCAGAAGCACATTGGATTGCTGATCGTCAACGATCAGAATGCTGGCATTAAGAATTTCCTGTTCGCTAATCATCGTATTTCTCCGGTACATTTATGTGGGTTAATTCCATTTTTGTAAACTTCAGCGCATCGTCCAGCGCGCTCATGAATTCATAGACCTTGATCGGTTTGGTGAGATAGCGGAAAAATCCCGCCTCCAGCCCCTTCTCGATATCGCGCGGCATGGCATTGGCGCTGAGAGCAATGACGGGGATATGCGTCGTTGCCGGGTCTTTGCGCAGTATCTTCAGTGCTTCAAAGCCGTTGATGCCGGGCAGATTGATGTCCATCAGGATCACCTCCGGCAGGGATGCGCGCGCAATCTCGATCCCGCTATTCCCGTTCAGCGCTGTCAGCAGGTTAATATCTGAATGGCGCGCGATGATTTGCTCGACCAGCATCAGGTTGGCCAGATTGTCTTCCACATAGAGCAGTGTGTGTAACGCAGTACTTCCCTTAACTTGCGGCGCAAGCTCTGCAGGCAGTGTATTTCCGGCGGCAAGTTGCGGCGTAACGTCGCGGATCAGTTCTATCCAGAATTCGCTGCCCACTCCGACGGCGCTTTCCACGCCGATTGTGCCGCCCATCAGTTCGACCAGTTGCTTGGTGACTACCAGTCCGATACCGGTGCCTTCCTCGCTGCCGCTCTCTTGCCCGAGGCGATTGAACGGCTGAAATAGCTGCGCCAGCTTTTCCGCAGGCAATCCCGCACCACTGTCCTTGATACTGATGCGGATGCGTTCCGGAGTGCAGGTGCATTTCACCTCGACCGTTCCATGCTCGCGGTTGTATTTGATCGCGTTGGAAAGCAGATTGATCAGGCACTGCTTCAACCGGGTTCGGTCGGCATTGGCATACCAGGTATTGTCGAATGGGATAAAGTCTATATAAATGCCGCGTTTTTGCGCCTGCGCTTCGGTCATGGCCTGGCATTCGTGCATGATCTCGGCCAGCGACACCGCTTCCCGCGACAGCAACAGTTTGCCGGACTCGATCACTGCGAGATCAAGGATTTCGTTGATCAGATCCAGCAAATACCACCCTGCCTTGATAATATGTTGTAGCCTTGCAATCTGGCTGTCCGTCGGCGGCGGCGCGCCGGATTCCAGCAATTGTGCGAAGCCCAGGATCGCGTTGAGCGGGGTGCGCAACTCATGGCTCATGCTGGAAAGAAAAGTCGATTTCGCAAGACTGGCTTTTTCCGCCACAGCCTTGGCTTTTCGCAGCTCGCCGTTATTTTCCAGCAGCAATTTTTCCAGATGCTTGGATTCGGTAATATCGCGCGCTGCGGCGAACACGCCCTGTAGCTTCCCGTCACGGTCGTAGAAAGTGGCCGCATTGCAGGACACCTCCGTTTCCATGCCACCTCTGGCGCGCATGGTGAGTTCGTAGTCGGTGATTTTCTTCTCGCTCAGCACCAGCTTAATATTCGTCTCGGCCCGCTCCGGATCGGTAAAGTGTTTTTTGAACGGTGCGCCGATCAGCTCGTCGCGCGTGCAGCCGGTGAGCACCTCCATCTGTTTATTGACATCGGTGATGATGCCGGACGGATCGGTAGTCATGATCGCGTCAATGTTGGATTCGATCAGCGAGCGTGTGTAAAACTGCTGGTCGCGCAATCGCTGATCGAGCTTCTCCTGCTCTGCCTCGACTTGCTTGCGCGCGGTGATGTCACGCAAAATGCCGGTGAAGTAACGCTGGCCGCCCAGCCACATTTCGTTTACCGCGATATCCAGCTGGAAAATGCTGCCGTCCTTGTGCCGGCCCACAACTTCGCGTCCGTGGCCGATAGCGCGCGCCTCATCGCTCGCACTGTAATACTCGAGAGAACAGTCATCATTGCGCTGGTCCCAATCAAGCTCGGGTATCAGCAGGCTGAATTTTTGTCCGATGAGTTCTGTAGCGGAATAGCCGAACATTCGCTCGGCGGCCGGGTTAACTGTCGCGACGATGCCGCCGCGGGCATAAAAGGTAATGATGCCGTCTACCACGTTATTGAGTATCGTCTGGACCAGCGCGGCACTGTCGCGCAAAGCCTGCTGCACTGCATATTCCCCGGCGACGTCGCGAAACACCAGCACGGCGCCGACTACCTGTCCGTCGCGATCGCGAATCGGCGCGCAACTGTCGGCGATAGCGCACTCGCTGCCATCGCGTGCAATCACTACGGTGTGGTTGGCCAAGCCCTGTATCGTGCCATGCGCCAAAGTATCCTTTACCGGAATAGTGGCGGGTTGACGGGTTTCCTGGTTGATGATGTGGAAAATCTCGTCCACCGGACGACCGTTGGCTGATGCCTGCGTCCAACCGGTGAGCTTCTCGGCAAGGGGATTCAGGAGCGTCACACGACCTCCGGCATCGGTGGCTATCACTGCATCGCCGATGGAGTTGAGCGTAACTGCCAGCCTTTCTTCGCTGACCTGCAAGGTAATATTGGACTGCTGCAGTTGTTTATTCGTCGCCTCCTGAATCTCGAGCAAATGCTGTCGCTCTGCTTCGACCTGCTTGCGCGCGGTGTTATCAGTGCCGATCAGCAGGTAACCGATGATCGTGCCTTGATCGTCGCGCAGCGCGGTGACCGACACCACCGCCGGGAAGCGGCTGCCGTCCTTGCGGATGTAGGTCAGCTCGTAAATATCCTCGATGCCGCGCGCGGCCTTGAACACCAGGGCCTCGAAGCCCGGCGCAATCGGGGTGCCGAGCTCGATGCTCAATGCCTCGGCGCGCGCGATCACTTCCTGCGGATCGGAAATATCGGCCGGCGTGATCTTGTTCATCACGTCGGCGGCCGCGTAGCCGAGCATGCGTTCCGCACCGACGTTGAAAATCTGAATCACGCCCTTCGCGTCGGTGGCGATGCTCGAGAAGTTGGCGCTGTTGAAAATCGCGCTCTGCAACGCACCCGCCTTGAGCAGCGCTTCTGTGTCATTAATGCCTGGGTATAACGCAGCATCAAGCGCATCAGCGGCCCGGCGCGATTGAATTCTTCCATTATCAACCGCGCCTTAAGACGGTAGCCATAACCGCCGGTATACACGGTGGACAGAGTGGGCGTGGTGTTACCGCCCATGAAAAGCGTAATGCCGAGTACGCCCTCATTGCCCACACCCGCAATTTCAGCCGATGCGCCATTTTCCATGACGTAGTGCAGGGATACGATAGCGGTCGTTGGGAAATAGACATATTGCAATTGGCCGCCGGACTCGTAGATGACTTGACCGAGCGGCATCGGGATCAGTTCCAGGTGGGGTGAGAGTCGTTCGAATACTTCCGCAGGCAGGGCGGCGAAAAGATGATTTTGACTGGGGGTATGCCTTGTGGGGTTAATAGTGACCATTTTCCTGTCTCTGGAGTAAGTAACCAATAGGGCCAAAATCAATCAAGCAGCAAAGAAGGTTGAGTCAGATCCAAAGAGCAAATACAGTTTTTGATTTATACCACAGTTGTCTGCCGTGCGTTCGTTAGCCAGCATTCGGCAACCGGCGTGGCTCAATCCATGAGACGCGCGAATAGCGGCGGATCAGCTTCTCAGGTTGCTGACGTAAGTCGGACAGCAGGAAGCAAGGAAAATCCCCAGCCGGTTTGGTCGAGGAAGGCGCTCGACCTCAAGGGCAGGAGAATGCGGTAAATCCGAAAGATTGCCACAAAAAGAGGGGGCGCAACTATTTTGATGCCGAAATTCGAGCGTTAAATCCGGATAATTCATTAGAACGTAGGTCGGGCTTCAGCCCGACATGTCGGGTTAAAACCCGACCTACAACCCCTTGATTCCTCATGGCAGGTTCATCTAATGAACTATTTGGGTTAAATGCCATTGCGCTCCGTTTCAAAAATAGTTTTGCAAGAAGCTCAAGTCTCATTGAAAAACCCTCGCCGTTTTGGAAAAGATGGCGAGGGCTTATCACAATATATGCGACATATCATGCGCGACGTGACACGAGCCCGTTAGAACAAGTAGGGCGAATTCCCCAGCAGGCAGTTGGGTGTAACATCGCTGCTGAGAGGATCCAACCGGAAAACTATTTCGCCAACCGCGTCTGAACCTTGCACAACTGTCCTGGCCCGGATTCTGCTAGCTATCCAAATTGCGCTGGACTTCGAGTAGGTCAGGTTAAAAGTCGCCACACCGCTGTCATCGGTGGTGACTGTTGCCGGCAACGTGCCGCTCGCCGAATTGGTTGGCGTCGAAGACCCATTAACAGCACCCCCCACTACCGTCGTACCGCTTGAGTAATATCTTCTGGTGCCGTCTTCACCCGCGTCCAGGATTAGGTTCTCATTGACGTCTTCATTGAAGAACGTTCCGGTAGTTGCGGTGTCAGCGTCAACTGCACATCCACCACCGGTACTCCAGGCTATGGGCCAGACGCTCAGGTTAACCACCGTTCCAAGCGGTGCCGGATTGCCGTTGGAATCGGCAACCAGAACGGACATCGGCAGGATGTATGTTGTGCCACCACCACCCACCGTAAGAGCAGTTGCCTGACCGAACGCCACCGACCCCGCCGTGCCACCGACAACAACTGCCGCATCGTTGCCGGAAGAGGTCAGGTTGACTCCTACCGGCTCGGTTGCGACTGCGGTACCCACTACTGATGCGCGAATTTGAACACCCCCCGCGCCAGAAGACGACGATCCTGAAGTAAACGAGGTGCGTGCTTCTCCCAAACTAAGGCCACCTGCCGTTGTGGCAGCGGAAAGCACCACCACGGGCGAGACAATTTCACCCCCGCCAGTAGGGTTAACGATCGAGAATGAGACCGGCGCATCGCCGACCGGGAACCCACCCGCATCCCGTACCATAGCAATCAGGGTCGAGGATCCTGTTGTAGTGCCAACGCTCCTGGACACCACACTGGGTGATGACTGAAGCGTGATACTGGCAGCGGTTGCTGACGTCATCCCCACCGTGAGCGAATCGCTGGTGGCTGGAGCGGCCGTATCGTATACCTGAACAGTGGCAACGCTGGCCTGAGTTGTAGTCAGTGTAGCGGTTGCCTTTCCTGCAACAACGGGCACCGCCACTACAGCCCCGCTAGCAGGCACAGCGCCTGTTCCGGTAAAGCTCCCTGTCGTGGTGGCGAATGTCACGTTGGACGAGGCAGGGGCGTTGACCCGCACAGCCAGCGTATCGCCGATTTTCATGGCGGTGACTGCTGGATTGCCAGCGACAACTGCCCCATTCAATGTCTGCTGATCGATGGCAAAGGTAGCGGCAGACGGGCTAACAATGAGGGAAGTTGTCGCCGTCGCGTCCAGCGCGGTCGCGCTTACGGTCACTGTGCCAGATCCGCCCGCCGCTCCCGCAGCAGTCACGGTAAGCTGCCCGCTGCCGTCCGTTGTTCCAGACTCCGGAGTAAGTGCCACCCTTCCCCCATCCGTGCTCGTTTGAGTCAAGGTAACCGCCGCACTGGGAACAACATTGCCGCCTGCGTCTTTCGCGGTGATGGTCAAAGTCACAGGCGATGTGCCGTCATCGGGAAGTGTGGTTCCGGTCGAATTCACTGTAACCGTGGATCCGACGATCTGCACTGGAATCTGTGCTGACACAGCACCGGCGGTCGCTGTGATGGTCGCGGTACGATTGATCTTGCTGGCGCCGGAGGAAAAGGTTACTGTCGCCGTGCCTGCGGCGCCGGTGACAACTGTCGCAGATCCCAAAACCCCGGTATCGGTACCCATGGTTAAGGCTACGCCGGGAACTGCTGCATTTGTGGCATTCAACGCGGTAACGGTAATCGTCGTGGAGGTTGAATTATCAGATTTAACAGTCGTAGGCACTGCTAAAAGATCCAGAGAGGCCGCTGTTACAGTAGTGGTGGTAGTAGTAGTGGTAGTAGTACCCGCAGTCCCTCCCCCGCCGCAACCCGCAAGCAATGAGATTGACGCCGCCAACAAGAACGACGCTGAAAATCCGGTATTTTTTTTACTGAATAAAAAATTTAACACTTAAGCCTCCCAAATTCATGCTGTCCGACAATCAATGACCATCCTGCAGAAGTACAATTCGCATAATTTTTTACGCGTCCCCAATCATTGCAAGTTGAATTATTGAGTTTTCCATAATTGAGGACACAACCTCCGTATCTTGTAGGTCGGGTTTTAACCCGACCTACGGTGAACCATTGTTGTCACGAATTATGAAAATCTCAATAGCAGCCTGCCGCATAATCCATAGAGCCTGCTCATTCGTAAAATCAGCGCAAGCTCACTTCGTCTTTCATAATCTTCGGAGTAATAAAAATCAGCAGCTCCGACTTGGTATCGCTCTTGACGTTATTCTTGAACAGCCAGCCGACAATTGGCACGTCACCAAGCAATGGGACTTTTTGGGTGGAATCTGAAAGATCCTGGGTAAAGACACCGCCGATCACGACCGTGCCGCCATTTTCAACCAATACTTCAGTTTTCACACTCTTGGTGTTGATGCTCGGCACACCGCTATAAATCGCTCCCACCGTGTCCTGATTGGCCGTCACTTGCATATTGATATGGTCATCCGGTGTAATCTGCGGTGTGACATTAAGGCTTAGAGTCGCGTCCTTGAATGCGATGCTGGTAGCTCCGCTGCTCGTTGCCTGCTGATACGGGACTTGCGTGCCGGCCGAGATGGTCGCTGCCACCTTGTCTTTCGTCACTACGCGCGGGCTGGCGATATTTTTGGTGCGACCATCCAGCTCCGATGCGGTCAATTCCAGCGTCAGTACCTTGGTTGCCATCGGATTGAACAACGACAACGTCAATCCACCCGTTCCACTGGTTGCGCCAGGCAGGTTTACATTCGGCTGAAGGAGCGCCCGCATTGCATTGGGGCCGGAGCCAATGGCATCGCCTGCACCTGCGCCGACAGCAGGCCCTGAATAACCCAGTTTTCCGCCCAGCGTCCGGTTAAACGAATCGCCTGCCGAAACAAAACGCGCTTCGATCAACACCTGCCGCACCGGCACGTCGATTTGCTTGATTATTTTGCGCACTTCCTCGAGGCGCGATGGCGTGTCCTGGACAAATATCGTGCCGGTACGGGCATCGGATACGGCGCTGCCGCGTTTTGACAGGATGGGTTGCTTTGCATCAGTCAGCAACTTGATCATCTCGGCTACCGTTTGATAGCTGAGCTGAAAACTCTCTGTGCGCAATTCTTCCATTTCGGAGATTTCCTGACGTGCCGCCAGGCTGATTTTTTCCTTGGCGGCGATCTCTTCGCGCGGCGCGACCTGGATCACATTGCCGTTCTTGCGCATATCCAGGCCACGGCTCTGCAGGATGATATCCAATGCCTGATCCCATGGCACATCCTTCAGGCGCAAGGTGAGATTACCGCTCACCGTGTCGCTGATCACCATGTTCAGATCGGTGAAATCGGCAATCACGTTCAACGCCTCGCGGACATCGATTTTCTGGAAATTGAGCGTCAGCTTTTCGCCTGCATAACCCATCTGGCCGCTTTTCGACAGCTTGTTTGGGTCGTCGGTAACCGGCTTCACTTCGACAATGAATTTATTGTCAGTCTGATAGGCGGCGTACTCCCATGTTCCTTTGGGCTCAACCACCATGCGCACGTTGTCGCCCTGCGCAAAGGTATCCACCCCTTGCACCGGCGTGGCAAAATCCACCACATCCAGTTTGCGCTGCAGGTTGCGCGGCAGGTCGGCCTTAAGAAAATCGATAATCAGTGTCGTGCCCTGCTGGCGGATGTCGATGCCAACGCCCGGGTCGGAAAGATCGACCTGAATGCGCCCTTCGCCATTTTTGCCACGCCGGAAATCGACATCGCGCAGGGTATGCTTTTGCGCGCCCTGTTTGGCCTCGGCGAACCGCGAAACGCTGCCGGCCACTGCCTGCTCAGCCGCTTTGCCCTGCAACGTGATCAGCAGGTTATTGCCATCGATTTTGGTGTCATAGGCAAGCATCCTGGCCAGGTTGATCACCAAACGCGTGCGTGCTCCCACCTGAACGATATTGGCGCTGCGCAAATCTCCATCGGCAAAATCCTGTGCCGATTTACCCAATCCGTTTGCGGTATTTGGAAAATCCAGTGCGATGCGCGGCGGGGTATTGATGGCGAAACCTGCCGGGACGTTTGCCAGTGGCTGCGCCAGTTCAACCTTGATGATGGTTGTTCCGTCACCTGCGCTGCTGGCCTTCAGTGAGATGATGCTGTTCTGCTCGCCCGCTTGCGCCTGCACACCCAACATGCCGAAAATGAAAAACAGTCCCAGCCATCGGGCCATGCACTTGGTCATGCTATCAAATTGTCTCATTGTCCCACTCCTAAATCATTCAAGTAATTGCAGGCTGCTTATACGGTCAGACCAGTCACCGGCGCTGTCTTGCACAACTTCTTTAACGGTCATTTCCGTCTCGGTCACTTCCTTGATCAAACCAAAATTCAATCCGATGTAGTTACCTGCTTTAACACGATGCAATTTGCCATCTGGGGCGCGAATTACGGCATAGCCGATTTTATTCTGAAACAGATAACCAACCATCTTGAGACTTTCGAGCGGGAATTCTTCCAGTGCTTCTTTGGGGCGCTCCATATCTGGTTGATTCATTCCGCCACGACCGGAACGCAGCTCCGGCTTGCGCGGTTTGAACGGATCATGCAGGTTGGCATCGTTGTTATAGACAAATGGCTCATACAGCTTTACCTCGGGCGGCGGCGGAATCTTGCCGCGCATGTCCGCGCCGGAATTTTTGACGAAATCACGCAAGTCCTGAAACTCTTCGCCGTCGCAACCTGTCAGCAATACCGAAGCCAGTAGAAAATGGATGATCCTCATTTCTTTTTCCCTTTTCTCGCTGGCGCTGAGGCTTGTTTCTGGGCGGCCATTTCCGACTCATCCAGATAGCGGAAGGTCTTCGCCGTTGCATCCATGGATAACCGCCCCTCTACAACAGTTGACTTCCCGCCAACCGCGCCGCCAAGCGGGTTTATCGCCACATCGTGAAGCGTAACGATTCGCGGCAACATCGCGATGTCACTGGAAAATTTTCCGATGTCATCATAATTCCCCGTCACTTTGATTGTAATCGGCTGCTCGGCAAAAGATCCCACCACTCTTTCGCCGCCAGGACGGAACAGTTCGAATTGCAAACCGCGCCCCAAGCCTGCCTGATTAATATCCGTCAACAATGCGTCCATTTCCGATTTGCTGGGCAATTGCTTGAGCAATGCGCCGAAAGACTCCTGCGTCTCGGTCAACTGCTTTCTGATCAAGTCCAGATTGATTGCTTCTTTCTTTTTTACCAGGAATATTTCCTTGAGCTTATCTTCCTCCTGCTTGGTTTTGCTCAGGCTCTCCCACTGATCCTGCCAGTCAAACCATGCGCCGGCAGCGACAACGGCCAGAAACAGCGCAAGAAAAACAACGATCTTTACCAGCCATGGCCAAGCCCCGGGATTCTTGGGGTTCAGATTCTTGAAATCATCCAGTTTTATCATGGCACTCAACCCTTTGCACCAGCAGGTTTGGCGTTTTTGACAGGCTTGGCAGGCGGGGGAGGCGCTACCGGCGCTGCCTTGGTCAAATTAAACGTCAGCGTGAACTCGCTCACGCGTGCGCCAGCCGCACTGGAAGCACGAATTTCCACCAGGGCAGGCGATTCCAGCCAGGGCGAGTCTTCAATCGCCCGCATTAATGTGGAAATGCGCGCATTGGATTGAGCGTAGCCGGCCAGATTGATTTTGTTGCCGGTTTGCTTGAGTGTCTTGAGGTGAACACCGTCCGGCAGAATGCGCAACATCTGATCCAGCAGATGCACCACGTCGGCGCGATCGCTTTGCAGTTTTTCCACGGCATCCTTGCGCACCAGCAAAGATTGCGTCTGCTCGCGCAATTTCTTGATTTCATCGATCTGCTTGTCCAGCACCGCGATTTCCTGCTGCAGGTATCCGTTGCGCCTTTCCTGATAGGATATTTCGCCGCTGAGCCAGGCATGCACGAACGCCACCAGCAATACGCCCAGCGCCATGAAAATTCCACTCAATGCGGCAAACTGGATCTGGCGGGCACGCCGCTTTTCGGCGCGGTGCGGCAATAGGTTTATGCGTATCATGACGGATCGAACCTCCGCATTGCCAGCCCGCAGGCGATAATCAGGGATGGCGCGTCAGTCTGCAACTGGCGCGGCTTGATACGGCTCGACAGCGCCATCAAGGCAAAAGGGTTCGCCACCATGGTGCTCACCTGGGTTCGGCTCGCCACCGCATCATCCAGACCGGGCAATACCGCGCATCCGCCTGCCAGCACGATGTAATCCACCTCGTTGTATTGCGTGGAAGTAAAAAAGAACTGCAATGCACGCGCGATTTCCATGACCACGCTCTCGCGAAAAGGCGACAGGACATCGCTCTCGTAGTTATCCGGCAATCCGCCATTGCGCTTGGCCGACTCGGCCTCTTCGGCTGACAGGCCAAACACTCCCTGAATCTGTTGCGTCAACTGGTTGCCGCCGATCTGCTGATCCCTCGAATAAACCGACTGCCCATTGCGCAGCACATTGACATTCATCACATTTGAACCTATATCGACCAGTGCCACGCACTTGTCCACCGCGCCATCGGGCAACTGGGCGCTAATCTGCTCGAATGCCGCCTCGGCCGCATAGGGTTCAACATCAACGACCAACGCTCTCAAGCCAGC
>Ga0209211_10011633_pt1 | contig 11214 bp, 9 predicted proteins | sample RifGroA2_FD_183992 | JGI IMG/M metagenome (GOLD analysis project Ga0209211, IMG submission 183992) | Groundwater microbial communities from Rifle, Colorado, USA - Groundwater A2 (SPAdes) (version 2) | ecosystem: Environmental > Aquatic > Deep subsurface > Groundwater | place: Rifle, Colorado...
AACCTCCCTCTATATCAGTCACTCTCTTCGTCAGAATGGCATTCTGCTGCGGTGTTCCGCCAGAGATAAAAAAGCGTGTGAGACGAGAACGAGTTTCGACATTGCGAAGGGTAGCCGTAACTTCAAGATCATACACACCTTCCAACGGTTCCGCAGGAATACACGTAACACTGGCAAATCCTTCCGTCTGTGAGAACGTGATTGTTGTCGGCATCATAACTGTCCCTGCCACATCACTTTTTGCCGTACGGCGAATAAACCGGCACTCAAGATCAGCAGTGATCTCCTGCTTCCGTGGATTTTTATATTCTAATGTTGCTGTATACTGCAACTGTCCAATATCTGCAGAAGTTTCTCGCGGAACAAGGAACGGATCAAAAACAAAAGATACTTTTGTTGGCTGTTTGATCGTTGGATCTTCTGTTCCCGCTATCGCTCTAGAAGGATCCACAAGTTGGACATAATGCTCATCAAAACACGTTTTAAACTCCGGCGTGTCGGGAGTTAATTCCTCTTTATTTTCACAGTATGATTGTGCCAGAGATTTCGCCTGACGCTCTTTAATACATTCAGCAACTCGCACTCCTTGCGTTAACGTACAGACAACATTCGAAATTGCCGGCTGCTCACCTTGAGGCAATTGTTCTCGCAATTGTCGTTGCGCTGCCTCAAACTCGTCTACCCCGGGAATACGAAGAGTATCATTATATCCTACTTGAGGAATCGCCGGAACAACTAACACGAAAATAATATACAGCACACCAATGACTTTAACAAATCCGAGAACACCATCGAGAAATTTTACGTGGGTCGGATTGGGTGGAAGCAGATACAATCCTAACAACGCCCACCAAGGGGTAAAGAAAATTAGATTTTGAAGTAATGGTGTGACGGGAAGTTGGAGTTTATCAATCAAAAATGGCAGCAACCCAACATCTAAAAATAAGAACATGACCGGAATAAACCCAGCTGCTTCAAACGGAAGCGCCTGACCACGCGAAAATAGCACCGGTAACGCTAAAACCGCCGCCACAACACTGCCAAAGATAAGTAAAAAACGTGGATCATAATTGCCGCCAAAATAATAATACCATACTAAAAATGCTAACATTGGAACAAAAACAGAGATTCTTTCGATTCCTTTCTTTCCTGATTTTTCCGCAAAAGCATACCCTGCAACTAAGAATAAACCCCACGACAACAACAGAGGCATTGCCGAACCAACAAAACGTAAAATATATTGGATAACCCCTAAAACAAATAAAATTAACGCGCTATTCCACACTAAACCGGAACCAGAGGGAGAAGAATGTTCATCAGAAGCAGATTCTTTGGAACCATATCTTTGCTTCGGTTGTCGCACCACTCCCTGCTCAGGTTTCTTACCAAAACCACTTGTCACACGATCCCAAAATTTTCGTTCAGGTTGAGAATTATCTCCTTTTTCTTCTTCCATCACCTCTTTTTCGACCATAAATTGCTGACTAATCTCTTTTTCTTTTTCTTCTTCCATCACCTCTTTTTCGACCATAACTTGCTGACTAATCTCTTTTTCTTTTTGAACGTATCGCTGAAAGCCGCTGGACTGCTGAGATTGTTGATTCCCCTGCTGTCGAGCAGCACGACGTGTCCGCAATTCTTCTAGCCGTTGCTTTTGCTCGTCCGTTACCATCTATCAACCAACATCTCCTCTCAGAACAAGACTAAACATTTACCTTATAAAAACCTTACTTCACCAATTCAACCCTAACTTCTCTAATCTCCAGCGTTTTTCGCGGCTTAATCTTCAACGCATTATTCCCGCGAACAAGATCATCACTCAAATCAAACGTATCCGTCACTTCTTTGGTATCAAAGTTTTCCACATGTCCATTAAACACAACTTCGCCAATTTTAGAGGTAACCACATCGACAAAGTCAAGTGTTAAACGCAATCGTAGACGACCATCATTGACTGCAGTATATTGCTCTTCAGATACCTCAAAGTAATATGTCGGAAAATCGACTTCTTTCAACTTCGAGTTGACAACAACGTGAGATAACAAATACGGACCGCGGTCAGTCTTAAACGTAATTTCATTCTCGCCGGTATGAATCTCAACCGGTGAAAATTCGATGGGAACCATTGCTAAGTCGCAATCAGGAAGGGCTTCATAAACAACATTACTATTAACCCATACCGTGAGCTTGCCAACCTCGCCGTATTCACAATCTGGTTGAAATTGCAAGCGAACACGCTCTAAATTATTTTTTTCCGTCTCAGAAACAAGGAAAATATGTCTCGACGTTTGTGCTTCTACACTCGTCACATCAGCAACAATCTGCAAGTCAGACAATGATATTTCATTCGTCGCCCAGAACGCTAAGCCTGGAGAAGAGACAGAGAACATCAGCGTATTACGTTCCTGCAGTAAATTACGCGGTAGAGACACAGGCTCAGAGCCTTCCGCCGGAATTTCAGTATTAAAAACTTTCTCGCCATTGAGCGTAATCACTAATCGTCCTTCAGCAACATCTGCTTTAAAAGACAACAACAGATTCTGGGTATTACGTAAATCAGGAATCGTAAACACAAAAGAATCTGTTTCTTCCGAAAACACGCCCCGCTGAACATGGGCAACATTTTTTTCCGCCAAAACACGTGAACCAGTAATGGTAGAAATATGAACCACCGGCAACGGATGTTCAACTTCACTCTGAGCGAAATAATCGATTCTTCCTGGAGATTCTTCTAAAAGCGTCTCTTCTGCAACACTTCGATCCAACGAAGAGCCTGTTCGCGAGGAACTGATATTCTCACCCAGCAAATCCGCGCGATCTTGAGGTGGAATTAAAATGATAAACATAATCAACAGACCAGCGATAATCGCCAATAACACTGCCGCGCCTGCAGCAGCTTGACCTCTTTTTCCTACCCAACTCATAAGATACAGAGGAGAAAAATGAAATATATAAACTATTCTGTTTTTAATAGTAAAGTAGACCATAAGTAGAGAATAATATAAACAATAAAACAAAAAGAAAATGAAAGAAGAAGATTTAAAGAGTAACAAACCCGAAAGACAAAAACAATGGAAATCATCAACACTGATTTTAAAAAAGGAACTGTCCGGCTGCGTTTAACTGACCCCGAAGATGTCTGGTATCTCAGCCAGCTCATTGAAACAAATGACATTCTCACTGCAAAAACAACTCGAAAAATGAAAGTGAGCACCGCTGAAAACGCCGCCGCGGTCAAAAAAACAATTACTCTTACTATTGTTGTAGAAGACACCGCCATCACCGATACAGGAACTTCCCTTCGCGCCCACGGAACAACCAAAGAAGGCACAGATGACATCCCTGCTGGAAGCTACCATACCATCACGTTAGAGGAAGGATTGGAATTCACACTTCAAAAAGAACAATGGATGGAATTCCAAAAAAAGAAATTGGAGGAATCCGCACAGAAAAAATATTCTTATCTTTTATGCCTTTTCGACCGGGAAGAAGCTCTCTTTGCTCTCACTAAAGCGACCGGAGTTGAACCGCTTCTCACCTTCCAAGGCGATGTCCCAAAGAAAAACATTCCTCAACAAGAATCAAAGAAAAATTTTCAGGAAGATATTATCTCCCAACTTCATCAGTATGCAGAACGCTATCACCCCGAACGCATCATTCTTGCTTCACCTGCGTTTTATAAAGAAGATCTTCTCAAACGAATAACCACCCCAGAACTCAAATCAAAAATAACACTGGCAACGTGTTCCGATGTTTCGATTACTTCCTGCCATGAACTACTGCGGCAGCCAGAACTAGCTTCCATCCTCAAAAGCAGCCGTGTAAGAGAGGAACAAAAAATAGTTGATGAAATTCTTTTAGAAATCAGCAAAGAAGGAAAAGTAGTATATGGATGGAAAAACGTTCAAAACGCCCTTGACCTAGGAGCTATCCGTGTACTCGCCGTAACAACAGATTTCATTCAACAACAGCGCCAGCACCAACAAGGTCAAGAACTTGACAACACATTTAAAATTATTGAATCACAGCAAGGCCACATTCACTTTATTTCTTCAGATCATGATGGCGGAAAAAGATTGAATGGATTAAGTGGAATCGCTGCTCTTCTCCGTTACAAGATAGAATAAAAAAATACCTCGAAGTTAAATCTATTTAGTTTTTACCGTCGAGAAAAAGAAAGGTATATATTGTAAAACCACAACCTTTTAATAGTAGTTGAAGTTACTGATAACTCAGTAACAAAAGATGTGGTGACCAATATTATTTTTGTCAGTCACGTGCACTACGGAGAAAAAGGAGGGGTTTTGAAATGATTGTAAAAGAAGAATTGTTAAGCAAATTACGACGCCACTTTGACCTTAATTTATACGAAGTCAAGTTGTGGGCAGCATTATTAAGCCGAGGAGTATCCAGTGCCGGAGAACTATCTGACATCGCTGACGTTCCACGCTCACGCAGTTATGATGTTCTTGAATCATTAGAGAAGAAAGGCTTTGTAGTAATGAAATTAGGAAAGCCAATAAAATACATTGCTATTCCCCCCGCTGAAGTTGTTGATCGCGTGAAGAAAAATATGAATTTGAACGCGCAGGAAAAAATTTCCCGCTTGGAAAGCGTCAAAGGATCGCCGTTATTAACAGAACTGGAAACACTCCATACCCAAGGAATTGCACTTGTTGATCCAACAGATTTGAGCGGCTGTCTCCGTGGACGCCATAATATCTATAATCATCTTGATTTGCTAATTAAAGATGCCAAAAAAAGTGTCAATATTATGACCACAGACCGCGGCTTCCTGCGTAAAGCAGAAGGACTGAAAGCAACTCTAGAAAGAGTCAAGAAAAAAGGTGTTCGTGTTCGTATTGCTGCGCCAATCACTAAGGAAAACAAAGTGGCTGTTGATGCGCTTAAAGGCGTCGCCGAAGTAAAACACAATGATACTGTCAATTCCCGCTTTGTAACTATTGACAGTAAAGACCTCGTCTTTATGATGCTGAATGATAAAGATGTTCATCCTTCGTATGACTTAGGAGTCTGGATAAAATCTCCGTACTTCACAACGTCAATGGATGACATGTTCAACATCTTGTGGAATAAAGATTGAGAATCTTTATTATTTTTTACCTTTTTTAAACCTCATTGGCTCATTCTTGGGAGTAACTTTATAAATTCCATCACCACCGCAGTTCTTACACATGGATATCAAAAATCTGGTCAGCAAACTCCATCCATTAGAGAGAAAGCTTCTTCCATTTATCTCCCAACATCAAGAGTTGCAAGTTCTGGTGAACGCATCCGGATTGCAAGAAATTGAAGTGATGCGCGCCCTGCAGTGGCTTGAAAACAAAAAGATAATTTTACTTCACACGGAAAAAAAGAAACAGGTTTCTTTGGGAAAAAATAGCCAAGCATACAAAAAAACAGGTTTGCCTGAAAAAATATTTCTCGGTGTTCTAGACCAAGAATTCAAAGGACTAAATGTCATCACCAAAAAATCAAAATTATCTCGCGAAGAAGTCAATGCCTGTATCGGCGTCCTCAAAAGAAAAAATTTAATCGAAATCCAAAATAAAGAAGGCATGGAAATCAAAATTACCACTTCTGGAACCCAATCTCTTCAACAAAAATTCCCCGAAGAAATATTCCTGCAGCAAACATTTCCACTTGACGAAGAACAAATTATTGACAAAACGACGTACGACGAACTACGGAAAAGAAAAGACTTTGTACTTGTTGAAGAACTGAAAATTGTAACCGCAACCCTGACCGAACTTGGAAAAGAAGTTGCCGCTGCCGACCTCTCCATTGAAGTCATCAACAGACTAACCACTGAGATGCTCAAATCCGGCGCATGGAAAGAAAAACAATTCCGCGCGTATGATGTTGAAATCAACGTACCAAAGATTCATGGCGGACGAAAACATCTTGAAACCGAAGCGATTGAATACATCCGCCGGATTTGGCTTGACATGGGCTTCAAGGAAATGAATGGCAATTTTGTCCAATCGGCGTTCTGGGATTTAGACGCTTTATTCGTTCCGCAGGATCACCCCGCCCGTGAAATGCAAGATACATTTTACCTCCACGGCAAGGCCGCTCTTCCCAAAATATGGGAAAAGATCAAAACAACACACGAAACGGGCGGAGTAACCGGAAGCAAAGGCTGGCGTTACTCTTTTTCAAAAGAAGAAACGGAACAAGTTCTCCTTCGAACTCATACCACCGTTTTGTCTGCACAGACTATTGCGAAGCTAAAAAAAGAAGACTTGCCTGCAAAATTTTTCGCCATCGGAAAAGTATTCCGCAATGAATCAATGGACTGGAAACATTTATTCGAATTTGATCAAGTCGAAGGAATTGTTGTTGACCCGAAAGCAAACCTCCAGCATCTCAAAGGGTACCTTACTCAATTTTACCACAAAATGGGCTACGAAAAAGTTCGCATGCGCCCTGCCCATTTCCCATATACAGAACCAAGCCTGGAAGTTGACGTCTTCCATCCAGTCCGCAAAGAATGGGTTGAATTAGGTGGAGCAGGAATCTTCCGGCCGGAAGTTGTTATCCCTTTATTGGGGTTTGACTGTCCTGTATTGGCTTGGGGCCAAGGCATGGCCAGAATCATTGCTGAATATTGGAACATTACTGACATTCGAGATTTATATCGAAATGATCTTAAACAACTCCGAGAGGCGAAAGTATGGATAAAGTAAAAATTATTGATCTCACTATGCCTTTGGATGAAAAAACACCAGCCTATGTAGGTGATCCACAAATCGAAATTAAGCAGATAGCTCTCCTTAAAAAAAATGGATGGAACGAAAAAAGAATTAATTCCAATACACATTGTGGAACTCATATCGATGCCCCGAGTCATATGCTGGAAGGGAAAAATCTTGATCAACTTCAGTTAGAACTGTTTTATGGAGAAGGGATAGTAATCGATGTACGTAGGAGAAATATTGACGAACAGTGCATACCTAATCAAAAATTAAAAGATAAAATAGTTCTTTTTCTCACCGGTCAATCAGATAAAAGATATGACAATTATTACCAAAGTGCGAAATTCATCCCAACTGAAGTTGCTTTAAAACTAGCAAAAGAAAAAGTAAAAGCAGTAGGTATTGACTCATTTAGCCCAGACGAAGAGCCTTATCCAGTACACAAAATTCTCCTTCCTCAAAATATTCTTATTATCGAAAATCTTATTGATCTTAAATTATTGTTACAAAAGAAATTTATAATTCATTACTTCCCGCTACGTATTACAAAAGGAGATGGAGCCCCCTGTCGAGCAATTGCATTTGTGAAATAAAATGAAAGAAGGAACCTCTCAATTACAATCATTAAGAGATCACAATAGAATGAGGAATTTCAATGGATTACTATAAAACATGGAAAGAAATCATATTTGAACCAACAAAATTCTTTTCTGAAATAACCAAAGAAAAATGGTACAGAGAACCAATTTTATTTGCCGCATACACAGAAGCAATTTATCTAGCTAGTTTAATTGTGTTAGGCAGCATTGTACTGTTGATTATGAATGCTCCTCCTTCTTATTATCTAGCAATGCTCGGATTTTTTCCTATCGGCCTGGGTTTATTCATAGGATTACTGTATCTCTGGGCTCTCGTTTTGCATCTGTTTGTGCTAATCTTCAAAGGAAAAGAGGGATTTAACCAAACATTCAAAGTTGTTTCATACTCCAGTGCGCCTTCCGTTTTTTCGGGCATTCCTCTGATTAGCTCTGCAGTTCCGATATATACCATTGTTCTGCAAGTGATCGGCTTACAACTACAACAAAAGCTAACCCAAGGAAAATCCATCGCAGCGGTGTTGCTGCCAACAGGAATAATTTTCTTCCTCATTTTTGTTATCGCATTTGTAATTGCCATCCTAATACCAACAACCTACTAACATGCCAACCGTCACCTTACACGTCAGTACAATTGAAAAAATGTTAGGCAAGAAAATCCCTCTTGACGAACTCAAAGATCGTATTAGTATGCTTGGAACTGATCTTGAAAAGATTGAAGGAGATGAAATCCACGTTGAAATCTTTCCCAACCGTCCTGATCTTCTCTCCGAACAAGGATTAGGAAGAGCACTCCAATCATTCCTTAACATTAAAACAGGCCTACGCCACTACACCGCTCTCAAAAGCAATTACCAAGTTATTGTTGACCCTTCCGTCACCATGCGTCCTTACACTGCCTGTGCTGTCGTAAAAAAGATGACATTTACAGACGAACGTATCCGTGAATTAATGCAGATTCAAGAGAAACTTGCTACAACACATGGACGCAACCGTAAAAAATCAGCATATGGAATATATCCGCTCGAACCAATCAACTTTCCTATTCACTACATCGCAAAAGATCCAGCAACTGTAAAGTTCAAACCATTAGGGTTTACAGAAGCAGTCACAGCATCAGACATTTCTGAACTCCATCCTAAAGGTAAAGCCTACGCTCATCTGACCAAAAACTGGAAGAAATATCCTTTCTTCATTGACAGTAAAGATAAAGTCATGTGCATGCTTCCATTTACAAACTCAGAAGAAACAGGAAAAGTCACCCCGCAAACCAAGAATGTCTTTATCGAGTGCAGTGGAATTGATCTTGACAATGTAACAAAAGCACTCAATATAATTACCACTATGCTCGCCGATATGGGGGGAGAAATACATTGTGTTGAAGTAATCTACCCAGACAAAACAATAACCACTCCCGATTTTACTCCCGCAAAGATGAATCTTGAACCTTCTTATGTAAACAGCACCCTTGGTTTGCACTTAACAGCAACAGAAGTTCAGCACTATCTCGCACGGATGGGATTTGGAACAGAAGGAAAAACGACCCTCATCCCCGCCTACAGGACAGATATTATTCACCCTATTGACTTAGTTGAAGATATCGCCATTGCCTACGGCTATGAAAACATCCAAGGGGAAATTCCTAATGTCGCCACGATTGGTGATGAAGAACCACTCGAAAAGATAAAAAACAAAATCAGAGATATCCTTATTGGACTTGGTTTGCTCGAAGTAAAAAATGTTCATCTTATTGCCGAAGAAGATAGTATTAAAACCATGGGTCACGAAAAAGGCATCCCTCTCAAGAATGCCATCAGTGAGTATAACCAATTACGACCATCAATGCTTCCGAGTCTGCTTAAAACAATCAATCAGAATCAGCATCATGAATATCCCCAAAATATCTTCGAACTAGGAAGAACATTTCACCCCAATAAAAATAAAGAAACCGGAGTCGAAGAGATAGATCGACTTGCAGTTATGCTCTGTCATGAAACAACTGATTTCACTCACATTCGCCAGATCTGCGATGCACTTTTTGCAAGCTTAGGACTACCATTCACCGTAAAAGAAGTAGAACATCCTAGTTTTATTTCTGGACGTGCCGGTGAAATCATTCTCAACAAAAAGAAAATCGGTCTTCTTGGGGAGATTCATCCACAAGTATTGACCAACTGGCAATTAACAATACCAGTTACTTTCTTTGAAATTGATGTAGCGGAGATTGTGGAATTAAAAAAAATTAATCATTAAGCCCATCTATATCTGGAAGAGAAGCACCATCATAATTAGAGGAGGAAGCATACAAACGATCACCGATGGAATGATCATAATTTCGTACAACATTAAAGATAATACTTTCTTTTTCCAAATCAACAGTGAGATCACAAAGAACCCCATTTGGAGTTGTGATGAGACATTCTAACACAGAAGGATATTGTCGGCGCTGAAGAAGTGAACTTGTAATCTGAATCGCCTCCTGAGCAGAATTCCCTTCTTCTTTGCACTGATAACTAGAATGAAAAAGAACAAAACGAAAAGCACAGTTATCAATCCGCTGAAAAGTACCCATCGCTGGATGAAAAAAACTAAGAGATGCACCTGCACTAGACAACGAAAGTGTTCCTGAAGTTGTAGTCCCAGAGATATATTGATGAGACGTAGAAGCAGTACGTTGGTAATCCCAGCTAACACCCAATTGTTCCAAGTCTCCTAGTACTGCCGAAAATGAATGTACTGTTTGAGCAAAAGGGAGATAACAATCTTGCTGGAGTGGAACAAAAAGTTCCTGGGGAAAACCATTCCATCGAAAATTAAAAGTATTCTTCAAAGGCAGATAGGAACGAGCAATATTAACAGTATATCCCAAATCAGCTCGCTTTATTTTTTTAATGTGATGAACTAGTTCTTTAGATAAATGAGGATAATCTTTCTCTGACCACATTTTTCCTATCGTACGTCTTGGAATTTTCAGCCGTCGAGATGCGACAGAGGCATTACCCAAAAAAGCAAAATAAGCGAGGCAAATATTCGCCCTCTGTTGCGGAGTATAGCTGCGAAATTGGGGAATTGCAAGATCAATTTGTCCACTTCGACTTAACGCTCTTTCTAAAGAGGGATTTATCTTTCTAAAATCAGTACGACTTCCTTCATAATGAGGATATTGAGAATGAAAGACATCAAGAGGATTGCCTTCATAACGAGTATATGGTCTAGACACCCCTGCCTCACGCCAAATTCTACGAATCGTGCTTGGAGAAATCTGAAGAACTTGAGCTGCCGCAGAAGCACTTGAATAAGAGCCTCTCGCCTCTAAAACAATTCTTTTCTTTGTTTCATAATCCATTGCCGAAGCCTATTAACAAAAAACACACCTAACTTTCTAAAGTGGAGACTAAATATAAAAAATAGATTAAAATAAACTCAATCTTTTTGCTTTTTTTCTTTCTTAGTCGATTTTGGAGAAGCTTCCTCTTTTTGAGGTTGAGCCGACTGAACATCTCCCGTAACTTTTTCAGTATGCTCATGCTTCACTTTTTGTCGCCTCGGACGAGGAGGATGTGTTCGCGATTTTCGCTCAACAATAACAAGTCCTTCCTTGCCTAATAAATTGACAACGTCCTCATGGCTTGCTCCTTTCTTCAATGGTAAGACTTGAGCAAGCGGTTCTAAATGATGAACATTAACCTTGCGCCGGCGAGTTTTGCCATCAACTAAAACATAAACTGAGTTTATTGTTTCAACCACAACACAGACTTTACCTGCATCACGACCAGCAAGTTTTACACACAATCGACCGATATCAAAGAGACTCATTGTACACCCCTCGCTTTCTGCCGTAGAAGCAGTCTTGTACATGAAGAACAGAAGAATCCGCCATAAGGACGTTCTGGACGTTT
>Ga0209211_10011635_pt1 | contig 11214 bp, 11 predicted proteins | sample RifGroA2_FD_183992 | JGI IMG/M metagenome (GOLD analysis project Ga0209211, IMG submission 183992) | Groundwater microbial communities from Rifle, Colorado, USA - Groundwater A2 (SPAdes) (version 2) | ecosystem: Environmental > Aquatic > Deep subsurface > Groundwater | place: Rifle, Colorado...
GTGGAGTGGAAAGTGGATACCCGTTACAAACTTTGGCTGACCCGTCAACGGCCTAAACCAAAGAAACGGAAGAAGTGATAGGAGGGTTTTTCAGCAGAATCGATTGCAAAGCCAGACCCCAAGCCCTGGCAGTTCCGGCTTACGACTAAATAGTAACGCCTCGGAAATTTCCCGTCGGCCGCCGAGCTCTCGACTAACAGTGGATACGCGGGAGAGTCTTATCGCCCACCAATCCGTGTACAGGCCGAGTAAGTCGGGGTGCCACAAGCCGCTAACTACAACAAATGCACCACGTCTAGCAGCGTGCCTACAAGCGGATGCCAAACGCTCTTGATCGGACCAAGCGAAAAGCCGTTCGTTGTACCTCACAAAACCATTATTCTGCCCGCGTGTCGTGTAGGGAGGATCAGCATAAACGACATCGCCTTCCCCTGCTTTCCCCACTACTTTTTCAAAGTCGGCACACTTAATGGTAGCTCTCCGCAGAAGCTGTGCCACGTCTATCACATTCCTCGTTTCGCAGATTACTCGCCCAGAATTACCAAATGGTACGTTGAACCTACCAGCTTTGTTGAGTCTATATATGCCGCCCCAACAGGTTCGATTAAGGTATAGGAAGCGCGCAGCTCGGGAAATATCACTGCGAGTCGTCATTTGGCGGATCTTGTAATAACACTGTTTCGTGTTAGAAAACCGATGCACTGCTTTGACAACCGCTGCAGCGTGTTTCCTTATAATTCTTAGATTGCTTATTAGATTCCCGTTGGAGTCAGATAGGACAGCTCGCGGCGGAGACAAACTGAGGAATACGGCACCCGCTCCGAGGAAAGGCTCAAAATAAGTACGCTTCAACTCGCGACGAATGATCCGAACCAGCAATGGCGTCAGCCACCTCTTGCCACCGGGCCACTTCAAAAATGGTTGAGGTCCCATGCCTTCATTCTTGGCATTGTTCAAGTCCACGTCTACAAAGGCAGGGCGCTTAGATCCCTTATGTCGAACCTCCAATACGTCCCGGCTGGTTCGGTCTCGTGCACGGCATGCTCCTCGGGAATATTGTAAAGTACCGCTGGGTATTCCAATGCGAGCGCGCGGAGAGCTAAAGCGAGCGAGTGCGGCTTCGTCCCGCAGCACAGATAGTAGCTATTCTCATCCGCCGGGCGATCAAGAGAGAATCCATCGAGTGCCTTCCAAGCTGCGATCGCATCGCCTGCACTCGATCGAACGATCTGTTCTTCGGGAATACGATACTCCTTGATAATATCCGCGTTATTCCTGCGCGTGATTTTCGCGTACTCAGGACGGAATCCAGGACTTGGGAACAGAAGAGAGACGCGTTCGGGATCCGCATATGTTACGGCCCGTAGGGTTTTTATCCCCTCAAATCCAACCGAGACTAGATAAAAGCGTTCTTTGCCAGGGTCACACAGACCAGAGAGGTACGGAACCGGCACCAGTTTCCAACGCCCCCCGGTGAATGCGAATTCATGCTGCTCGCGGTCTTCTTTGTAACGACCTTCGGCGTAGAAAATAGTAATCGAGTTTGCCAGTCTTTCGCTAAGGCAAAGCGATAGAACCCCTAATGAGTAGTACCTTGGACATGCCGAAAGATCGATAAGCACTTTGAGGGAATGTTTGCTGCGCCTACGAAGTCGGCGTATGTGCTCCTCGATTATCTGCCAAAGAGTCCCTACTTGAGTCGAGGAGCCCTTGATCGGAAGGTACTCCCTGCTTGTCCTTTTGCTGAATGATTCGATTTGACGGTCATGTTTGTCTCTCAGGCCCTTCTTGTCACGAGTATCGAAAAACAAAGCGAGGCACAGCATAGATTTCAGTTCTGCACATTCGGTGATGGAGAGACAACGAGCATCCCAACTAGATGCTAAGACCAACAAATCATAATCATCACTTATGAGTCTTGCGGGATCTTTCGATTCCACGGAGATGCCGCTGAGATATCCCTGTCTGAACGTGATACTCATTTGGCGAAACCTTTAAAGAGGGGTAGGTCCTCACCTTCCTGACCTGCGAGTCGATTCCCAATCTCAGTGGCAAGCGGCGTTAGCATATTTGGGTCGTCCGTTTTCGCTATGCGAGATATTTCAGAAAGAGTGAGTCGAGTTGTATAGTACGCTCCTCGGTAAGAAAAGCCATACGCTGCAGCGAGAGAAGTATGCACTCTGAATTTACGCATACTTCCTTCAGTTACGATGAATTTGAGGAAACCAGCCTCTGCGGCCTCAAGAAGATAGTCGAGCGTCTGTTGTTCCGTTGGCGCTTCGCACTGGACCTCAAATAGGCCTCGTTCACTTGAGCGCAAGTGCCCGTTGCCGCGGCCATGACTTTGCACAATCGCAGTAATTCGCGCCAAGGCATCAACGATTCTGCCTGTTTCATTTGGCGCTCGGACACCTGATTTGGGGAGTGATTCTTTCTTGTTGCGACTCGCGCGTTTTAGAGCGATATCCTGATTTGCTCGGGAAACTGTTCGAACAAGAAACACCGCAAGGCTGACATCTTTTTGCCGAAAGACTTCTTCGACCTGAGAGAGGAAATCCCTGACACACTTGTCACTCATTTGAAGCAGCATCTCCGCCGAGGCGTAGCGCACGTCGGCGCCCAGTTCGTGGCATATTGACAAATAGGCCGCAACGATTCGTTTCCGCAGTTCGGCACTGTCCTGCCTACGTCGTTCCCAGTCTGGTTTGTCAGGACTTGGCAATTCCAGATCTAACTTTTGAATGAGATAGGCTTGATAAATTGGGGGCGCGTGTCGATCGTGGTCTACAGCCTCACTTTCCATTTCGGAAACATCATCCCGGTCCAAAAAGAAAGGATGCTTCGCTAATTCTCGTGCCCGCCGCAGAAGGCTCTTTGCTTCAGGGCGAACCGATTTTTCCAAAATATCCTGGAGGAGTCCATTTACATCAAGAGGTCCTAGAATTCGATCAATGTCAAAGGTTGCTAGCGGGTCATTCAGTCCCCTGCGGACTCTTACTGTAGCAACTCCCGTTGCCAAGTCGCGAAATATACCGTCCTCCATGTTATCTATGTTCTGAAGGCGGCAGTCAGCCTTTTGGATAGTAAGGTTTGGCACGAGGGTCGTGACCGGGTCTTCCGGCAAACTGACAAAGGCGACAACGAAAAAGGCCGGCCACTGGCCCAAGCGAATTGCAGTATTGAGAACCCGTTGCTGAGGCAGGTTGAGGCATTCGCCCTCGTCCATGCAAATCTTGAAATGCCACCTCTTCTCCTCGTTCGCTAAACCTATATTACAGAATTCCCCGAGGAAACTGGAAACGAACCGACCGAGGGAACCAACCTGTCCAACAGGAAAGCTAGCAAGAATCTCCTTTGGATCGGCCTTTAGCATCGCAAGCCTTTCGAGCTTTCCCCTTAGGCCCCTAATTGCCCCTGCCAACTGCTTCATTGTGAAGGGACCTTTCACAGGCAAGTATTCTCGAAGGACATCCTCATGCTGTAGTACTTTCTCGACACAGGCGTGTTCTTGCGATGGTTTTCCAGACAAAATGTTGCGGACTGTCAGTTCCGCTATTGCATTTGCAATGAGCTCCAGCCAAATGAGGTCGAGGAACAGACCTAAAATCATGCCATAAAGGTCAGCGTCCATCTTCGAAAGCCACTCGTCAAATGCCACTAACTGAATGTCTGGAAGTTTCAGATATATACCGACATAGCGCTGCGAGAACAAATCTTCCTCTAGTTGTTGCTGAAGTGAGGAGTTCTCGATGCGTTCCTCCCAGTTGAGAGCCTTTAAAAGGGTGGTCTTTCCTGTGCCCCTGCTCCCGATCAGAAACGTCGAGATGGGGTTCTCCAATTCTGAGAAGATCGTTTGCGGTAAGTAGTAAAGATGGCTGCCTTCATACTCAAAACGTGTAATTGTGAATGGAGATTCCTTGTTCATGGCGTAATCCTCTGAATTTGCCAATACTTGAAGTCCTTTGCTCGATCGAGAATTCGGACGAGACCAAACCACTCGGCCTCCCAGATCGGTTCCGCCAACGATCGTTCCTGCGTATGAGTCGATGATGCACCCCTTACCCTTGCCAGTATTTCGTGAAACCTTTCATACTCCTGGGGACTCGTGTAACGTAGGACTGAAGGTATCCTTTCGTCTCCTAAATCCGCATACCGGCCTGTCTCCCTTAGCGATATTCGAACCACCTTAGAATCGTCCCGCTTAACCACACCATCGCGCTGAATCCTGTACGGGACAACCACGCAGCCTAGAGCGATGTCTTTTTGGCCATACCAAATCTCTATGAGATTAAATCCATCTGACAACAGCGGCGCAGAGATTGAAACGAGCGGGCCGTTGTCTGGAGCAGGCAAGCTGATGATTTCGATTGGATCGTCATGAATGTGACCGTGGCAGTAAATAACGGGGTGCTTACATTGCGACAATCGAGATCGGATGAGGCCACCATTGATCACCTCCGTGTAGATATCGACTCGGACGATTGCTTGGGGCAAGATATTGTGATGTGCAAGCACTACGGGGATTGTCGTTGGTCTTAATTCGTCAATTGCGAGTCTCAGTGAAGTCATGTGCTCTTCGAGAAAGGCCGGCGTATCTAGTTGTTCTCCGACCAACGAGAATGTTTCATCAAGTCGCTTTCCCTCGACGTATTTTTCAAGGAGTCTGTGGAGTTCATCGCCAACCTTCGACGGTAAGAACCGCTTTTCACCACAGCCAATGCATGAATTGAGTGAGAAGACTTCTGCAGTGCAACTATCCGCGGAGATCGTCGTTCGGCGAATCTCTTCAGCTTGTAGGATCGGAACGGCGACATTATTCCATGCGACAGCGAGGGGACGGAATTTGTCGAAAAGGCTAGGATTTGTCGGGGAACACAACGTGCGGTCAACATCGTGGTTACCTGGTACCGCATGAATATGGTCTTGTCGCCATACTGCAGGATTACTCAGTTCTAAAACTTCGCTTAGATATCGGACACATTCTTGATATCCGGAAGCATTACCCATTGACGTAAGATCGCCACAGAACAGTATCCCGTTTACACGTTTCTCATTCTTCTCCGGTTGGCAAAGCTTTGTCAGAGCCCTGACTACATTCTGAAGTTTGTGAGGCACCAGCGAGTCTACAAGCGTTGATGGCATGGCCTTATCCTTGATATCGGCTAGACCAGAGCCTGATTTCGCATCCGGATAATGAATGTCTCCAATTTGCAGCAGTTTGAGAGCCTTCATTTCTCTTATTGTATCTAATGCAGAATCGCCTCATCGCAAGAGAAAAGAGGTCAGAAAAGAGGTCAAGTCTGCTCTTGGCTCATCCCTGAATGTTCGTCCCGCCTGTTCCCGTCCCAAAAGTTTTTCTTTTACTCCCCTCGTTTTCACTCTCGGACAAAGTAAATAGCCTAGCTGGAGTGAGCCAGTCCGGGCAATGATGCAGAATCAAAGATGTGACCGGATCGGACGGACCCAGCCGAAGCTATTCTCGCGTAAAATAAGGCAAAATGATTAAGAAGGCAACAGGCACTAGACAATAGGCAACAGGCAACAGGAAGAAAGAGGAAAAAACAAGCAGAAGGCAACAGGCGAGCCCTTCGGGATCTCAAATGGCAAATTGCAAATCTCAAATTTGGGGAAACCGCTGGCATCAGACACGACAATCTGCTGATTGTATGGTAATAATCCACTGGCAGCCAGTTAGAGCCAGTTCTCCATTTTCAATCCGCGCACCCGCTGAAAATCGCTGTCTGTTGAGTAGGCAGGTCGCCACGCTATGGCCGACGCTTTCGAGTTAGTGGATTTCCGTATCTGATTGGACGCTTCCCTTTCTCGATAAGCCGCATCAGCTCGTCCACGTCGCCAGGCTTGACATGGGGCGGAGCATCCATAGCTGCTAAAATTGTCTGGGGTGAGCCCTTCTCCTCTTCCAGTGGCGTCACTAAAACTTCTGCCCCCTCCGGCAGATCTGCTACCTTTTCGAGTACGACGGTTCTCCCTTTTACGACCCCTTTATACGCTGGCTTGCTCAAGGTGCTTTACCTCCTTTACGGGACATTCTATCTCTTCTCGGCCACCGCCACCACCAGTATAGTCAACGGGATCAGACACGACAATCGATTCTGCTGAAAAACCCTCTATCAACCCGGTTCGTCATTCTGAGCAAAGCGAAGAATCTCGTGTTTTCCAAGACTTGAGACCCTTCACTTTGTTCAGGGTGACATTCAGGGGCCATTCTTCAGCGGAACCATAATCTAAACAATCTTTCCTGATATCGCCTCTTCCGCCGCGATGGAGGTTTTTAACGCCTCGGGCTCATCACTGACCTTCGGTATTTTGCCGCTCTCTCTTTCACGAGGAATCCGATCTTTCGTTTCTTTGGCTCCGGCGGGGACAAACATTCAAGTAAAAATTCAAAAGGCAAAAGTAAAAAAGAGGATCAGTAAGACGGGAGAAAAACATAGCGTCAAAAACCACCTTGAACTGCGCATCGTACTTTTTCTCCATCGCCTCAAGCTTTCTTGCGAGATCTTTATGAGTCGCCAGCATCTCACGCAACCGCACAAAAGCCCTCATGATTTCGATATTCACATGAATAGCACGTTCACTGTTGAGAACGGTCGACAGCATGGCAATGCCCTGTTCTGTAAAGACAAGGGGAGCATACCGACGACCACCACGCCCTTTGTTTGAGGTCGCAGTTTGCGACCTCAAACCTTCGACTTCTTCAAGGGTCAAGAAGTCACAAATTGTTCAGGAAAAGGTGTCAGGAACCTCAACCGCAACTCATTTCCGGCCAACGGGCTTTAGATCGTCGAGCGCCCACACCCGCACTGGGCGTCCACGCGCCCGTAAGACAGGTGCCGCCATTTGTTGCAGTTGCACCACCACGCGGACTTTTTCCGAGAAAGACAGCGCGGCCAGTTTCCGCCGGCGTTGCTCCTTTGCAGCGATGAGCCGGGCGATTTCGGGCCTCAGGGTGTCCATTCTTTCCATTTGGCTTCCAGACTGTGGCGAGCCAGCACTATCCAACGTTTGGCGATCTCCCTACTCCTTTCAATGCCTCACTCTCACGGTCTAAAACCGATAGGGCCTTCTGAATCAGGTCAACTTCGCGTGGTTCAAAGTATGGTTCGCCGCATTGCATACAAACCCATGCGGGGATGGCGTCCCAGTGGATGTGATAGCCTTTGCGGTCAATACTAAAGGGTGCAGCGGCTCTCTCCATCCGGCCTTTACAGTGGATGCATTCCATAACTATAGCCTCCTTACAATGAATGGAACCCTTTAAATCGTAATAAAAGGGGTCCGCTCTTGGCTCAACTTGGCAATCTTCTGACTCTGAAAAGTCATGAATACAAAAAAGCTCGACCACGGTCTGTTCACAACCGCTCCTCCAGCCAGTCCAGCATGAAGGGAACATTGTGCGCCCAATAGTCATGGCTGCAGTGGATGGTGCCTCCGGCCGCGGGGTCATCGTAGATTCTCAGGGTCTTGTCGGAGCTCCCGATCGCAGCGAAAAGGCGCTTGGCGCCCTCGACGCGCATCAGCCGGTCGTCGGCCCCGTGCGTGATCAGAGCCGGGCAGGTGATTCGCCCGGCCACTCCTTCAAGCGTGAAGGCTTTAAGCAGCTCGCGCGCCTCGGCGTCGCTAACGCCTCCGAGGAGGCGCTGGAGCGTTGGCCGGAGGTGCTCGCAAAACAGGTACAGGTCGTCGAGAACGCTGTAACAGCCGCTCCAGGCAATGAGCGCCTTAACACGCGGGTCGAAGGCCGCGGCGCGCGGCGCGTAGTAGCCTGCCATGCTGATCCCGATGAGCGCGATGCGCCCGCCCTCCACCTCCGGCCGGGTCATAAGATAGTCGATGCAGGCCTTCACCGGCACCTCGTAATCGTGGCGCGTAGGTATCGCCTTCACGTAGGACGACGAGCCCCGGCCCGGAGTGTCGACAAGGAGGAGCGCCCAGCCGCGCTCCAGCACCTGCCTGCCGCTGAAGAAGATTTCCTCGGCGAACGCATCGGCCCCTCCGATCAGAAAAACCGCCGGCCATTTCCCGCGAGCGGGATTGAGAGGATGACAGAAATAGCCGTCGTATGCGTCGTTGCCGCAACGCACGGTGATCGTCTCAATCGGCGGCGCGTGCAGCCGCGCCGCCGCGCGGAAGTTTTCCTGGGACTTGAGGAACCGTGCCTTCTTCCTGGCCGGCTCATCGGCGCTGAGAAAAATATCCGACATCCGGTAGTACTGGTTGGCGTGGAAGAAGTTTTGCATGCCGGTCCGCGTATGGCCCGACTGAAGCGCCCGCTCGGCCTTGGCCTCCGTGGCCTCGGCGAGTCCGAGCCAGGCGCGCTCCCATCCTTCCTTGTCGCCCGGCTTGAGATTGCGGCAGAGGCGGGCGATGTCGAAAACGTCACCGCCCCCCTGCTGCGCCTCGGCAACAAGCCGGAGCGTTTGTGACTCGAACGGACCTGACGGCTGAAAAAAATCGAGCATGGCTCCTCCTTAAAGGCGATTAAAAATAGGCTAAGTCAGGCGCGGGCGTCAAGGGTAGGGAAAAGTAAAGAAGGGTTTTTAAACACCCTTTCAAGAGCTGGCCCGGAAGGTTCTGATTGCTACTTCGACGCTCTCGGATACAAGGCATCCATCATCTTGCGCTTGTGGTGCGCCGGCGTGCCCAAGTACTGGTACAGCGTGTGGGCCATGACACTATGGGCCATCAAGAGATGCTGGTAGTCCGTGCCGGGTCCGGCGAAGACCATGTGCGCGAAGTTACAGACCTGGTAGTACGCTTCGCTTGCCACCGCCTTGGACTCATGCGCGCTCGCGACGGCCGGCAGGCCGGAATCGAGCTTCCACAGCGTCTCGTAAGTCACCCAGCGCGCTGCGTCAAGGTGAACCGACAAGTCCACACAGTGGTCCTGGACGCGCTGGAAGCGGCCAATCGGCTGGCCAAACACCACCCGGGTTCGGGTGTATTCGGCGGTGAAGTCGAAAATCTCCTGGCACGCGCCGACCTGGTACGCGCAGAGTATGGGGACCGCCTTTTCCAAGGCGCGATCAAGAATTTGCCAACCCGCGCCGGCCTCACCCAGCATGTTGGAGGCTGGTACCTGCACCTTGTCAAAACGCACCTCGGCAACAGATGCCATGAAGCCAACCTGCGGTGTGACTGATATTCCCGGGCTCTTTCGGTCTACCAGGATAAGCGCGATCTTGCCATTTTCCGTTCGCGCCGCGCAGAGGAAGCTCGTTGCCGACTCCGCGTCGAACACGAACTTCTTTGCGCCTTCAAGCACGAGGCCGGCAGCGGTCCTGCTGAGCCGCGTTTCAACCGACTCAACTCCCCAGTGCACCCCCTTGTCCGTGATCGCGGCGATGACAATGGATTGCCCGCTGCAGATGGCGGGAAGCAACGATTTTTTTTGCGCCTCGGAAGCGCCTTCCAAGACTATCAGCGCACTAAGCACGCCGGAGGAAAAAAAAGGACCGGGAAGCGGCCCGCGCCCCAGTTCTTCAAACACCACGGCAAGGTCGGTAAAAGAAGCGGAAGCGCCGCCGTACTGCTCAGGGATCACCATGCCTAACCATCCGAGGTCGGCCCCCTTTCGGTATAGATCAGGTAGGAAAGTCGTCTTGTTGCGGAACCACCGGGTAAGGACGTGGGAAGGCGCTTCGGCTCTTACAAAGTCGGCCGCCGCCTTTTTAAACATCTTCTGTCTTTCGTTCAGTCTCAAGTCCATAAGCTATCTTCTATTAAAACGTGATCGTGTTCGTGGAGGGGGACGGTCACGTATCACGATCACGAGCACGGACTCTTAAATGGTGGTGGGCACCTGCTCTTTTGTCGGGCGGCCGAGGCCTACGCGGCGCGCGAATACTAACCGGTCGGTATCCAGAGTACCTCCGCCATGCAGTTGACCGGGCCCGCTCCGCACTACGTACTCAAAGTCAACTACCTCATTTACCGTAAGATCCGGGACCAGGGCATCGTAGCCCATGATTTGCTGCAACCGCTCGCCGTTTCTGAGCCGCACCATACGCTGGTGGTACCGGAACTGGGCACCGCCATAGGGATGCGGTTCCCTGGCGTATCGATGCCAGAAGTTTCGCCGCGCAAAGAGGCTCACGGTGTGGAGCTCGATCATCATGTCGGCGATGATGTCCCGTACGCTCGTGTCCTCGATGAGGGACTTCCCGTCGACTCGCGTCTGCTGGCAATACTCCACAACTCCCTCGACCAACGGGTCCATCCCGACCCGACCGTCGCCGCCGTGTTCGAGCTCGAGGTGGGTGTTGGCCACTCTCCAGCCGTTGTTTTCGCCTCCTACCAGATATTTTGCCGGCACGCGGACGTTGTCGAAGAAAACCGTGTTCTTCAACCCCATCATGAGGTACATGGGCTGAATGGTTATCCCCGGCAAGTTTCCCGGAACGTACAGCCAGCCCAGGTTCTCGTGCCGCGGGCGAGACGGGTCGGTGCACACAAGCGTCCAGAGGAAGTCCGGCGGATGGTGGTAGCCCACCATGGTCTTCTGGCCGTTGACCACATAATGGTCCCCATCCCTGATGGCCCTGGTAAGACAGGTGGCAATGTCGCTCCCGCCCTGCGGCTCTGTGAGCACCTGCCAAACCGAGACTTCGCCGCGGGCCATGGGAGGCAGAAACTCCCGTTTCTGCTCTTCGGTGCCCCACTTCAGGATGACCGGCGCGACTATGCGCGCAAGGGTGTAGAATACGTGAGCCAGGTTGATGCCGTAGCGATCAAGTTCGGTTTCCAGCACCAACTGGTGGTCGATAGTGAGCCGCGCGCCTCCATACTCTACAGGAAACATCGGGAACAGCCAGCCTTTCTTCCCCAGCTTTTCGGCCAGCTCACGCCGGAACCGGACCTCTTCCTCATTCTCCCGGGTCGACCATGAAGCCGACCACCTTAAGTTCTCAGACCCCCGCATGTTCTCTTCAAACCAGCCTCGGACCTCTTTCCTGAACTCACTGGTCTCCGGGGTATCTGCCGTTAGATTAAAGTCCACGGGCGCCTTCTCCTCTCAGCTTTTTGACTCGGGTTTTAAATCACCCCATGTGCGGGGAACCGGAGTCGCCCCTTTCCTCAGTCCGGAATCTTCAGGTCAGAAATCTTCAGGGCGATGCCGAGAGGCAATGCTTTATCGCCGATACTCTGAGCCGTTCCTAATCGGGACATTTCCCAAGATGAGACGGACTCTTT
>Ga0209211_10011636_pt1 | contig 11213 bp, 8 predicted proteins | sample RifGroA2_FD_183992 | JGI IMG/M metagenome (GOLD analysis project Ga0209211, IMG submission 183992) | Groundwater microbial communities from Rifle, Colorado, USA - Groundwater A2 (SPAdes) (version 2) | ecosystem: Environmental > Aquatic > Deep subsurface > Groundwater | place: Rifle, Colorado...
TTGGGAAGATTAGGAAAGATAAATAAAATCAGTAAACTTTTAATTATATTTTTGAGTATTGTTTCCTTGTTTGATAATGTTCTCCTTCACCCTTTTATTTTATTTTTATTACTAACTAATCTTTCTTATAAATAACTTTCAAAGATTTTGTTTCCATATTGCCGGCAATATCAGCCGCCGTAATCACAATCTGATTATCTCCGTCTTTTAAACGAACTGATGTTTCAAAATTACCATTGGCATCAACTACAACAGGTAAGTCATTAATGTTGATATGGGTTTCTTTATCCGTACTACCTTTAATTTTTATTTCCTGATTATTGGTGTTTGAATTATCAGCCGGTTCATTTATTTCTAATTTAGGTCTTTCATTTTTAAAAAAAACTTTATAAGTAATTGTTTTTTTTTCAATTTTACTATCTTTTGATTTTACTCGAATATAAACATTGTTATCGCCTTTTTCCAAATCACCAATCTCTTCGCTAAAAGTATCAGAAGAGGATTCAACTTCCTTGACCTTTTTACCGTTAAGATAAAATTCCAGAATATCAAAGTTTAGAATTGAACCAGAAACAATAAATTTTGCACTGTTAGTGGCCTGAGGAATCGAATTAACATCGATAGAACTAAAAGTGTCTTCTGTTTTAGATAATTGTTTCGTTGATGGTTGAGGAAAAAGACCACTGATAAAACTGGAGGAGTTTAATAAAAGTTTAAAGCCAAAAGTAAAAATAAAATATAAGACAAAAAAAAGGATAATAATATATAGAATAATCTTATCTTTCATTTTTTTTTCTTGAACCCTTTCTAATCTTCCCATGAGCCATCTGGGAGAATCGAACTCCCATCACCGGTTTACGATACCGATGCTCTTCCACTGAGCTAAGATGGCTTACCGTAATTTCTTTTGTAAACAGCCGCCCTGCCTGCCCCAGGTCTACCAGCTGAGCTATCTACATCGGCACTGAAATTATTATAGCAATATTTTTCCTATTTATTAAATTTTATTTTTTTAAATAATTCCAGGGGAATAAAAATAAGAAGAGATATAAAAATAGATGAGATAATATATCCAAAAGACAAAGGAGTAACAGAGAATGCTTTTTGGAAAAACAAATTATAGATAATAAAAGGATGTAGGATAAAAGGGAAGAGAAATCCAAGAAGAAAGATCGGATTTTTTAGAAGAGAAAAATGAGATAAAATAGATCTGTGAGAAAGCCATATATCAACTAGAATAAACGGTTGTATAAAAATGATTGAGGTAAATACAAGGGTTGTGGCTAAATTTTCTCGAGAAAAGATGAATGAAGGAAGAAAAGATAAAAAGGCAAGAACTGCGGTGATAATACCAACCAAAAAGATATATCGAAAATCATGTTTCCCCAAAATCATTATCACTCTTCTTGGTTTTTCTCTCATAATGTTACTGTCATTTGGTGAAAAGGCAAGGGCGATCGCCGGTAGTCCGTCGGTGACAAGATTAATATAGAGAAGTTGAAGAGCGGTCAATATTGGGAGTTGAAAAATAACTGCCGCAATAACATAGATTACCTCACCTATATTACAGGCTAAAAGAAACTTTATGGCATTTTTAATATGATTAAAAATGTTTCTCCCTTCTTCAACCGCGCCAACAAGAGTGGCAAAGTTATCGTCAGTAATAATCATATGGGCAGTTTCCTTGGCTACATCAGTACCGGTAATTCCCATCGCCACTCCTACATCTGCCTTTTTAAGAGCTAATGCGTCATTAACACCATCACCTGTTACTGCTACGACCTCGCCTCGTTTTTGCAGAAGTTTTACTAAACGGTATTTGTGCTCGGGCGAGGTACGGGCAAAGATTTTCACTTTTGTCAAAATCGGCATTAACTCCTCATCAGAATAATCATCAAGCTGTTGACCGGTCATAATATCTTCTCCCTCTCTAATGATTCCTGTTTCAATCCCGATGGCTTCGGCGGTCAGTGGATTGTCCCCGGTGATCATGATCGTTTTTATTCCTGCTGCTTGAGTTTTTCTGACCGCCTCTAATACTTCTTCTCTGACCGGATCGGCAATGCCAACAAATCCCAAAAATATCTGATCTTTCTCAAATAAATTACTACTGTCATTTTTTTTATAAGAAAAGGCAATCATCCGTAAACCTTGTCTGGCAAAACGTTCAAATTCGCTCTTAATCCGACCAATATGATGAGAGTTAAGAGGTGTTGGTTTATTCCCAATTAAGATCTGTGAGGAAATTGAAAGAATAGATTCCGGGGCTCCTTTAGTTAAAACTATTTTTTCAAATTTTCCGTCGGTCACCACCATTGTCATCCGTTTGGTCACCGGATTAAATGGCAGTTCATCAATAATCTTCCATTTTTCTCTGACTGTTTCGGGAATCATTCCTACTTTGTGAGCCATAAGAAGAAGTGCACCTTCGGTCGCATCGCCTATAATATCAAAGTCTCTTCCATGATCAATCTTTGTCACAAGGGCCGCCGTAGAACACAAAATACCGTTAAGGACGATTTTGGAAAACGGATGATTGGTTAAAAGAGGGGGGTTTGTTATTTCATAGACATTATTTTCAACAAAGATTTTCTTAACTCTCATTTGGTTTGCAGTCAGCGTGCCGGTTTTATCGGTGGCAATCACAGTAATGGATCCTAAAGCTTCGATAGCATTGAGTTTGCGAACAATGGCTTTTTTCTTGGCCATCCGCTCCACTCCAATCGCTAAAGTAATCGTCATCACCGCCGGTAGTCCTTCGGGAACGGCCGCAACCGCTAGACTGACAGCAAAGATAAAACTCTCAATCAGACTTTTATCTTGAATAAAGGAAAGAATAAAAACAACTGAAGAGGCAACAATTCCAATGATACCTATTTGCTTGGTAAAAACATCGAGTTTCTTCTGCAAGGGTGTTTTCGTTTCTTTGATGGTTGTTAAAGTTTTGGCAATCATACCGAACTTTGTTTGATTGCCGGTTTTCAACACCTGCGCATATCCTCGTCCTTTGGCCACAACTGTTCCCATAAACAGTTGATTACTATTTAGATCATGGCTGTTTTTCACAACCGGTAATGATTCACCGGTGAGGGAAGCTTCATTAACTTCAAGATTGCGCGACTCAACTATTTGACAGTCGGCTGGTATTTTTGTTCCTTCTTCAATATAGATAAGATCACCCGGCACAAGGTTTCGGCTGTCAATCTGTTGTTCTTTTCCGTCCCGGATGACACGAATGGTTGTGACGGTGAGTTTTTTCAGATAGGAAAGTGCTTTTTCTGCTTTGAATTCTTGGTACAAACCAAAAAAAGCATTGAGGATAACAATAAGAAAAATAAATAAGCTGTCAAGCCGTTCACCAACAAAAAATGAGATACCGCCGGCCGCAACAAGAAGAAGGATTAAAACATTGTCAAACTGAGCCAGAAATGATTTTATTAAGGTAAACTGCTTGACTTCAGAAATTTCGTTATACCCGTATTGCTTTAGTAAAGTCTGAACCTTGTGAGACGATAGTCCCTTTTTAAATAATAATGTTTGTTCCATAATATATATAATCTAGTACCCCATGAAAATAGGCAGTATAAAACTGATTAATAATAAAAGAACGATAATAGTGATTATGATTTTTGTGATATTTATGTTATTTATTTTTTGAAAATTTCACCCAATCGCTTTATTGACTCGCCATAGTGTGCCCAATCGCCCTCTTTTTGAGAACGGATTGCCTCATCATATAGCTCTTGCGCTTGTTTAAAGAGATCATTTCCTGGCTGATCGTCAGTAATAGTCGGTTTACCCTGAGCGGAGTCGAAGGGTTGCTCGGTTTTCTCTGTAACTCCAAATATTCTTGAAAGAGCCGCCTCGAGATTTTCTTCCATCGCAATCTTATTTCCGTAAGCAACAATCACCCGTTTCAGCTCTGGTATTTTTCCGGTTTCGGCTTTAAGATAGAGTGGTCTGACATAGATGAGCGATTCTTCAATTGGGATGACAAGGAGTGGTCCTTGAATAACCTGCGATCCTCTCTGATCCCATAGAGAAATCTGTCGGCTGACTTCAGCATCCTGATTGATGCGGCCGATGACCTGCTTTGGGCCAAAGATCAGTTTTTGTTTTGGAAAACGGTAGACAATAAGCTTTCCGTAACTGTCTCCGTCATTTCTGGCCACCATCCAGGCAGAAAGATTGTCTTTGCCGCGAGGCGTAAACGGAAGCATAAGGATATATTCTTCCTTTTTCTCACCGGGCAGCTTCATAATTATATGGCGGGGATCCATTTGTTGCACTGCATCGGTGGTTTCCTGTTTCTGTCCCTCACTGATAGTTGGGATTTCCCATTGATCCTCTTTATTATAAAAAATCTGCGGGTTATCCATGTGGTAAGTGGTATAAACAGCTGTTTGGAGACTGAAGATATCTTCCGGATAACGAAGATGGGAAGTCAGACTTTTTGGCATTTTATTCATCGGTTGAAAAAGATTTGGGAAGATTTTGGCATAGGTTCGGATAATAGGATCATCGGTATCAACTTGATAAAAAGAGATTGAACCATCATAGGCATCAATAACAATTTTTGCCGCATTTCTGATGTAGTTGACACTTCCTCCGTTAAGAGGCAATGGCTGAGAGTAAGGATAGTTATTAGTTTTTGTATAGGCATCATAGATCCAGTAAATTTTATTATCAGCCACGACGGCGTATGGATCGCGGTCTAAGTCAAGAAATGGGACAATCTTTTCCACTCGTTCTTTGATGTTGCGGTGATAGAGAATGCGGCTTTTGGATGTGACGTCGTTTGATAAAAACAGTTTAAGCGAATTAAATTTAATGGCAAAAAATAATCGTTTAAGAAGCGAGTCTATCTTTACTCCTCCTTTACCCTGATAGGTTGTGTAGACATTTTCTTCTCCTTTTGGATAGTCAAACTCCTTTGATTTGGTTTTGACAATTACATAGTCATTGGTCAGTTCGCCGTAATATATTTCCGGGCGATTGACGGTAAGTTGTTTGAATTCTGATTTTGGCGGCAAATCCTTGACAAACAAAACCGGTAGTCCCTCGGCAGTTACCTGATTTACCGGTCCTCCTGCAATTCCATATCCATGAGTAAAGCTCAGTTTTTCATTAATCCAGCTTCGGTTGGGAAGACTTTCCGTTGCTAACTCTCTTGGTGCAAGCATAATCTGGCGGATTTCATCATTAATCATATACCGATCGTTGTCAACCGAAACAAATTCATAGTAGGTTCTTATTTCTTGAATTTGAGAAAAGGTCGAAAGGAGCTGTTCCCGATCCCAAAGCCGGACATTTTTAATCGTCAGGTTATTTGAAGCAATGTCCGCCGAAGTTAATGGTTTATCTGCCGAAATATTCCGTTCTTCTATTTTATCCAAGCCATAGGCCTGACGGGTAGCGGCAATATTATATTTAATAAACGGAGTTTCTTTAACTAGTTCATTGGGAGCAACGATAAGTTTTTGAAAAAGGGATGGAACTATTGCAGAAATAAATCCTATAAAAACATAAAGAGAAACGGCTGTAATAAGAGGTGCCAGTTTTCCGCTTATACCCCAAAACAGAGTCAAAACAGCCATCAAAATAGTCAGTCCAATAGAAATTTTTAAGATAGGTACCATAACCGCCACATCAGTATAGGCGGCTCCAAAGATTGGACCGCTTTGGGTGGAAAGGAGTTTAAATAAGGAAAGATAGGTACCCAATGCGGCGGTAATCAAGAAAAGAAAGAGCAGGATGCCAAGATGGAGTTGCGCTTTGGGTTTTGTCTGAACTTTGTTAGATAGTTTTAAACCAGGTAACTTAAATTTATCAAGAAGACTTGCAAGATTAAAACTGCCTTTGAGAATATATATTATTCCACTGCTGATAAGAGAAATAACAATCAGAAGTCTGAGAATTCCCAGTCCTATATTAAAAGCAGGAAGAGAAAAGATATAAAAAGCAATGTTTTTTTTGAAAATAGGGTCAAATTCACCAAAAGGGGTCGAGGAAAAAAATCTGAGTATTTCTTGCCAGTTGACTGCGGTAATAGATCCAAGAAGCAAAGAAAGAACAATGCTGGCAATAATGCCGAGTTTTTTTAATATTTTGCTGTCAAGGCTGACCGGAGTACCAAGTAATGCTTCAGGTATAAGAGCGGTCCAGTCGGTTTTTGACCGGACGGCAACGAGAAAATTAACGAGTAAAAAGATTAGAGTAATGACGGCCGTTACAAGACCAATAATGATTTTTGTGACTAGGGGCTTGATGAAAACTTCGGTCTGTCCGACTTCAGCAAACCACCACCAGTCGGTAACAAAGGTAACGATTGTTGAGAACGAAAAAAAGAGAAGAAAAATTATAGCAATTCCAATTCCTGAAAAAAGCCTAGTATTTTTCATAACTACAACCAAAACTTTTCGTGTCTTGGCCGGTTGTAATTAATGATGGATCATTGCTTCAAAACGCTAGATGTACTAGACCAATCGTTTTATTAACTCCCCATCATCTAAGGCGATGTTAGACAGTAACTGTTATGATAGTAACATAGTATAAATGTGTTTACAACTATAATTAATCCCAAACATTATGCAAATTATTTCGCAAATACCTATAGAACTGATCGTTTTTTTTGGGTCAATCATTGAGGAGATTTTTCCTCCTTTGCCTTCACCGCTTCTTTTAATCATCACAAAAATAGCTGCCTATAATCAAAAATTCTCGGTTCTATATATATTACTGCTTACAAGCATTGCTGTTTTTGGAAAAACAATTGGCTCTCTTTTTCTTTATTTTTTGGCGGATAAAACAGAAGATATTATAGTTGGACGGTTTGGGAAATGGTTTAACATCTCACATCGGGACGTAGAAAGTATCGGCCAACGTTTTACCGGATCATGGAAAGATACTATTATTCTTATATTCCTTCGGGCTATTCCAATCATACCTACAACACCCGTATCTCTTGTTTGCGGAATTATTAAACTAAACATCCGCACATATCTTATTTCTATTTTTATCGGATCATTCATCCGCATTTTTATCTTATTGTATTTGGGAGTAGCCGCATATCGATCATTGATTACTAATGTAGATAATGTAATAGAAGTATCGTTGGTGTTTATTATTGTTTGTCTTATTGGCTGGTTTTATTATAAAAGAAAAGGTAATTCTCATTAAAGATTCCTTTTGCTATACTTTTTCTATGGATATATTAGAAAGAAGATGGCGAAGATATCACTTTAAAAATCTTACATATTTTGGAATAAGTATTGTTGTTGGACTTATTTTACTTAAAACTCCTTTTTTTCGAGAAATAATATTTCACTTAGAAAATTTTGGTTACATCGGAGCTTTTTTTGGCGGCATGCTTTTTGTTTCCACATTTACAGTATCTATTGGAACAGCTTTACTGCTTTTACTTGCTGAGACACTTCATCCGATTGAGATAGGAATAATAGCAGGTATTGGTGCTGTTGTAGGCGATCTTATTATTTTCCAATATATAAAAAATAAAGGTATGATAAGCGAAATAAAGCACTTGGTTGAATTCTTTGGGGGAGACAAGATAATGCATCTTATTCATACAAAATATTTTAGTTGGACTTTACCAGTATTAGGAGCAATAATAATCGCTTCTCCACTTCCAGATGAATTGGGAGTTGGTTTAATGGGTATTTCAAAATTGGAAACAAAACAATTTATACTGCTATCTTTCACGCTTAATGCCATAGGAATCTTCCTTGTTGTCTCGGCAGGGTCGTTATTTAAACCTTAAAAATTACGAAGTAATCTTTTTTATCAAAATCTTATCAACTCTATTATTATCCATATCAATAACTTCAAATTTGTAGCCAGATTTTTCAAAGAAATCTCCTGTTTTTGGAATTTTTTCAAAATGAGCAATAACAAATCCAGCCGCAGTTTGATAGTTGCTTAAATCTTTATTGGCTAACTCCTGTAGGTGGAGTTCTTTCTTTAATTCATAGATCGATACTGTCCCATCGATAAGAAATGATCCGTCATCTCTTGACATAATTAAAGATTCTTGAATCGATTGAGATTTGATTTCTCCAACCAAGGCTTCAAGAATGTCGTTAAGAGTAATTAATCCTTGAATATTGCCAAATTCATCGAAAACCAAAGCAATATGAACCGGTGAATGTCGAAACATTTCAAGTACTTTAATTGCCTTCATTGATTCAGGCACTAAATGTGGCTTAGCAGTTATCTTTTTGAGTTTGTCTATCTCAAATTTATCATCTTCAAAAGAATAACCAAGTAAGTCTTTCACATGAATAACACCAAATATTTTATCTTTTTTTCCTTCGGTTAAAATTAACCGTGAGTGGGGATAGTTTGACAAATAATGTTTTGGTTTTTCGACAAATTTTTCAATATTAATAACTGTCATTTTATGTTTTGGCGTCATCATTGTTCCGACTCGCAAGTCATCGAGCATAAGAGCACGTTCTATTAACTTTTTTTCAGTTTTACTGAAAATTCCCATATCAGCTCCTTCGCGAATGAGAATGCGAATTTCATCTTCAGTAATACGAGAAGAAGTTCCTGACTTAAATCCAATTAACTTAAATATAAATTCTGTTGATACGCTCAAAAGCCGAACAACAGGTGAAGTGATATTTGAAAAAGCAAGCATGAAAGGAGCAATAAGTGAAGCTATTTTTTCAGGATTTCCAAGGGCGATACGTTTTGGCACAAGCTCTCCTATTACGATAGACAGATAAGTAATAACTGATATTATTATGACAAAAGATATCTGCTCATGATATACACCAAGAATGGGAATGGATTTCACCAGTGGTGATATTTTTGACATGAATTTATCTTCTCCAACTGCGCCAGCAAGAACAGTAACTAAAGTAATCCCAATTTGAATACTGGAAAGAAACATATTTGGTTTTTCTGCCAGTTGGAGAGCAATTTTTCCTTTTTGATTTCCATCGATTGCCATGCTTTTCAGTTTGCTTTTTCTTGAAGAAATAATAGCAATCTCAGCCATGGCAAAAAAACCATTAAAGAGAATAAGAGTAAGTATAAGAATAACGTCCATATATAGAATATTATATCAATTTTAAGCTATGGTTCGAGTCGAGCGTGAGAGCCCAAAGTGGGAATCGGACCCACACTCTAGCCCTTACCAAGGGCTTGTTTTACCACTAAACTATTTGGGCAAGTTTACTTATTATAGCAGAGGACGAGTAAATGAATAAATAAAAAAATAATAAAATAAAAAAATGAATGTCAAAATAATCAAATGTATTAATTTATTTATTCCTTTATTTAATCATTTATTTACTTATTTGTTTATTTGATTATTTCTTCATTTTGAAGGCTTTTTAGGTTATAATAATGTTATTGGTGGCTGTAGCTCCCGTCGTCGAGACTACGTCACGACTGACGGGCTCGCCAGTCCTACTTTAGTTGGACGGCGAGCAAATATATGTTTTATACTTATGTTTTGAAGGGTATAAAGGTTCAACAGGTAATCTTGTTGTCAGAATTAAGTTTCATAATGAAGGAAGAGTGACAGCAACAAAATATAGAAGACCGTTAGAATTAATTTATTATTGGTGGCTGTAGCTCAACTGGCAGAGCGTCGCCCTGTGGAGGCGAATGTTGCGGGTTCAAATCCCGTCAGTCACCCCAAAACAAAAAAATAAAATATTACTATCGATTAAGAGTGAATTTTTTATTAGATCTAATATTCTAAATTATTCCTATGAGATTTGTCTTATACTAAAAGGATGGATCAGAAACATAATTTAAATAATTTTACACCACTTCGAGATAGTCTTTTCAAGCAGTCTAATTCTGCAAACAAAAAGGGGGATTTTTTGCAGGTTATTTTGAAACTAGACTTATATGTTCATTTTTTTTTGATTATCTTCATAGTCACACTTGGTTTTTTGTATATATCAAACCAAAAGATGCAAGAAAAAAATAAACCTCCATTACTAGAAAATTCTACCGCAAAAAATAGCGCACAGGCAGTTATTGCAGCGGCAATAAATTCACCTAACTCTGTCTATATTAACCAGCAGATAGTATTCGTCGATAAAAAATATTTTAACCTGCCAGAAAAATTCATTTTGACCATGAATGGACCTGTCAAAAAAGAAATTTTTGGCTATCTTCCCTACTGGATGGTAGAAAACCTTGATAATATCGATGCCAGAATAATCACTTCTCTTGTATATTTTGGTTTAGAAGTCGGGGCCGATGGACAGATCATTAATGATTTACAAAAAGATTCTTTTAATTCCTTTGATATTTGGCAAAATGATAGCAGACTTAAAAATTTTATTTCTCAGACCAAAAAAAATAAAACTAAAATAATCCTTACATTTAAATCATTTAATAATGACGTCATTCAAAAATTAGTTACTTCTTCAGAATCATCACAAAAATTTTTGGAGACAGTTTTGTATCAAGTTAATTCGCGTAATTTAGATGGAGTAAATATAGACTTTGAGTACACAGGTAATGCAGATATAATGATCCGTGATAAATTTTCAGTACTTATGAGCACGTTAAATAAAGCGCTAAAAAGTCAAAACCCAAATAGCACACTTACCATATCAGTGTTTGCCTCGGCGGCAACTTCTTCACAAGTATGGGATATCCCATACTTAGCAGCTCACAGTGACAATATCATTGTAATGGGGTATGATTTTTTTACACCTAACTCCATTTCTACTGGTCCTATAGCTCCAATGTCTGGTTATAATAGTTCATTGGTTGGAATGCTTAATAATTTTTTGGAACAAATCCCACCTGAAAAAATTATTCTAGCTGTTCCTTACTATGGATATGATTGGATAACTGAAAATCAAAATAAAAATGCTATTGTAATTAAAAATACAAATACAAAAGCTCTTTCATACTCAGAAGTTAATGATATGGCCATAGGAAAGAGTGTTAACTGGGACAATGAAAGCCAAACTCCTTGGTTTAGCTATATTGATTTGGAGTCTCAGATTCATGTAGTACATTTTGAAAATGTTAGATCATTGGGCGCCAAATACGATCTGGTAAATAAAAAAAAGTTTGCAGGTGTATCTATATGGGCTCTTGGATTTGAAGGAAATGATATGAAATTAACACAACTTTTAATAGATAAATTCACTCATTAATAACACATAAAAGTTACAGTCAACAAGTTCTAATTATGCAAAAAGTACATCGCGTCG
>Ga0209211_10011638_pt1 | contig 11212 bp, 11 predicted proteins | sample RifGroA2_FD_183992 | JGI IMG/M metagenome (GOLD analysis project Ga0209211, IMG submission 183992) | Groundwater microbial communities from Rifle, Colorado, USA - Groundwater A2 (SPAdes) (version 2) | ecosystem: Environmental > Aquatic > Deep subsurface > Groundwater | place: Rifle, Colorado...
TAATTTTACCTCTTGATAAATCTTTTGACGCTCTTAAACAGAGCCTAGATTCCTTCTCTTCTGATTTTATGAGCGAGAGAAAACAACCTGCAATTCAAACAAGGGAAGACCTTGAATGAAATATTTATTGGATACAAATATTTGCATCTATATCATTAAGAAAAAACCAGAGCATGTTTTAAAAAAATTCTCAAGGATGAGAAAAGCAGAAATGTATTTATCATCAATCACCATCGCTGAATTAATTTATGGCGTAGAGAAAAGTCAGTATAAGGACAGAAATATGGATGCCCTTGATGGCTTTTCTGCCCCATTTGACTGTGTTCAGTTTTGCCATGAATCGGCCAAAATATTTGGACAACTAAGGGCCGAACTTGAAAAGAAAGGCACTATGATTGGTGTTTTTGATCTTCAGATTGCTTCTATCGCAATTGCCAATGACATGACCCTTGTAACGAATAATGAAAAAGAATATGCAAGGGTATCAGGCATTAAAATTGAAAATTGGACTAAGGAAGACTAGGACCCATGCTAAAAGTCGCTATCTACGCCCGAGTATCAACCCAGGATCAAGGCACGATCCCGCTACAAATTAAGAAATGCCGGGAATACGCCAAGTCTAGGGGCTGGCAAGTTACCCAGACCTTCCATGAGATTGGTTCGGGGGCCACAATCAGGCCCCAAAGGGCCAAGCTCATGGGTCTTTGCCAAAAAAGAGAAGTTGACCTGGTACTCGTTTGGAAATTAGACCGCTGGGGCAGATCGGTTACTGATGTTGTAACCACCCTGGAAGAACTTCGGGAGCTCAACGTAAAATTTGTGTCCATTACAGAGGCCTTAGATTTCACCACAGCATCGGGCCGGGCCATGAGTGGGCTTCTCTCCGTGTTTGCGGAGTTTGAGCGCGACATGATTCGAGAACGAGTTATGGCCGGCCTCGAACACGCCAGATCGAAGGGCGTTATCCTGGGCAGACCCAAAATAATTTCTACAAAAGAAAAAGAACTGCGCGGACTCTGGGCCAAGCATAAAAACAAATCTCTTGTGGCAAAAAAATTGGGAATCTCTCGAAGGTCTGTTTCACGCCTTTTAACAGAGCAACACACTCAAGAATAAAACCGTGGCCAACGCTTCTTTTCTGGTTTTTAATTTAAATAAGAAAAAAACCAGAAAGGATTTTCAAATGATTAGTCCACACGAATGCGCCGAGATTCTGTCTATCACCGATGTACGCGTGAAACAAATCTTAAAAGAATTAATTCCTGACAATGAAATTTTCCGCACAAAGCCTGAGAACGGACAAATTAAGCTCTCGCCATCACAAATTAAAACACTCATTGGCCACAGAGGTATGTCGTACCGCCCTACCCTAGCGACTTTTGGCAATGAAAAAGGCGGCGTTGGTAAAAGCCTTATCACAATCAACGTAGCAATCAAGAAGGCCCAGCAAGGGGCAAAGGTTTTGATAATTGATCTAGACCCTGAGGCCTGTGCTACTAACTTTTTACTTAGGGAAAATGATTTCAATACTGATTTTATTACCATGCTGGAAGTGTTTAAAAATAATCTGCCCTTTAGTGATGCCGTTCTCCCTACTCGCTATGAATTTCTTGATGTGATCCCATGCCGAGGCAAGGCACGGCGAACAGAAAAATATGTGCGCGATGAAAACTTGGGCCAGCTTATGAAAAACAAGCTGGGCAAACTTAAAGAAAAATACGATCTCATTTTATTTGAAGTTCCCCCTACTTTCTCCAATATCATTGCTAGTGCTTACATCTCTAGCGATATTGTGGTTATCCCGACATTCCCTGACTCATGGTCACTTGAATCAGTCATGCTGACGATTGAGGACATCCAAGAGGAATCGGCCAAATGGGGAACCAAAATTCCTGATATTCGTGTTGTCTTAAACAAATACAGGCCCGATCGAAATGCTTCAAAGGACGCATGGGATACGATTATGAAAGAATTTGGAAGCTACGTCCTCCCCTTCCAGATAAAAGAATCGGCCGATCTACAAAATTCAATCAATGATGGAAAATCCATTTACGAAATCAGATCACCAAAAATCATCAGAGAATCCATTGCGATGCTAGGAGATTTGGTCTGCCCTCTTACTACCCAAGTGACACAAAAGATTCAATGAGGTTTAAGTTGTGAGAACACTAAGAAGACAAAGCCGAATTGATGAAGTGCCAGTGGTGGCAAAGATTAGTATTCACCCAGCACCAGACCATATTCTGGCCCAAGAGGCCAAAGAAAGTGGTAACAAACCGGACACAAACCGCGCACAAACCGACAACAAAGTGGACACAGGAAACACTGTAAACCGGACACAAACTGGTAACAAAGTAGTAACAAAGAAACTAAGCACAAATGAAAGTGGTAACAAACTGGTAACGGAACCGGACACGCAAGTGGTAACAAAGTGGGAACAAACTGAACACAAAGTGGTAACAAAGGCCACCTTTTCGGCCCTCGTTGGCTTGCAACGAAATATCATGCTTTTTCTTTATGGTGCCTGCAAAGCGGCAAGAGGAAGATCAACAGACTCTCTAACGCTTGAGCATGTGGCACTGTCTCTTAAAATAACCTCTGGCAGCGTCAAGACAACGATTCGCCGCCTTGAGGACAAGGGCCACATTAAGCGCGGTGAATTTAAAAATGGCCGTGGTGGATGGTCAAAATATGAACTCGCAGAAGCGACGTTCAGAGAGATGCTTCAACTTGAAAGTGAACACAAACTGGTAACAAACTGGACACAAAGTAGTAACAAAGTGGTAACGGAACCGGACACACAACCGGACACAAGGCCTCTCAGTAGTAGTAGTTATAATCTTAATACTACTACTAACTATCAAGCAGCCGCGTCAGAAGAATCCACTTTCAAAATTCCGGAAGAGTTAAGGAAATTGGGTTTTTCAGAAAATCATTTGGCGCAATTAAAGCGAGACTCAAAATTGCCCCTAGAATTGATTTCGGCCTCGATTGAGGCATTGGCCTATGACCTGACGTTTGATGACGTTAGACGGAAAATTAGAAGCCCTATAGGCCTTATTATGAAGTTGCTTAAGGCCGGCGAACTTTATCTTTCAGAAAAGGGTTTTGAATCCGAAGCAGATCGCCTTTTTCGAGAATGTGTCCAACGCGCCGAGAAACAAAAAGAAGAAAAAACCAAACTCATGGAAAAATTCTTTGATTTGAAATTTGAGGAATGGATTGAGCCGATGGCCAATGAGGATTTATTAAAAATTTCTCAGCCAGTAGGGGAGCTTAAAGGGCCATTTCATATTCAGCAGCTAAAAGAACATTTCAGAAAAGAAATTTTCGATATCAGACCAGGGGAGAATGGTGGGAGATCCTGCGCGGGAACTTTGTAATATTTCGAAGCTGTCGTTGGAAAACCTAAACCTTAAGATTATGTGAATATCACTCCTAACACTGATTAAATTTCTAAATCATCCCCCGCAAGTCATTTATGGATCAATCTTTTGATTTTAAGCTCTTAGTTACAATCCTCGCGGAATAAATTATCTTGTCAACGCATGGTGTGAAAGCTACAAGAACGTTGATTGACTGTTTGGAGAAGAAAAATGGTTGAGCCGGCCAAGAAAAAAAAAGTCCTTATCATTGATGACGAGGCCATCATTTTATTAGGGTATAAAACTTTACTTGAAATAAATAATTATGAGGTTTTTACGGCACTAAGTGGAGAAGCGGCCTTTTCCACCCTTTCCAAAATTGGTTCACCTGACTTAATCCTTCTCGATTTTCGCCTGGACGACATGTCTGGTTCTGAGTTCTTGCTGCAGCTTGAAGAAAAAAGGCTGGATATTATCCAGACAGTTCCTGTTGTTTTTGTTACGGGCATGGACGAGATTCCTGCGAGTAAAGCAGTGGGTTTTATTAGGAAGCCTATTGATAACGATAAATTAATAGAGAGCGTTCGTCGATTTATTGAAGCTGGAACTGGCCCAACTCCCAACTCCCAACTCCCAACTCCCAAGAAAAGTTTTTTCCCTAACAACGGTGGATTGCAATGAAAAGCAAAATCAAACAACATCCGGCGGACTCTGGTATGGCGTTTGTTGTTATTCAGCGAGTGCGCTATAAGTCCCCCCTAGACTGTGTGGTTTTTTGCTCTGTTTATCGAGAATTTGCATGAATTCAAGAATTGCACATTTTTTATTTCCAAATGACGACGAACCACGTGTAAGAAGATTCATTTTTCCGTTCCTGGCAGGTCTTGCGGCCGGACTGATGTTTTGGGTCCTTGCCGCTTTCGCGGAAGTGCTTTTTATCCACCAGCGAAGTCTATTCGATGAGTTATTTTATCCGAATTTGGGCCACCTTTTTGTACGCTTAGTCGGCGTCCTGGGCTGTCTTATTTTTACGATGATGTATGTTCGTGTTCGCCGAGCTGAAATCAAGCTGCGCTTGGTGGAGTTTGTAGTTGAGAGTTCAGCTGATCTGATAATTTGGGCCGATCGGCATGGGCACATCAAATATGCCAATCACGCGGCCGCGACACACCATGGTTACTCCCGCGATGAACTGTCTCGTATGACGATTTCAGATCTGGACCCGCTATTCCCCCCAGCGGTTTGGAAAGCTCATTGGGAAGAACTAAAGCAGAAGAGACAACTTCGCTTTGAGAGCGTTCATCGCGCCAAATGTGGCGAGACATTCCCCGTTGAGATCACTGCGAGCTACGTTGTCAGTGACCACCATGATCTCATCTGTGGAATCGTTCGAGACATCAGCGAGCGGAAGGCCGCTTATGAGATGATGAAGAAAGGCCAGGAGGCACTGGCCCTTGCTCAAAGTATTGCGAAAGTCGGGAGCTATGATTTGGATGTCAAGGCTGATAAGATCGTATTTTCTAGCGAAATGTATAATTTGCTTGGAGTGAGTGCGGAGATGCAACTCACAAGCGAGGCGTTTTTCAGCTATATTCATCCTGATGACCAAAAGCGTGTCAGAGAAACGCTGGAGCAGGATTTTCGCGCCAAGCAGTCTCATACAAGCGAACATCGCATCATTCGGCCCAGCGGCGCGGAGATTTGGGTTCACTGTCGGGGAGAATTTATTCTCGATTCGGCGGGAAATATCGTGCGCATGATTGGAACTATGCATGACATCACGGAGAGGAAAAAGAGCGAGTTGGACCTGATCGAGAGCGAGGAGCGTGTGCGGCTTCTGCTCGATTCCGTGGGTGAAGGGATTATCGGAGTTGATAGAGTCGGAAACTGCACATTTATCAACCCGACCGCCCTTAAACTGTTTGGTCTTAGCGATGCTTCGTCGCTTCTTGGCAAGAATCTCCATCTGAAAGTTCATCATACCCGAAGGGATGGATCTGTTTACCCTCAGGAGGAATGCAGGGCATATCAGGCGTTCAAGAAGGATACGCAGGTCTCCGTTGATGATGAAGTGTTTTGGAGGGCCGATGGAACGAGTTTTGAAGTCGAGTATCGGGTCCATCCACTGCATCATAGTAATGAAACGGTAGGGGCGGTCTACGTCTTTTCAGATATTTCTAAACGCAGACGCACCGAAAGGGATCTTGAGAGAATTGCAGTTAGCTTGCAGGAGGCAAAAGAAACCGCCGAAAATGCCAATCGCACCAAAGATCTTTTTTTGGCGACACTTTCCCATGAACTTAGAACGCCACTCACTGCCATTATGGCTTGGTCACAGATGCTGAACACGGGAAAGCTTGATGCCGCACAGACCAAGCACGGAAATGAGATAATAGAACAAAGTGCCAGGGCCCAAAGTCAGTTGATCGATGATCTTTTGGATGTTTCAAGAATCCAGGCCGGCAAACTTAATCTGGCCATCCAAAAAACCGATCCGGCCAAGATCATTGCAGCTGCAATCGATGCAACTCAACGTCTTGCCTCAAGTAAATCGATCCAGATTGAGCAAAAAATGGATGCTTCAATAAAACAGATTTTTGCTGACCCAACTCGGTTGCAACAGATCTTATGGAATCTCATTACCAATTCCATTAAGTTTTCGCCTCAAGGTGCAAACATTTGGATCACACTCGACCGTATCAATACGCCAACGGGAGAATTCATTCGATTCCAGGTACGTGACAATGGGAAAGGAATAAAACCTGAATTTATTCCGGCCCTGTTTGTACGTTTCAGCCAATTTGATAGCACCAGCACGCGGGCGTATGGCGGCCTAGGGCTCGGTCTCGCGATTGTGCGAAAGCTTGTGGAAATGCACGAGGGAACAGTTGTGGCCGAGAGTCCAGGCGAGGGAAAAGGATCTACATTTACAGTTTGTCTTCCGGTAGCGCCGACTGCTAAAATCTTATCAGCAGAAGCAGAAGCAGAAGCAGAAGCAGAAGCAGAAGCAGAAGCAGAAGCAGAAGCAGAAGCAGAAGCAGAAGCAGAAGCAGAAGCAGAAGCAGAAGCAGAAGCAGAAGCAGAAGTGAACCTCAGTGGTATGCGAGTTCTGGTAGTCGACGATGAGGCCAACGCAAGAGAGGTTTTTACGACTATGCTTCAGTCTTTCGGAGCAAGCGTGAAGGCCGTCGAATCAGCAGGCCGCGCATTGGAAGTCCTAGAAGAATTTCGGCCCAATATCTTGGTCAGTGATATCGCAATGCCCGGCGAGGATGGCCACAGTCTGATTCGCAAGATCAGGGCATTAAAATCGAAGCTTGCCCACATCCCCGCCCTTGCTCTCACGGCCTACGCCGGACAAGAGGATGTGCAACGTGCGCACCTCGCTGGATTTCAAACTCACGTGGCAAAGCCGGTAGATGCAAACAAGCTGGCCCTTGCCATCGCTAGACTTGTGAAAACCTCTGCAGACCAATCGGGTCAGCCGTAAAAGGATGGCCCAGAAGAATTTCGGAGGGTTCCCACCGATGAGTGTTCTGACCATAACCAAAAAATCCCTAGAAGGGATACGACAATGATTCGTGCAAAAACATGCAATAGCAGACCTAGTGCATTATCTTTAATCTTGGATGCGGCCCTCTAGGGGTCACCACGCCAGAACTGGCGTCGCATGAAGATGGTGCAAGAGTACCGAACGACCTCCCGAATGAGGTACCGAATCGGGTGGATTGCAGATTCGGTACTATTTAGGGCGCATCAACTTGTAATCATTAAATTCTAGGGGGCCTGCAACTGACCCTGACCACCCCCTCTCAACGAGTAGATAGGAGGTGGTCAGGGTCAGTTGCAGGAGAAGAGATAAGTGTAGAAGTTGATGCGATTGGTTTGATTGTTTTTTGATAGTGACTTGGATGGGTGTGGTGATGATAAGAGCAGAAAGCAGAAAGAAAATTAGGTGATGAGCTTCAAGATAAAGTGCAAGGTCTTGGCGGAAAAAAGATAGCGAGGAATGCGTTGTAGATGGCGTGGAGATAAGTTTTTTACGTGGGAGCATCCAAGAGAATGAATCATGCTCGGGACTTATTGGCTGAGCAGCTTAACCAAATAATGAGACGCCTTAAAAAAATTATTTTGATAGGCCTCATGAGTTTTGAGCATCCTTGGGAAAATTCAACCCTGGTCTTGAGAAAATTTTTTAGATGAGGCCGGCCAAAACAATGAAGGGCCTCGGCGCCAAATTATTGTGCCGATAAATATCTACTGGTACTGAGGCCAATGGAAAATCAAGCAGAGGCCTCGAGTTTTTCTGCCCGCCAATTGTTTGAAATAGATCAAGGAATCATTCCCACTAAAACTGACTACCCACCCCCAACATGTGTTGTGTGTAGGTAGTCAGTTTTAGTGGGAATGGAGAAGAACTTGGTTTGTGGGCGGGTAAGGTTAAGGGAGGATGAGATTGGTAAGAATTGAAGTAGATATTTAAGAAGAAGGGGGCGGAAAAGGGGCAGGAGGATACAGGGGAACTGTGGTGCGTGAATGTGTCGTATCGAAAGAAATTTATGTACTTAGGATGAATTATGTCGTGATAGGGATGCTGTGATGAGGGGTGAATCTTGAGCGCCTCTAATTATGCAGCGGTAATACAATTGAAAATTTTAAGATCACCAGGGCATGCCGTAAAGCTTGAACACGGGTGTAGATTTATGGCAAAAAAGATGGTAGGGAAAGGGTAAGGAATTGTATTAGATTGGGCAGATATTGGACCTGCTCTTGTATAGACTAAAAACCATTTAGTTTCAGCAAGATATGAAACACTTCCCTGCCCCGACTCCCTCTCTCTCACGTTGTTTGATAGATGGAGTCGGGGCAGGGAAGTGTGAGAAGTGGTGAGTGTGAGGGTTGGATTCAGAAGAAAAGAAGATAGATAAGTGAAGAGGAGATGGACAAATATGTATGAATTAGAAAAAAAGACGCCGGAAGTAAAAAGAGGAAGAACGAAAAATGGGGGAAAAAATCTAAGGCTGGTTGAGCGAGATTTTTTTGTTTTGAGATTTATTTTAGAGATGAAGTTTTGCAGCGCGGAGCAAATTTGGGAGAGGTTTTATCGTTATGCGGAAGGTGCTGGTAAGAAGATTAAGTACACTCAAAATCGCTTGAGCCGGTTACGCCGTAGCGAGTATCTGCACAGTAATTACACCTATGACGGGCCGGTGCGCTATTATACGGCAACACCTAAGACCTTCGACCTCGTGCTGAACCACTTTGATCTTCGAGAGAAGGATATGCCGGAGACATCAAAGACAATCGACATGCGTTCGTTTATCCATGACAAGGGTTTGGTATGGCTTCGGGTGTTCTTTGAGAATATGGGGCTGATTGATGCCTTCTCGTGGGAGTCAGAGGGGTGCATTAAGAGGCGCACGCTGTTTGGACTGACGCCGGATATAATCAAGTTGAGGATGCAGAACATTGTCTGGCCGGACGCACTGATCAAGTTAAAGGCGGGGAAAAATGAGGGAACTTACTCTTTAGAGTTTGAGCATTCGGTGAAGGCGCAAGACAGACGGCGTGATAAAATCAGGAGCTATTGGCGGGAAAGCGGTAGCAATGTTCAAACGCCCACGCTGTTTATCTACTCCAATTCTCAGGTAGAGCGTGCTTATGCGGAAAATTTTAGAGATTTTTTTAATAATATTACAACGGAAAAAGATCGGGGGAGGGACCCGAGGACTATTCATGAATTAGAGAAACTCTTTTTTGGACAAGTCTTTATGGTGGCCAATTATTCTGAGGTGCGCGAGAAATACGAGGAGTTCCTGGGCGAAAAAAGGCGAAGCACCATCGAGCTGGAAGCGATCTGTTCGCTTGAGCCGAAGTTCTTAGAGATTCGCGAAAAGCTAACAAAGCGGCTTTTAGAACATAAGATGGAAGCGGAGAGGGTGGCAGAAAAGGACAAAGAGTTGCAAGGCCAACATGATGTGCGAGAGCCGAAGAAACAAAAGAAGGGTATGTTTGCTGGCGTTTTTAACTGAAAAATAGAAGAGCCGTTGATTCAAGATCAAAAGAAGTTTTGTTAATTATATGGGGTGATTTCAAGAAAACGGCTCTCTAGTTTTGATTCTAACGGCACTGGCGGGTCGAGTCCATATCAAGGGCAGGGGTAAATTAAATCGCAAATGCCCGCTCGGCCTTTTTGGATAGGCCGCGGGCGGAAGAGATAAGTTGCACGGATGAAGAACCCCTTATCCTAGTTTTCGCTCAAGGCGCTCAATCCTTTCAACCAGAGATGGCTTCTCAAGAGCTTCTTGAAGGGCCTGGTTGATTAGGGCCTGATATTTCGCTCCTTCTTCTTTTGCTCGCCGTCTGAAGGCATCTAAAACGCTTTCATTAATCCAAATAGTAATGCGCTCTTTAACATTTTGGCTGTCAAAGTCTTTATCGGAAAGAACATCTTTTGCGGCATAATTAATTTTTTTCTTCATTGATCAACCTCCAGGCGTCCCATATCTTTTCGTGACGGGATATTAATTCTTTTTGAATCCTCTTTATGTCCTTGGCTGAAAATCCAGAACACTCAATACATTCAAGATCACTTAGCAAAAACTTTGCATGAGCTTCTGCTTTTTTCATGCTCGGCCAAAATGCTTCTACATGGGGAGGGTTATGGTCGTTTGACCATATTCTAATAATAACATTTCCAAATCGGTACAGCTCACCCATGGGCATACATTGTATGACATTATGCATACCATGTCAAGTGTGAGCAGAAGCAATCAATCCCTCAATAAAATCTACAGATTAGGCAATATGTTTAAATGTAATACATTTGTAACATATTTGTGCTACAATTAGAGACAGCATGAAGTATGGCAAGCTAGATTTAGACTTTGATGGATTTGATTGGGATGACTTTAACTCACGAAAAGTTAAGGGCCGTATTCCACTCGAAGATATCGAGGCCTTTTTTAAAAACAAAATATTGGTTAGAGAGGACACGAGGCACTCTTTAAGCGAACAACGATTTATAGCAATGGGCGAAGTGAACAAAAGGGTTTTATTCGTTTCTTATACCGTGAGGCAAAAGGGAACGGAGACTTTGATAAGGGTAATTAGCAGTCGATACGTTCATTCAAATTCGAGAGAAAAGGAGCTTTATGAAAAAGCAAAAGAAATCTTTAAAAAAGAGTGAAGCTGAAATGCTTGATGATCCTTTAACCGGGGATTTGAGTGACTTTATCTTAGAGGGTATCAAAGAGGGGTCTTGGCAGGTGGCCAAGCATGAACTCAGAGAAAAGAAGGACAAGGTTTTGAGCTTAAGGCTTAGTGATAAGCTTCTGCATGAATTAAAAAAACAGGCCAAAGAAGTTGGCCTCGATATGCAAAAATTTGTACGCATCATTCTCGAAAACTCAATTAGGCGAAAGGCCAGCCGCTAACCCACCCCATGGGCGTATACAAGTGTTTTGGCCCAGGCGAATATTCAGTGCTACCCTCCTCTCATAATAAAGTGAAAATTCAGAGGGGTTTTTGCCCATGCCTAATGATACCAAAGAGCCAACAATTTGGGTTGTAAAGTCAATAGACATAGTATATACTAATAAATATATACTTGTGTCCGAGGGGGGGATTATGAAGAAAGCTAAAATTTTTAAAAATGGCCAAAGCCAGGCCGTTAGACTACCCAAAGAAATGCGGTTTAGCGGGGATGAGGTACTTGTTCAAAAGCATGGCAATGGGGTTTTAATTTTACCTCTTGATAAATCTTTTGACGCTCTTAAACAGAGCCTAGATTCCTTCTCTTCTGATTTTATGAGCGAGAGAAAACAACCTGCAATTCAAACAAGGGA
>Ga0209211_10011641_pt1 | contig 11211 bp, 13 predicted proteins | sample RifGroA2_FD_183992 | JGI IMG/M metagenome (GOLD analysis project Ga0209211, IMG submission 183992) | Groundwater microbial communities from Rifle, Colorado, USA - Groundwater A2 (SPAdes) (version 2) | ecosystem: Environmental > Aquatic > Deep subsurface > Groundwater | place: Rifle, Colorado...
GTCCAGCACCTGCTGCGCCTGGTGCATGTCGAGCAAATCGATATCGCCAAGGTGCGCAAAGATGATTTCGAGGTCGTCGAGTACCTGAAGTCGCACAAGAGCGATCTCTTCAAGGATCTCAAGAAGCAAGCCAAGGCCGCAAAGAAGGGCTGACAGCCGTACGACGCCTTACGGGCTGACCTGCGCGGTCAGTCCGAGGGCGCGGACACGCTTCGCCAGCGCGTCGAGCCATGCGGCCGGCAAACGGTCGAGCATGGGTGCTTCCGGTTGACAGGAAGGCCGCGCCAGACTGTAGATATGCACCCCGGCGATGCTCGCCTTGGCCGTTTCCAGCATTCCAAGATAACCGGCAATCTCGCTCTCGCCCGGCGGTTTTCCGTTCAGCGCGAAGAAACAGCTTTGCACCCAGGTTTCACAAAGTTCCGCACATAGAGCCAGGCGCCGCAACACCGCCTCGGGCTTTTGCCGCGTGCCGTTAATGCGCAGCATCGCGGCCGGGCTTGCCGCATCGAGCTTGAACCATACCTCGCCGCCGGCTTGGCCAATGACGGCAATACCATCGCGAACCGATGCGCGCTCCAGCAGGCTGCCGTTGGTAATCAACCGCATCTTCACCCGCCCCATCAGGCCGAATTCCCGCAGCAGCCGTGCCACTGTAACCACGGCTGCGGGAAATTCGCGTGCGCTGGTCGGCTCGCCATTGCCGGAAAACGCCACGTCGGCAAACGTGCGCAGCCCCTCGGGCACGCGCTCGGCCATGAACCCGCCATTGACGATGCCATCGAGCATGCGCCGCAGTTCGTCCTCCAACTGGCGCAAGTCCAGCGGCGGCGGCCCGCCGCGCGTCAGGCCGGGCACCTGGCAGTAGATGCAGCGCCAGTTGCAGGCGTTGTTGGGATTGAGATTGATGCCGACCGAAACGCCGCCGGCGCGGCGCGAAACCACCGGATAGACGTAGGTCATGCCGGCGATATCGCGGCGGTGATCCTCGACGGTGAGCGGCATTGCGGGCGAAGGCACGATGACGGCGATGCTATAATCTGCGACCCTTCAGCTTATCACCGATCCCATGCAGATCACGCGCCGCCTCGAATTCGACGCCGGCCACCGCATCCCCGACCACCAGAGCCAGTGCCGGCACTTGCACGGCCACCGCTACGCCATCGAGATAACCCTGTCCGGCGAGATCATCGAGGCTTCCGGCGACCCGGCCAACGGCATGGTGATGGACTTTTCCGAAGTCAAGACGCTGGCGCGGCGCCATCTCGTCGATGCCTGGGATCACGCCTTCCTCGCCTGGCGCGGCGACAGGGCCGTCGTCGATTTCCTCGCCACCATGCCCGGCCACAAGACGGTGTTGCTCGACCATGTGCCGACGGCGGAGAATCTCGCGCGCATCGCCTTCGCCGTGCTCGCCTCGGTCTATCGGGACAGCTACGGCAACCACCTCAGGCTCGAACGCGTGCGCCTCTATGAAACGCCCAATTGCTGGGCCGACGCGGCGATGGAAGACAGCGGCCATTGATGGCGGAAGCGGTGAGATTCGAACTCACGAAGGGTTGCCCCTTGCCGGTTTTCAAGACCGGTGCAATCGACCACTCTGCCACGCTTCCTGCAAATAATTCCAGGCCGGCGCATTCAAGCGCCCGGCCGGCCGTTCAGCGCGGCGGATTATAGCGCGGGGGCGAAAATGCCCGGCCATAGGCGGTTGGAGTTTGAAAAGCCGGAATCGCCCCCATATCCGTGATTGAAACTTTCGCAAGCTTTCTATAGTCTTATGCGCAGTACCTTCCCTGTAACGGAGAAAACATCCATGCAAGACATCCAGTTCGGCCAATACCCGTCCAGTGCGCAGAATATCGCCCGGCAGCAGAACCGCGTGCTGCGCAATACCTATGCGCTGCTCGCCCTGTCGATGGTGCCGACCGTGCTCGGCGCCCTGCTCGGCATCCAGATGAACTTTGCCTTCTTCGCCGGCAGCCCGGTGATCGGTTTCCTCGTTTTCCTCGGCATCGCCTTCGGCTTCATGTGGGGCATCGAGAAGACCAAGGACAGCGGCATGGGCGTCGTCCTGCTGCTCGGCTTCACCTTCTTCATGGGCCTGATGCTCTCGCGCATCCTGCAAGTGGCGCTGGGCTTCGCCAACGGCGGCACGCTGATCGCATTGGCCGCGAGCGGCACCGGCGGCATCTTCTTCGCCCTGGCCGGCATCGCCGCGACGACCAAGCGCGATTTCAGCAACATGGGCAAGTTCCTGTTCGCCGGCATGATCCTGATCCTGCTGGCGGCGCTCGCCAACGCCTTCTTCCAGATCCCGGCCCTGGCGCTGGCGATCTCCGCGCTCGCGGTGGTGATCTTTTCCGCCTATATCCTCTACGACATCAACCGCATCGTGCAGGGCGGCGAGACCAACTACATCAGCGCAACGCTGGCGGTCTATCTTGATGTCTACAACGTCTTCGTCAGCCTGCTCAACCTGCTGATGGCCTTCTCCGGCGAACGCGACTGAGCGTTCCCCGCCACGCACCACCGCAAGGGCAGCTTCGGCTGCCCTTGTCGTTTTAGCTGCACCGTTCGAACAGCGCGATGGATTCGACGTGCGAGGTATGCGGGAACATGCTGGCGATGCCGGCGCCGCGCAGCGCATAGCCGTGGTTCACCAGCACGGCGGCATCGCGCGCGAGCGTCGCCGGACTGCACGAGACATAGACGATGCGCGCCGGCCCCGCCGGGCCGAGGCTCTTCACCAGTTCCATCGCGCCTTCGCGCGGCGGGTCGATCAGCATCTTGTCGCAGCGGCCAAGCGCCGCGACGCTCTCCGCGGTGGCTTCGAACAGGTTGGCAACCGCGAAGTCGCAGCGTTGCGCCAGGCCATTGAGTTCGGCGTTGGCGCGCGCGCGCTCAACCAGTTGCCGGCTGCCCTCGACGCCGACCACGCCCGCCCCGGAGCGTGCGATCGGCAGCGTGAAATTGCCGAGCCCGCAGAACATGTCGGCGATGCGCTCGCCGGGTTGCGGGCGCAGCAAGGCCAGCGCACGGCGCACCAGCATGCGGTTGATGCCGTGATTGACCTGGGTGAAATCGGTCGGCCGGAAGCGCAGCGTGACGTCGAAATCGGGCAGCGTATAGGCGAGCGGCGGCGCATCTGCCGGATGGAACAAGGCCGCCGTATCGGGGCCGCCGGTTTGCAGGTAGAGGACGACGCCATGACGATCGGCAAATTCGCGCAGGCACGCCTCGTCCGCCGCCGTCAGCGCCTGGAGGATGCGCAGCACCAGCACAGTCTGGCTGTCGCCGACGGCAACCTCGATCTGCGGCAGGCGGTCGGGGATCGACAGCCCCCCAATCAACTCCATCAAATACGGCAACAGCGCCGAGACCGCCGGCGGCAGCACTTCGCACGAGTCCATGACAGCCACGTAGCTGCTGCGCTTTTCGTGGAAGCCGACCAGCACGCCGCCTTTCTTCGCCACCAGCCGCACCGACAGCCGCGCGCGGTGGCGGTAGCCCCAGGCCGGGCCGGTGATCGGCGCAAACATCGTTTCCGGTTTCAGGCGCGAGATATGCCAGAGCGCGTCTTCGAGCACGCGTTGCTTGGCCGCCGTCTGCGCCGCCGCTTCCATGTGCTGCATGCTGCAACCGCCGCAGACGCCGAAATGCGGGCAACGCGGCACGACCCGCTGGCTCGATGCATTGAGGATGCCAACCGCCAACGCCTTTTCAAAGCTCGGTTTCTTGCGGTAGCTCGAATATTCGACACTCTCGCCGGGCAGCGCGCCTTCGATGAAAATGGCCTTGCCATCGACATGCGCGACGCCGCGGCCCTCGTTGTCCAGCGATTCGATCAGTGCTTGGGGCATATGGTGCGATAGAGCGAAAAAGGGCGCGATTATATTCGCTGCCGTGGCGGCTTCCGGCGCCGCACGAAGGGTTACAATTCCAGCCGGATCATTTCCCCCCGGGAAATGCTAGAATCTTTTGCTGGTCGGGTCGCACCCGGCCGTCCTGACAATCCGCACCACTTTATCGATAAAGGGAACCAAATGAATAAATCTCTCCTCGCCGCCGCTCTCGTCGCACTCGCCGTCACCGCCTGTGGCAAGCCGGCCCCCGCTCCCGAGCCGGCCCCCGCTCCGGCCGCTCCGGCCCCGGCTCCGGCCCCGGCTCCGGCCCCCGCCGCCGAAGCTCCGAAGCCCGCCGAAGGTGCCGCTCCGGCCGCAGACGCTGCGAAGCCCGCCGAAGGTGCCGCTCCTGCTGCCCCGTCCGCCGCTCCCGCCGCCGAGCCGACGAAAGAAGAGCCGAAGAAGTAAGAGCCTCTTCCTTCAAGAAAAGCCAGCCTTCGGGCTGGCTTTTTTTCGCCTGCATGCTTTGCCGCACTACTTCAGATCGCGCCAGCCAAAGCCTTCTTCCTGAGACGCAGCGCCCACCCATTCCGGAGCGCAGCCCAACACTGCGGCCAGCGCCGTGCACGCCAGTTGCGGCGTGTTGTTGTGCTCGCTGAGGTGCGCGGCAACAACATGCTGCAGGCGCGAGCAGTCGAGAGCGGCCAGCAGCCCCGCTGCCGCCAGGTTGTCGAGGTGGCCGAAACGGCCGGCGATCCTGTGCTTGAGCGAGCGCGGGTAATTGCCCCGTGCCAGCATGTCCGCATCATGATTGCACTCGATCACGATGGCGTCGCTGGCGGCAAACGTTTCGACGACATGGGGCGTGACATGCCCCGTATCGGTCAGCAGCCCCAGCCTGCGATTGCCGTCGGAAAAGACGAACTGAACAGGCTCGCGGGCATCGTGCGGCACCGGGAATGGCTGTATTTCGAGATCGCCCACCGCAAATGCCGTATGGCTGTCGATAAGCGCGACGCGGATGCCAGCCGTTGCCGCCCGCCCCGCCGCAACGAAAGTGCCGTGGGTCATGAAGACCTCGCGGCCGCAGGCCGCGGCGCAACGACCGATGCCGACGACATGATCGCTATGCTCGTGGGTGACCAGGATGGCGTCGAGGTCGCCGGGCGCAAGACCGAGCCGCGCCAATCTTTTCGTCAGGTTGCGCGGCCCGAAACCGCAATCGACCAGCACGCGGCTGGCCCCCGCTTCGACGACCATCGCGTTGCCGCGGCTACCGCTGCCTAAAGAGGCGAAACGCATCCCCGCGTGGCCGCAGTCCGCCGGATCACTTGAGCTGCTCGTAGAGCAGAAAAAGAATGACGGCATCGCATTGTTTTTCAATGAACATTCCAACAGATAACATGACAAAGCTACTCATATAGCCACTCTCAAGGTGTTTGCCAGCGGCAGTGTAGCACCCCTGCCCGCACCACCGAGCAGGATGATCCCGGCCAAATTCCAGGCTGTTCTCCCTCTTGAATTTATACTTAAACCGGAATAACCTACGCCCATGCGAAAGACCCAACAGAAGCCGCTGACTTGGCTCGGCAACAGCCTTGAGGCGGTCAAGTCATTCTCGCCGGAAGCACGGCGAGAGGCAGGCCATCAGTTGGGTTTGGTGCAGGCAGGCGACGAGCCGGACGACTGGAAGCCCATGGAAACCGTCGGCGCGGGAGTGCGGGAGATTCGCATCCATGCCGAAACCGGCTACCGCGTGCTTTACGTCGCCAAGTTCGCCGAGGCAGTCTATGTGCTGCATAGCTTCGAGAAGAAGACCCGGCGCACGCCGAAAGAGGACATAGACCTGGCGAACAAGCGGTATCGCGATCTATTGAACGAGAGGAAACGGAAATGAGCAAGTTGACCATGACCCGAGGAAGCGGCAACGTGTTTGCCGATCTGGGCTTCGATGCCGACGAGGCGCAAAATCTGCTGCTGCGCTCGCAAACCATGATGGCGGTAGAGCGCTGGTACAAGGCGAGCGGCCTGACGCAGGCGAAAGCGGCGCAGTCCCTTGGCATCACGCAGCCACGGCTGAGCCAGTTGCTGAAGGGCAAGATCGGCGAATTCAGCCTCGACGCGCTGGTGAATATGGCGACTCGCGCCGGAATGCGCGTTGGCCTGACCATCAGGCCGGTGCCCGGCGTGAAGGTGGCAAAAGCCACGAAACCAAAGACCGACGGCCCACGAAAGCACGCCGGCGGCAATGTCGAGCGGGCACGAAAGGCAGCATAGCCAGCATGACTTACAAGCAACGGACTGATCTGCTGGCCGACTATTGTGGAAAGCCGTGGAGCGATTTGCCTGAGGAGCAAAGGCAGATATGGCGTGAAGTCTGGCTCCTGCCCGACCCTGACGGGACGGGGGCCGCTTATTGGTGGGATAAGGTATCGCCAGATGTACGTCTGCATCAGGTCAAGAGTTTCGATTACAACAATGACCCCGCACGGGAAGGCGAAAGACATGTTATTTGCCATGACGGGTCCATGAACGCGCGAACGTACTTCGACATGCCTGATGTCATGCCGAGAGATGCAGCCATGGTGCTGTGCCGACTCAATCCACTGAAGACTGAAGACCCCGAGAATATCAATGTAGATGGCGACGAGTCATCGCCGGCAAGATACCGCTTGCTGCTGGCAATGTTCGAGTCCGTGGCAAGAGCGTCGCCGAAACCTCGTCGGCTGATGGAATGGCGGGCTATCGCGCAGGAGCACGGCTTGCGCTATCACGAGTGGGTTGACAAGTACGTGAAAGCAACTGGCCTCGACTCGCAGAAACTTGGCGCTGACAACTCGTCCGTGAACGGCGCAGCACCGGAAAACGGACAGATAGATCGCAGCGATCCGAAGAAGTATCGGGCGCACTTGCTCCGCCTAGCCGAGGCAAAAATGACGTCAAGAGAAATTTCTGCGCACGAGAAAGAAGCAGGTCGCCCTATAGAGCCTGGGCGAGTGCGGCAGTTGTTGGTTGAAGCCAAGACAGATAAACAAGACGATGAGCGCGTTGCGCGCGAACATGCCAAACAGCAAAGCTCATTTGCTGGTCAATTTGGTGTGCATGGCATCAAAGACAGTCTAGCAACAACAAAGTCAAAGACCAAGTCACCGTAAGGCTTTGCAGCCCGCTAGCCCTTGCAGGCTTTACTGCTAGCCGCCTAGCAGCATGACCATTGCGTCGTGCTGATACGGTGCGACGCAGCGGGCGAATGCACAAGCCCGAATGATTAGAAGCGTCGCGCCACGGAGCGTGACATGACAAAGAAACAACCGGCGGAAATTCCCTTCGCCGCCCGCAACATCTCAGAGCTTGATCCCAATTTTCTTGTTGACCTTCGGACAGCGTGCTGCATTCTGACCCGTAGTCGGGCACACTCTATCGCGACATCGCCGCCGGTTTCGCCTATTGGGATGACATCTATACCCATTACCGGGGCCGGGCGCTGAAATCCTCAGGCCACGGATTCTCCGGCATCAAGCGCCTGGCGCTGTTGCAGATCCTGCGAATCGGCCCGGCCTCAAATCAAAACAGACGACACCACGAATCCTACCGACCTGTGCGCAGAAGCGCAACGGTTGCGCCTACTGACGGAATTTCATCGCGTCGGATCAGTGACGACGTTGGGGGCGCGTCAGCATTTATGTGTCATGCACCCGGCGGCAAGGGTAATGGAGTTGCGCCGTCGCGGCATCGACATCGCAACGGTCTGGACGCGCGAGGCCGATGCCTTGGGCGTAGAGCATCGCGTCGCGCGTTACGTCCTGCTATCAGGAGGAACTGCGAAATGATGGCCTCCCGGATCAAGCGCGCCATCGTCGGCGCGGCACTGCATCAATTGCTGCCGTTCAAGGTGGCGGAATGGATCATTCGGCGAGGGGGATTGAGCGGTGCATAAAGCCATCGAACAATTCCGCGACGCGATCCGTTCCGCCGGTCTGACGCCACCGGACACCATCGAGCCAGGCCGTATCTATCGCTTCAACGGCGAGGGTAAGCGCAACGGCAATACCGCCGGCTGGTGCAAGCTCTTTGCCGATGGCCTCGGCGGAACCTTCGGCGACTGGTCGACCGGACTGAGCGAGACATGGCAGGCGGCGCGCGACAAACCCATGTCGGCCGCAGAGCGCGCCGCCTGGCGACGCCAGATCGAAGAAACGAAGGCGGCAGCCGAAGCCGAGCGACGCAAGCGCCAGGGCGAAGCGGCGAGGAAGGCGTCGGCGATCTGGAAAGCGGCGACGCCAGCGGGCGGGGATCATCCGTACCTGACGAAGAAGCGCATCGGGCCGCACGGCGCGCGCGTCCATGATGATCGCGTTGTCGTCCCGGTGCGTGTCGATGGCGATCTGGTCTCGCTGCAATTCATCGCCGCCGACGGCGAAAAGCGGTTCCTGACGGATGGCCGCATCGCTGGCGGCTACTTCAGCATCGGTAAGCCGGTCGACGTGCTGTGCATCGCCGAAGGTTTCGCAACCGGCGCGAGCATCCATGAGGCGACCGGCTACGCGGTGGCGGTGGCCTTCAATGCCGGCAACCTGATGGCAGTCGCGAAGGCCATGCGCGAGAAATTTCCCGACATGCGCTTGATTCTCTGTGCCGACGATGATTGCGGCACCGATGGCAATCCCGGAATCGCGAAGGCAACCGAGGCGGCGCGCGCCGTCGCCGCGCTGCTGGCCTTGCCCGACTTCGGCACCGACCGACCGGACGGCGTTACGGACTTTAACGACATGCACCGACCGATGCGATATTTCACTTAAGTTGCTCGTAGAGCAGGCCGAGAATTTTCTTCGAGGTGTCGGACTTGTCGACGCCGCCTTCGCGCGTCAGCACCTGCACGGCGCTCGCGTCGCCCTCACCCTTGACGTAGATGCGGTACTGCATGTTCCGCGTCGGGTCGGGCTTGCCCTTCCAGAACATCAGCTTGGACATGAAGCCCTTGTCTTGCTTCTTGCTGCTGTCGGCCTCGGGATCGACATAGCGCACGAAGTAGAGACCCTCGGAACGATCCCGGTCCTCTACGGTGAAACCGACGCGGTCGAGCGCCAAGCCGACGCGGCGCCAGGCCCGGTCGAAGGCCTCCTGCAATTCGAGCCGGCCGACGCCGTCGGCCGCGGGTTTGAGCTTGGCGCGTTCTTCCAGCTTGCCGCCGGCTGCGACCTGCGTCTTGGCGTGAGCCTCTTCCGCGCCCATGCGCACCATGAGCCGGCGCAGCATCTCGGCCTCCAGCTCCGGATCGGCCGGCCGCGGCTGCCAGCGCGTCTCGCTCTTGCCCTCGTCGACATAGACCTCGTACATGCCGCGGTGGCTGACGTAGATCTCCGTGGTGCCGTCGGCCCCCTTCTCCAGCCGGGTGCGGAACTTGTCGCGTTCGGCCGTCGAATAGAGCGAATCGAAAACCTTGCCGATGGTGCTGCGGATGATGTCCTGCGGCAATTTGGCGCGGTTCTCGGCCCAGTCGGTTTCCATGATGCCGGCCTCGGGCAGTTCGACATTGACCAGCATGCCCATCTCCTGCCAGAACTCCTTGACGACGGGCCAAAGCTGTTCCGGCTTGCCGGTGACGACGAGCCAGCGCTGGGTGCCCGAACGCTCGATGCGCATTTTCTCGATCTGCGGCAGGATTTCCTGGGCCGTGGAGGTGCGGCTTGCGTTGCGCTCGCCCGAGTATGCCGAAAAGGTGGCAGTGCCCCTGCTGGTGGCGACATCCGGCACCGTGTAGCGTTCGTCGCGGCTCGGCCGGGTCAGGTCGGGAGGAATTTCCAGCGGCGGCAGCTTGCCCGCCGACTTGTATTCGATTTTCTTCGATTCGGGCATCGACATTTCGCACGCGGCGAGCAGGACGGCCGGCAACAGGATCCACAATATCTTTCGCATCGTATGCATTTCCGCCATCAGGCCTGGATGCCCGCGTCGCGCATGGCGGCGAGGAGCTTGTCGTGGAACGCGGGGGAGAAGGGCGTCAGCGGCAGCCGTTGGCCGTCCGCGATGAGTCCCATGCGGGCGCAGGCCCACTTGACGGGAATCGGGTTGGCTTCAAGGAAGAGGTTCCTGTGCAGCCCGAGCAAACGGTTGTTGAGCGAGCGCGCCTTTGCCAGATCGCCGGCCAGGGCGGCGGCGATCATCTCATGCATGAGGCGCGGCGCCACGTTGGCGGTGACCGAGATCGTGCCCTTGCCGCCCAGCAGCGTTAGCGCCAGGGCCGTGGCATCGTCGCCGCTGAGGACGGTAAATCCCTGCGGCGCGCGCTTGATGAGATCGGTGCCGCGCTCGATGTTGCCGGTGGCATCCTTGATGCCGACGATGCCCGGCACCTGCGCCAGGCGCAAGGCGGTGTCGTTCGCCATGTCGGCGACGGTGCGGCCGGGCACGTTGTAGAGGATCAGCGGCAGGTCCACGCTTTCCGCGATGGCCTTGAAGTGCAGGTAGAGCCCCTCCTGCGTCGGCTTGTTGTAGTAGGGCACGACCGACAGATGCGCATCGGCACCGATTTCCCTGGCGCACTTGGCGAGTTCGATGGCCTCGGCGGTCGAGTTCGCGCCCGTGCCGGCGATGACCGGAATGCGCTTCGCCGCCTGATCGACGACGGTGCGGATCAGTTCGCAATGCTCCTCGAAATCGACGGTCGGCGATTCGCCGGTGGTGCCGACGACGACGACGCCGTCGCTACCCGCGGCGACATGCCAATCGACGAGCCGGCGCAAACACGACAGGTCGAGGCTGCCGTCCGCGTGCATCGGCGTGACGATGGCTGGAATGGAACCCTGGATCATGGTTGTCCCGCGAAATTTCGGTTTGAGATTCTACTGCGGATTAAGTTCCGGCAGGCGCCCGCTACAAGCCCGCCAACGCCTTGATGTGGGCCGAAACGCTGCGCGCCAGGGCGGACAAGGCGTAACCGCCCTCCAGCATCGAGACGATGCGCCCCTGCGCCGTCTCCTGGGCCACGTCCATGATGCGTTCCGTCACCCAGGCGTAGTCGGATTCGAGCAGGCCCAGCGACGCCATGTCGTCCTCATAATGGGCGTCGAAGCCGGCCGAGATGAAGATCATCTCCGGCGCGAATGCGGAAAGCCGCGGCAGCCAGACGCTTTCCACCGCCGCGCGGAAGCCGTCGCCGCGCGTGCCGGCCTTGAGCGGCACGTTGCACATGTTGGGCGCCGGATCCTCGGTGCCGCAATAGGGATAGAACGGATGCTGGAACGTGCCGACCATCAGCACGCGCTCGTCATTGGCGAAGATTTCCTCGGTGCCGTTGCCGTGGTGCACGTCGAAGTCGGCGATGGCGACGCGCGCCAGTCCCCAGTTCTCGACGGCGTGGCGCGCCGCG
>Ga0209211_10011645_pt1 | contig 11210 bp, 8 predicted proteins | sample RifGroA2_FD_183992 | JGI IMG/M metagenome (GOLD analysis project Ga0209211, IMG submission 183992) | Groundwater microbial communities from Rifle, Colorado, USA - Groundwater A2 (SPAdes) (version 2) | ecosystem: Environmental > Aquatic > Deep subsurface > Groundwater | place: Rifle, Colorado...
AAAGGGATGAAAGGTAATCCCTCTCCTGATGTAAAGCGCGCCGACCCCTTTCGGCCCATGAAACTTATGGCCCGATATCGTCAGCAGATCGACCGGGCCCGTTTGCAAATTCAGCGGGATTTTTCCTGCCACCTGCACCGCGTCCACATGGAAAGGAATGGACCTTGCCTTGACGATCTCTCCAATCGCGTCAATGGGAAAAATCACTCCGGTCTCGTTATTGGCATACATGACGGAGACCAGCGCGGTGTCATCCGTCAGCGCGTCCCTCAGTTCATCCGGATCCAGCATCCCCTCCTCATCTACTTTGAGCCACGTGACGCGATAGCCCCTCTTTTCCAAATACTGGCAAAGAGCCAACACCGCAGGGTGCTCGACTTGAGTGGTCACGATATGGCGTTTGCCGGGACTGGCTTCTAAAATCCCCCGAATCGCCGCGTTGTCTCCCTCAGCCCCGCAACTCGTAAAAACAACCTCAACCGGGTCCGCTGCCCCCAAGAGAGCCGCTATCTGCTCTCTCGCCTCCTGAATCTTTCTGGCCACCTGACTGCCAAAACCATGGATGCTGGAGGGATTACCATAAAGTTCCGTCAGATAAGGCTGCATGGCCTCCAGCGCCTCGGGGGCGAGACGTGTGGTGGCGTTATTATCGAAGTAGATCACTTCCGGCATCGTTAATTCTTCCTTCAAACCCTTTCAACCCTTGATCCCTTTAACCCTTTATCCATCCCCTATCCCACGCTGCCTTCCAGGCTCACCCCAAGAAGCTTCTGCGCCTCGACGGCAAACTCCATTGGCAGCTCGCGAAAGACCTGCTTGCAGAAACCGCTAACGATCATTGTCACCGCATCCTCGGGCGAAATCCCACGCTGCCGGCAGTAAAAAAGCTGGTCCTCCCCGATCTTCGAGGTCGAGGCCTCATGCTCTACCTGCGACGAGTTATTCATAACTTCGAGATAAGGAAAGGTGTGGGCGCCGCACTTATCGCCCAGCAGCAGCGAGTCACACTGCGAGTAGTTGCGCGCGCCGGTAGCGCCCTTCATGATCTTCACCAGACCCCGGTAGGTATTCTGTCCGTGCCCCGCGGAGATGCCCTTCGAAATAATGGTGCTCTTGGTGTTTTTCCCGATATGGATCATCTTAGTGCCGGTATCCGCCTGCTGGTAGTTGTTCGCCAGCGCCACCGAGTAAAACTCCCCGACCGAGTTGTCACCCTGCAGGATGCAGCCCGGGTATTTCCAGGTGATCGCCGAGCCGGTCTCTACCTGCGTCCAAGAGATCTTCGAATTCTTGCCGAGACACTTTCCCCGCTTGGTGACAAAATTATAGATGCCGCCCTTGCCTTCCTTGTCGCCCGGATACCAGTTTTGCACCGTGGAGTACTTGATCTGGGCATTCTCGAGAGCGATCAGCTCTACGACCGCGGCGTGCAGCTGGTTCTCATCGCGCATCGGCGCGGTGCATCCCTCCAGGTAACTCACATAGCTGCCTTCGTCGGCGATGATCAACGTGCGCTCGAACTGACCCGTTTCGGCGGCGTTGATGCGAAAGTAAGTGGACAGCTCCATCGGACAGCGCACCCCTTTAGGGATGTAACAAAACGAGCCGTCACTGAAGACGGCGGAGTTGAGCGTCGCGAAGAAGTTGTCGGTGTAGGGCACGACCGAGCCGAGATATTTCCGGACCAGCTCCGGGTGATTGTGCACCGCCTCGGAAAAGGAGCCAAAGATGATCCCCATTTCGCCGAGTTTCTTTTTGAACGTCGTCGCCACAGAGACACTGTCAAAGACCGCATCCACCGCGACCCCGGCAAAAATCTCCTGCTCTCTGAGGGGGATGCCCAGCTTCTCGTAGGTCGCCAGCAGCTCAGGGTCCACTTCATCGAGGCTCTTGGGCCCCTTGCCGGTTGTCCTGGGCGCCGAATAGTAGATGATCCGCTGGTAATCGATCGGCGGATAGTGGACATTGGCCCATTTTGGCTCCGCCTCCGACTTTGCCAGCTTCTCCCAATGACGGTATGCCTTCAAACGCCAATCGAGCATCCATTCGGGCTCGTTCTTCTTGGTCGAGATCAAGCGGATGATATCTTCGTTCAGTCCGGGAGGAATAGCATCTTCTTCAACCTTTGTGACAAACCCGTATTTGTATTCCCGGTTTGCCAGGGCCTCCACTGCGCTTTCCCGCTTGCTCATTAGTTTACCTCTCCTCTTCTCAAGACCCTCGCGGGCTACACCGTAAAAGAGGTGCCGCAGCCGCACGAGCGCTTCACATTGGGGTTCTGAAAGACAAAACCCGACTCCATCAGCCCCTCTCTATAATCCAGCTCCGTGCCGTTTAAATAAAGCAGGCTCTTCATATCCACCAGCACCTTAGCCCCCTCCTTTTCAAAGACCCGATCTCCGGCACGCTCCGTGTCAAGATCCAGCTTGTACTGTAGGCCTGAACAGCCCCCCCCCACTATTTTAAGGCGCAATCCCTGTCCCTCTTTGCTTTCGGCTGCAACGAGCTCCTTGATTCTCTTTGCAGCCGGATCGGTAATGTTGAGGCTCAATGCCATACGTCAGTACCTCCCACATCCAGGCAGGGCTAGGAAATTCTGCCCTGGACTTTTAGTTCCCTTTGCCCGCTCTTGCCAAAAGCCGCCTTGGCCGATTCGTAGAGCGGTGAAAGCCCGCGCAAACGTGTTACCTCCTCTACGACCCGGCCGACCGCGTAGTCCACTTCCTCTTCGGTGTTGAAGCGTCCCAGGCCGAAACGGATAGAGCTATGGGCTAAATCCTCCTCTACCCCCAAGGCGCGAAGCACATAAGAGGGCTCGAGAGCAGCCGAAGTGCAGGCCGATCCCGAGGAGACCGCAAGCTCTTTTAGTCCCATCAATAGAGACTCCCCCTCTACATAGGCAAAACTGACGTTCAGATTTCCGGCAAGGCGCTGCGTGGGATGGCCGTTAACATAGACCTCATCGAGCTTAAGAAAAATTCCATCCTTGAGCCGCTCCCTTAGCCGGGTAAGACGCGCGGCTTCCACGGGCAATTCCTGCAGAGCAATCTGGCAGGCCTTCCCAAGTCCCACAATCCCCGCCACATTGAGAGTACCGGAACGCATTCCTCTTTCGTGGCCACCCCCGTCAATGATCGGGCAAAGACGGACCCGGGGTTTCTTCGAGCGGACATATAGCGCGCCAACCCCTTTAGGACCGTAAAACTTGTGCGCTGACATCGAGAGAAGATCGATGCCCGCCTCCTCGACATCCACAGGGATCTTCCCCACCGCCTGGGTTGCGTCGCAGTGGAAAAAAATTCCTCTCTCTTTGGCCACCAGGCCGATCTCTTTGACCGGCTGTATGGTCCCGATCTCATTATTGGCTGCCATGATCGAGATCAGGATTGTCTTGTCAGTGATAGCCGTGCGCAGCTCTCCCACATCAACCAAGCCGAAGGAGTCCACCGGAAGATAGGTTACCTTGTACCCCTGCCGCTCCAAGGCCTTGCAACTATCCAAAACCGCCTTGTGCTCGGTAACGCACGTAATAATATGATTTCCCTTCTCCTGGTAAAATTCTGCTACCCCTTTAATCGCCAGGTTGTCCGACTCCGTAGCGCCGCTGGTAAAAATTACCTCCTTGGGAGATGAGGAACGGATGAGGCAAGCGATCTGCTCCCGAGCCTCGTCCACCGCTGCCTCAGCCTCCCATCCAAAAGAATGATTTCGGCTGGCCGCGTTGCCAAACTTTTCTGTAAAGTAGGGAAGCATCGCCTCAAGCACCCTGGGGTCAACGGGCGTGGTGGCGTTGTTATCCATGTATACGGGAATCTTCATCTCTTCCGGCTTGCTCCAAAACCAATTCAGACTAAATGAGTCTGATATGAATTTACAAAAACTTATTGCGCCTGTCAAGAGCTTATACGAGTAATGGGAATGATTCTAAAAATCTCTTGATTTCAAACGGCCTTACAGCTCAATACCATCCTGAGAAACTGGCCGGTATAAGATCGCGCTGTCAAAGAAACCTCTTCGGGAGTGCCACAGGCAACAACTTCTCCACCTCCGTCGCCACCCTCGGGCCCCAAGTCCACAACGTAATCAGCCGATTTGATGACATCCAGATTATGCTCAATGATCACAACGGTATTCCCGCCATCGGTCAGACGGTTAAGCACCTCCAGGAGTTTTTTGATGTCATCGAAATGCAGGCCGGTAGTAGGTTCGTCAAGGACGTAGAGCGATCTTCCGGTCGATCTCTTACTCAATTCACGGGCCAGCTTGATGCGCTGCGCCTCACCGCCGGAGAGAGTCGGCGCCGCCTGACCAAGATGGAGATAGCCGAGACCTACATCCTTCAGCATCTCCAGTTTCTCCCGGATGGAAGGAATGTTAGCCATCATTTCCAGTGCCTGGATCACGGTGAGATCGAGAACGTTGGCGATATTTCGCCCCTTATACAATACCTCCAGGGTCTCCCGGTTATAGCGCTCACCGCCGCAAACTTCACAGGTTACAAAAACATCGGGAAGGAAATGCATCTCGATCCTGACGAGCCCATCGCCCTGACAGGCCTCACATCGTCCCCCTTTGACATTGAACGAGAACCTCCCCGACTTGTAGCCTCGCACCTTGGCCTCGGGAAGCTGAGCAAAAAGCTCCCGGACGTGACCGAACAAGCCTGTGTAGGTTGCCGGGTTGGAGCGAGGGGTGCGACCAATAGGGGCTTGATCGATACGCACCACCCTCTCGAAATGCTCCCAGCCTACAAGCTTGTCAAACAACCCGGCCTTTTCTCTGGATCGATGGAGGCGCTGGGCCATGGCTTTCCAGAGGGTATCCACCACAAGACTGCTCTTACCGGAACCTGAGACGCCGGTAACGCAAGTCATAACACCGATGGGGAATTCTACCGCAATACCCTTAAGGTTGTTCTGTCTCGCTCCTTTTAGGATCAGGACCTTGCCGTTGCCTTTACGGCGCTGGGCAGGAAGGAAGATTTCCGCACGCCCGGACAGGTACCGGCCTGTGCGCGAAAGCTCGTGTTCCATGATGTCTTGGACCGTTCCCTGAGCCACCACCTCTCCACCGTTGACTCCCGCCCCCGGCCCCATATCGATAACGTGGTCCGCTGCCAGAATCGTCTCACGATCATGCTCTACGACCAGCACGGTATTACCTAAAGCCCTCAACTGCCGGAGGATCGCTAACAGGCGAGCATGATCTCTTTGATGCAGACCAATGCTCGGTTCGTCCAGGATGTAGAGAACACCCACCAGGCTGGAACCGATCTGGGTGGCCAGCCGGATCCTCTGCGCCTCGCCTCCTGAAAGGGTTGCCGAGGGACGATTCAGCGTTAAATAGTCAAGGCCTACCTCGACCATGAAGTTCAAGCGACTGGAGATTTCCTTAAGAATTCTACCGGCAACAGTTTTCTCCTGCCGGCCAAAATGGACCCCGGTTAGAAACTTAAGCGCTTCCTTAATGGGCATAGAGGTGATTTCCGCGATGCTCTTTGCTCCGATCTTCACGTGGAGACTCGCTCTTTTGAGGCGCGCGCCATTGCACTCTTTACAGGGATGAATGTTTTCTCGGCGCGCAGGATCCTCAACGTCCCCGTCGGCGTCGGCTTCACTGCCCAATCCTCCACATGCGTCACAGGCGCCGTGAGGGCTGTTGAAAGAGAAAAGGCGCGGGGTCAATTCCGGGTAGGAGACACCGCAGTGAACACAGGCATATTTTTGGCTGAAGATTATTTCTTCGCTTTTGCCCGACCCGCCGGCACTAAAGGCCTCCACCTTGATGACTTCGCCCCCGTAGCGGGAAGCCGTCTCGACGGAATCAGCCAGACGCTTTTCTATTCCTTCCCGCATCACGAGGCGATCGACCACCAGATCGATAACGTGGGGCCGGTTTTTCTTTAGCGTTATCTCTTCGCCCAACTCATAAATCTGCCCATCGATCTTAACCCGGGCAAATCCAGCCCGGGCAAGCTCTTTGAGCTCTCGCCGGTACTCGCCCTTCCGTCCTGCCGCAATCGGGGCCAAAACATGGATTTGCGTTTCTCTCGGCAGGGAGAGCAATTGGTCCACGATCTGCTGGACGGTCTGGGCAGAGATCTCCCTGCCACATCGATAGCATTCGACTTTGCCGACCCGGGCAAAGAGGAGCCTCAGGTAGTCGTAGATCTCAGTTACGGTGCCGACTGTGGAGCGGGGGTTTTGGCCGGCGCTTTTCTGCTCGATCGAGATCGCCGGTGAGAGTCCTTCGATAGAATCCACATCCGGCCGCTCCATCTGCTCCAAGAACTGCCGCGCATAGGCGGAAAGGGACTCGACATAACGCCGCTGCCCTTCGGCATAAAGCGTATCAAAAGCGAGCGAAGACTTTCCCGACCCGGAGACTCCGGTGATGACGACCAGCTGATCGCGCGGGATCTCCAGGTCGATGTTCTTTAAGTTATGCTCCCGCGCCCCTCTTATAACGATGTTCCCTGGCATCTTCTTAGACGACCGACCGGGAAGTCGAAGATTGAAGATCGATGATAGAAGATAGCCATCCTCGATTCTCTATCCTCAATCCTCTATCTCCTGAAGCTCTTTCAATTTTTTTTCAATGATGCTTCGGTATTCTTGCAGCTTCCCGGCGCTCATGGCCTCGAAGCGGAGGACCAGCGCGGGCTGCGTGTTGGAGGCGCGAATCAATCCCCAACCTTCAGGAAACTGAATGCGCACGCCGTCTACATCGATAATCGGGTAGTGCCTGCGAAAGAACTCTTTAGCCCGCTCTGCAATCGAAAATTTCTTCTCATCGGGGCAGTCCACGCGAATCTCCGGGGTCGAGAAGCTTTTAGGAAGATCCGAGAGCAGCGTCGAGAGGGGACGTCCCATGCGGGCCAAAAGCTCCAAAAGACGGACTGAGGCATAGATGGCATCATCGAAGCCAAAATAGCGGTCGGCAAAAAACATGTGGCCACTCATCTCTCCGGCCAAAAGAGCGTGCGTCTCCTTCATCTTGGCCTTGATGAGCGAATGGCCCGCCTTCCACATGATCGGCTCGCCTCCATGGAGCGATATCTGGTCATACAGCCTCTGCGAACCCTTAACCTCCGAGATGACTACCGCTCCGGGATGGCTTTTGAGTATGTCGCGTGAAAAGAGGATCAAGAGCTCATCGCCCCAAAGAATATTGCCTTGCTCGTCGACAACGCCGATGCGGTCTCCATCGCCGTCATAGGCTATCCCTAAATCCGCGTTTCTTTCTTTGACCTCATGAATGAGCATTGCCAGATTCCCAGGAACCGTAGGATCGGGATGGTGAATGGGAAAGGCGCCATCCGGGACGCAGGCGATCTCCCAGACCTTGCATCCGAGCCGGCGAAAGATCGGCGGAGCGACGGGTCCCGCCACGCCGCTGCCGGCGTCGACAACGACCTTGAGAGACTTGGCGAGCGCCGGGACGTCCCGCAGCAAACACTCCTCGTAAGGCGGGATGATGGAATAATTTTCTCGCCTTCCTCCCGCCCTCTCCCTAAAATCCCCTTTCTCCATCCCGATCCTGAGGTCTTGGATCTGCGAACCGTAGAGCGTCTCCTTGCCGACGCAGACCTTGAAACCGTTATACTCCGACGGATTGTGACTGGCGGTAATTTGCACCCCGCCGTCAAGATCGAGATGAAAAAGGGCAAAATAGAGGAGAGGAGTAGGACAAACACCGATATCGTAGACCTTAAGTCCGGCAGAGAGAAGTCCCTCCATCACCGCCTCCGCGTAACCATCGGATGTGAAGCGGCAATCCCGTCCCACGGCGACTCGTCTCCCTCCGTTCTGAGCGACGATGGTCCCATGAACCTTGCCGAGGAGCCGGGCAAAGTCTTCGTCAAAATCTTTTTCCGCCAAGCCACGGATGTCATATTCCCGAAAAACAGCCGGATTCATGCCTTCCTCCACATCTTTTTCCGCCGTGCTAACCGTGCCGCCAAAAGAATCGCCTCTCTCATGCTAGTGCCATCCGCCCGACCCTTTCCCGCAATGTCGTACGCTGTGCCATGATCCACCGAGGTTCGGATAATGGGCAGTCCGAGCGTCAGCGCAACACCGCCGAAAAAATGAAGCAGCTTAAGCGGGATGAGCCCCTGATCGTGATACATGCAAACCACTGCGTCATAGTCTCCCCGCGCGGCCTGATAAAAGAGACTGTCTGCGGGTAATGGCCCGTGCGCCTGAATGCCGCGCCTTTTCGCCTCCCTCACGGCCGGAAGAATAACCTTTTTCTCTTCCTGGCCAAAGATCCCTTCTTCGCCTGCATGGGGATTGAAAGCGGCCACCGCGAGCCGAGGACGAGAGATACCGAAATATTTTCGCAGAGCCCGATGGGCCAGCTCCAGCGTTACCCGAATTCGTCTGCGCGTGAGCTCCCGCGCAACCCGGACCAGGGGAAGATGGACAGTAACGAGAACAACCCGCAAGCCTCCCCCCATAAGCATCATCCGAACCTCCTGCGCGTGCGTCAGCTCAGCCAACAGTTCGGTATGGCCTGGATAGCGATGACCAGCAAGCTGGAGAACCCGTTTACTGATAGGCGCTGTAGCCATCGCGTCCGCAACGCCCGCGAGGACCAGTTCCGTGGCTGCCTTAATATAGCGGTAAGCAGCCTCCCCGCAGGCCTTCGAGGGATGACCGGGTCTGGACTGCTGCCCAGAGAGAGAAGAAAGACCGAGGACCGGGATCGCACCCGTGTTTTCCGATATCGTTTTTCCGCGCTCCCACAACACCAGCTTAGGATAATGGGCCCTTCCACGGCGAGTCCGATTCAGAACCTCCCAGTCCCCTAAGACCAGGGGGAGGCAGGCTTTTCTGACCGCAGGGTGAGCCAAGGCCTTGAGGATTACCTCCGGCCCGACTCCAGCCGGATCGCCCATAGTCACAGCCACGATGGGTTTGGCCATCTTATTCCTCAAATCCGCTTTAAAAAGGTTTAGCGAGAAATTATCCCAGATATGTGACCGGAGACAAGGGGCTTAAGGGTTGGTAGAGAAAGGATTTAGTGTCTTCCAAATCGAGGAAAAAAATCCGCCTGACCCCTCGGACTTCCCGGCCTTCGGGGGCGGGTTATTGATATCTTCTAGAGAAGGAAGGTCCTCCGAGACATCTTCGCCGGAGTCCGTTTTAAAGAGCGGGACTCCAAAGATGCTGACCACATTTTGCCCGCTCAGTCTTCCCCGGGCCTCTTCTCCTTCGATTGGGGTTTCGGTGACGAAATAAGATAGGGGGTTAAGGTAACTGAGAAAGCCGGACCGTTCGTCTTGTCTCCTCCTGGAACTGGAGGCCATTAAGGAATCTATCGTTCCCTCTTTGGTCTCTTCAGGGCGGAAAACTACCCCAGGGAGCTTGACATCTACCCGGTGCCTTTTCCTCAGATCGCCCTTGAGCCATTTCTGAAACCGCTCGTCTAATGCCTTGGCGTAGAGCTCTTCCTTGATTTTTCCTTGGACCTCGGAGAGGGATAAAAGTCGGCCGGCCTCGCGCCCCTCCAGCTTGATTAGATGTATTCCCAGGCTCGTACGCAGGGGTTGGCTTATCTCCCCCACAGATAACTTGTTAAACGCAATCTCTTCAATCTGCTTGAGCAAGCTATCACGGCCGATCCAGCCGATATCTCCTCCTTCCGCGGCACCCGCACCCTCGGAGTACTCCTGGGCCAACCCGGCGAAGTCGCCGCCGGCGGTGAGCCGGCTACGGATGCCAAGCATCCTTTGCATAACCTCTTTTTCGCGCTCGGGTGGCGCTCCCTCAGGCAGGGAAAACAGGATATGGCGCAGCCGAACTCTCTCTTGGGTCGTGAACTGCTTCGGATTCAACCGATAATAGCGCTCCACGTCTTCGGAGGTAATGTTGACTCTCTTGCGCACTTGACGGTTAATGATCTCATTCTTTTCAATTTCAGCCCGTATCGAAGCCCGGTAATTCTCCATCGTCGTCCCTTCGCGCTTCAGGGCTTCCACCAACTCCTCATCCCGGAGTCGATTTCTCTCCTTAATCCGGTCGATGTAACGGTCTATATCCTCTTCGCTGATCATTACCCCTGCAAGCTGCACCTCCGCCGCCAGGAGCTTTTCCGTGATGAACTGCTCCAGCACCTCCTGATCGTCTTTCTCGATGCGGTTTAAATCTCCGGTCGGGAAATCACGCCCCATCTTGGTCCTGGCATACTCTTTAAAGCTGGTGAGAGTATAGGGCTCCCCGTCGATCACCACGACCACCTGCTCAACGACCTTGGCCATGAGGGGAGAAAGATGAGGAGAGAGAAGGGCGCCGGTGAGAATGAGGGTGCAGGTGATCCTCCGCCTCAGCATGGGGAAAACAACCGAGAAGAATTTCTTAATGGGTTGCAAAGCTATTACCCCCCGCCGCAGGGGAAAAAGGAAGAAACAGGGACAGAAAGAGGTTACCAAAATAGCCCAAACACCGCAAGTCTTATGTGGGTGTCCAAGTCTTATGTGCTCCTGTTTCCTTAAACTCAAATTACAAATTCAGCAACTTTGTATTGATTCGGCATGAAAAGGCCTCTGAGTAAACGAGTTGGTCGATCTGGCGGTCGGTGGCTTCGATCTCGCGCTGAAGGCGAGTTTTCCGCGTGGCGCACCGAAGAATTCCGGCAGCTCCACCCATATCAGCCCGCTTACCCAGTGGAATAGTCGGGCGACTGTGCTATAATATTATATACCGCTTCGTAAGGGGGGTTAAAAAGATGGCCAAAGAGGTCAAGCGGGTGAATTTTGATGAGTTCTCGATAAATCTGCCCACCATCTTTGATACCATGGCGCGCAGGAAGGAGCCAGTGCTGATAGAAAGGGAGGGGCAGATCTATCGACTTGAGCTTGAGCAAGCGCAACCGCCCGAGAATATCTGGAGTAGCTATGACCCGGAGAAAGTAAGACGCGGGTTAAAGAAAAGCGCCGGAGCTCTAGCTGGAGTAGACCGCGAGACTCTCCTTCGCGACATGCATGAGGCTCGAGAGCAGGCTAGTCATGGGCGTCCTGCCTAGTTCATGCCCTATCTTATCGACACCGACTGGGTAATCGACCTGCTGGCTAGCGTCCCAGAAGCCATACAGCTCCTTGACCGTCTAGCTCAAGACGGTATCGCCATCAGTATTATCACTTATATGGAAGCCTACCAGGGAGTAGAGAGAAGCCCTCATCCTGAGGAGGCGCAAAATAAACTGAG
>Ga0209211_10011646_pt1 | contig 11208 bp, 14 predicted proteins | sample RifGroA2_FD_183992 | JGI IMG/M metagenome (GOLD analysis project Ga0209211, IMG submission 183992) | Groundwater microbial communities from Rifle, Colorado, USA - Groundwater A2 (SPAdes) (version 2) | ecosystem: Environmental > Aquatic > Deep subsurface > Groundwater | place: Rifle, Colorado...
TATCTTTTTCGTCTAAATCCAGGCTACTTTGCCCGGGTATTCTGCCGCTATTTTTTTCATTGTGGGGTGAAAACTTTTACAAAAAGGGCATTCAAGGTCGGAAAATTCAATAACTTTAACCGGGGCGTCGGAGCTGCCTAAAACGTGATCAGACTGATTGACGGCTTTCACGTTTTGAACTGATCCGGAATTTCCTGGCGGCGGGTTGGTTGGCGTTAGGTTGTTAGACTGGCTACCCAAGTCCTTTCCCTGATTCCCGCTGGAGAGATTGCCGGGATTTTGATTTGATTTTCCGAAGACAATTACGGAGATAGAAATAAGAAGGCCGGCGACGAGGATGGCCAAGGGGACGGTGAGATCACTTTTAGTTACGGCCTTATTGTCAGTAGTTTGGTTTAATGGTTCCTCTATAAATAATATTCTCTCATGACTTAAAAAAAGTGTAAAGCGTTTTTGTTTGACAAACGCAACAGAGTTGGAGAAAATCATTGAATTGGAGAGGAAGTCTAATTTTGTAAAGCACAGCCTAGAATTTTTTGGTTTTTGCAAAAAATACCGGTAACTATGAACACATTTGTTTCCATAATTATTGCCAGTTTATTTGTCAGCATCATTGCTTTATCGGGAGTAGTCTTGTTCCTCTGGAAGCGTTTACTATCGGAAAAAGTCACGGCGTACTTAGTCAGTTTTGCCGCTGGAGTACTTTTGGCGACAGCGTTTTTCGATTTACTTCCGGAAGCATCAGAAAGCGGAATTAATATAACCCGTGTTTTTCTCCTCACTTTTTTCGGCATTGTTTGCTTCTTCTTCTTAGAGAGGTTCGTATTATGGTTCCATCATCATGATGAGCCACACGGGACGAAGCCGTCCACCGTGCTCATTCTTTTCGGCGATGCCTTACATAACTTTATTGACGGAGTCGCTATTGCGGCGGCTTATCTAACGAATCCGTCATTGGGGTTAAGCACCACGTTGGCCATAGCCACCCATGAAGTTCCTGGAGAGATCGCGGATATCAGTATTCTTATCGCTGGCGGGATGAAAAAATCCCGCGCGTTATTTTTTAATTTTCTTTCCAGTTTGGCGGCTCTAATGGGAGCAGGGCTTGGTTTCTTCTTCTTAAAAAATCTGGAAGGATTATTGCCGTTGGCTTTGGCGTTTACCGCAGGCATGTTTATCTACATCGCCTGTGCCGATTTGATTCCTGATCTCCATAAAGAGTTTAAGCGACAAAAAAACTGGGCGCAGTCCCTTCCGTTCATTTTGGGAATACTCTCCACCTGGACCATAGTTAAACTTCTTGAGTAATAACATTCCCGGGTTAGAGAGGTATCGGATCTGTGATCATCGCATCGTGTCTACAAGAAAAAACTTATACTTATACCAATTAGACCGTTCTAACCCGGCGGGTTAGAATTTCACTTGTCGAGTTGGTTAAGGATTCTTCTTGTGACTTCAACACTTTCCGTGTCGTAAATGGATAGAGGCTCAACTTTTAAGTCTATTTTACCAAATATATCAATCTTCCTTTTCAACTCGTCTTTTTTGACCAAATCGCTACGGCTTAGAAAAATATACTCAATCTTATCTAAAAGCTTTTTATTATAAGCGCCAAGTTCGTGGCGGATCACACGATAGTCTTTTAAGGGGTCGGTCGAATCCGCGGCGACGAGGTGGAAGATAACTTTTGTTCTTTCGATGTGACGGAGGAACTTATCTCCTAAACCCTTGCCTTTAGAGGCGCCCTCAATAAGCCCCGGAATATCGGCTAGAATTAGATCGTAGTAGGTGCCGAGGTTTGGCTCAAGAGTCGTAAACCGATAATTAGCGACTTTACTTCTGGCCTGTGTAAGTTCGTTCAGGAGACTACTTTTGCCGACGTTTGGCAAGCCGATAAACCCGACGTTGGCAATCATTTTCATTTCCAATTTAAAGATATATTGTTCACCTTTTTGCCCATGTTCGAATTCTTCCGGAGTCGTATTAGTCGATGAGCGAAAGAAGAAATTGCCTTGACCGCCTTGTCCGCCCCGGGCGATCAGTATCTTTTGGCCAACTCTGATAATTTCTTCTATAGGGTCTTGTTTAGAAATATTACGGATGACGGTCCCGACGGGTATTTTTATTGTAATGTCTTCGGCTTTAGCCCCGTCACGAAACTGGCCTCGTCCGTCTCGCCCGGATAAACCCTTAACCTCTTTCTTGTGCCGAAAGTAAGCGAGGGCGTTTAAATCCGAAACACCTTCAAAATAGACCGATCCGCCATCCCCGCCGCGGCCACCCACCGGTCCGAAGCTGTTTTTATTCTTGTTGAAGGCGACCGCCCCGTTACCACCGTCCCCGGCCGAAACTTTAATCTCAACTTCATCAATTAGCATAAACTTTTACCGTTTTGGGGTGGCTGATGGGGATTGAACCCACAACCTTCCGCTCCACAGGCGGACGCTCTAACCACTTGAGCTACAGCCACCAAATTACTTCGCTATTTTATCTAAATTTTAGCTCTAAAACAACCTTTCCGATGAGTATCGTTACCCGTTCTTTTTTCTATCAAGTAAGTCTTACCACTCCGATTATTTAAATAATCATAGTAGTAAGAATTAATAGTTAGATACGAAGGAGGTTTACGATTTCCTCAATATAATTGTAGTAATATGGTGTTTTCAATAAGTTATCTTCTGAGATTCAAGGAATATTTGCGAACAAAGAGAGTCTTTTGCGGTTGCTTTTTTAGTTGATGAATAGTGAAAGGGTATTCTGAAGAGATTTTTTAAGTTGTTCTCGACCGAAACCACTCTTAAGAAAAACCTCTCTAGCTTGCGCGTCTTTCTTATTTACATAGTACTCGTAATGAATTAGTTTGAGTGGACGTCGGTGAGTCGTCGCTGATACTTCGCTTCGAGCGTGTTCCTGTAAGCGGCGTTTAAGATTATTGGTGAAGCCTGTGTAGAAGTTGTGGTCTTTTATAGAAAGTAAAACGTAAACGTAGTATTTTTCACCACTCATTAGAATAGAATGCAGCGTCTGACGCTGCCAAGAATAAATATATAAAGCGGTGTCGAGTCTGACTCGATCACCTCCTCTAACCCCGCGTGAAACCGAGTTAGACTCGGTGGTGCGCCCGGCGTGATTCGAACACGCGATCTTGACCTTAGAAGGGTCCTGCTCTATCCATCTGAGCTACGGGCGCAGATAGCCCATTTTAACCGATGGAGGGAGTTGAAACAATCTTGGTGGGGCTGCGTTTCTTTCTTCCCGCAATTTTTAGATCGAGAAGAACACGACGCAGTTGGGCTTCGGCGGCGAGATATTCGTGTCGGGAGAGTTTTTGTTGCAGCTTTTCTTCAGCTTTTTTCTTCGCCTCAATGATTTTCTCTTCTTCGAGATCTTCGGATCTTAAGGCCGAATCGGCCAGAATCGTGACTTGGTTTTTTTCAACTTCAACGAAACCTCCGGCGACGGAGAGGTGTCGGTATTCTTTATCATTTTTAATTGAAACTTCCCCTTGGACGATTCTTGTGAAAAGTGGGGTGTGACGGGGAAAAACTCCTAAAACACCTTCTGAACCGGGAATGGATATATAATCGGCAAAATCATGATAGACAATTCTTTCCGGTGTAATAATACTGATTTCCAGTTTTTCTTTATTATTTTCCATGCGTTTGTGAGTCATTAATTACTTCTTCAATTGAGCCTTTCATGTAGAAGTGTTGTTCGTCGATGTGATCCAGCTCTCCGGAAAGGATTCTTTTGAAGCTCTCGATTGTTTTTTCTATAGTTACATACTTGCCGAGAATGTTAGTGAAGGTTTCAGCAACGAACATTGGTTGGCTTAAAAATTTCTGAATTTTCCTGGCTCGAACGACCACGGCTTTATCTTCGTCGGAAAGTTCATCAATACCAAGTATCGCGATAATATCTTGAAGTTCCTTATATCGCTGGAGAACCTTTTGGACGTTGCGGGCTATTGTGTAATGTTCAATTCCCACAACTTCCGGTGTAAGGGCGCTGGAAGAGCTCGAGAGAGGATCAACCGCCGGGTAAATACCTTGCTCTGAAAGGCTTCTTTCCAGAGAAACGGTCGAGTCAAGATGGGCGAAAGTCGTCACCGGAGCCGGGTCGGTGTAATCATCGGCGGGGACGTAAATCGCTTGTACCGATGTAATAGACCCTTTGTTAGTTGAGGTGATTCGCTCTTGTAATTCTCCCATTTCTGAAGCCAAGGTCGGCTGATACCCTACGGCCGAAGGAATTCTGCCGAGGATGGCTGAGACTTCTGATCCAGCCTGGGCGAAACGGAAAATGTTGTCAATAAAAAGAAGAACATCTTTACCCATTCGGTCACGAAAGTACTCCGCGATTGTTAAAGCGGAAAGAGCGACTCGAAGCCGGGCTCCGGGTGGCTCATTCATTTGACCAAAAACCATCGAAGTTTTTTCGATAACTCCGGAAGCCTTCATTTCGAGCCAAAGATCGTTGCCTTCCCTCACCCGTTCCCCGACTCCGGCAAATACAGAATATCCTCCGTGCACTGTGGCAATGCTACGGATAAGTTCCTGGATAATGACGGTTTTACCGACTCCGGCTCCCCCGAAGACACCAATCTTACCACCCTTTATAAAGGGTGAGAGAAGATCAATAACTTTAAGTCCTGTTTCAAGGACTTCCACTTTTGTTTTTTGTTCCTCAAAAGAAGGAGAGTGGCGATGGATTGGCCACCTCTCTAAGTTCTTAAGGTCATCATTATTCTTGCCATCGACAGTGTTTCCACCGACAGAAAAAATCCGACCCAACGTTTCCACTCCCACTGGGACCGTAATGAAATTGCCTGTGTCCTCGACCTCGTCGCCACGTCGTAAACCTTCGGTTGAGTCTAAGGCAATCGTCCGAACCTCATTTTTTCCAAGGTGCTGTTGAACTTCAAGAATAAGGCCACCCCTTCTAAGTGATTGGTGGATAAAGGGTACTTCCCCCTTGAAGTAGATATCAACTACCGGTCCTAAAACTTGTGTAATTATTCCTTTGTTTTTATTTTCCACTTTTCTCCATAATCACATTGACAACTAACTTTTTAAGGCGGAGATGGTCGTCGTTATTTCTAAAAGCTCACGCGTAATTTTTTCTTGACGTACTTTATTATAAACAAGCGTGAGTTCGTCAATAATTTCTTGCGCGTTATTTGTCGCCTTGTCCATAGCCATCATCCGTGCCGAATGCTCCGAGGCGACACTTTCCAAAAGCAGCTGGTAGAGTTGAATTTCAAGATAGCGGGGGATCAAGCTTTCCAACACTTCGTCCGCGTTTGGTTCATAAATAGCAATATCGGTAATCTTCGAATTTTCCTCAGGTTTTGTCGCCGGGAGAATAGTTCTTTTTTCGGGAATTTGCTTAAAAGAATTTACGAAGGCTGTGTAGTAAATAGTAACATCACCGAAGTTGCTATAGAGATAACCGCGCGTAATAAATTTTATAACCGGGCTGACAAATTCGAATGAAGGTTTCTTAAGTCCCAATTCGAAAACGGCCGAAGGGACAGCCCCTCTTTTCATAATCATTTCCACGCCACGTTTGCCAATCATAATAAATTGACTGTCCTTCGTATCAAAAACTTTTTCTTTAAGTAGAAAATCTTCCATGTCATCGATGAGACTGCCACAAAGGCCCTTGTCAGAAGTGATGATGAGGTAACAGTGTTTATTAGAACTGTTAGGTTTAAGCAGAGGGTGGGTTTTCGGGTCGGTGATAGTCCAAAGATCCCTTACTAAAGAATAAATTCTATCGCTGTAAGGCTTAGAAATTCCATTGGCAATTTGGGCCGCTCTGGCTTTAGATGCCGATACTAATTTCATGGCTCGGGTAATTTTGTAGACCGTTTTCGCGGACCCGACTCTTTTTTTTATTTCTTTAAGCGTGGCCATACTTCCTTGTAATCTTAAATTCTTCCAACGATTCCTTAATTTTATTTACGACTTCTTCGCTGAGTGATAATTCGTCGCGAATTTTATTTAAAATTTGCGGCTTACTGGTTTCAAAGTAGAGGAGAAGCTCGTCCGTAAATTTCTTTACCTCGGAAATTTTTATATCTTTTAGGAAGCCGTTCGTAACGACCCAAAAAAGGATGATTTGCTCTTCGACCCTAAGCGTTTTGTATTGATCCTGTTTGAGGCTTTCCATTGTCTTATCTCCTCTCTCAAGCTTTTCGCGCGTGGAACTATCGAGATCGGCCGCAAACTGCGAAAAGGCGCTGAGTTCTCGATATTGAGCCAGCTCTAGCCTTAGTTTTCCGGTTATTTGTTTCATGGCTCTAACTTGGGCTTTTCCTCCAACTCTCGATACGGAAAGACCAATATTTATCGCCGGTCTAAAGCCAGAATTAAAAAGGTCTCGGTCCAGATAAATTTGTCCATCAGTGATGGAAATAACATTGGTGGGAATATAGGCGGAGACATCACCGGCTTGAGTTTCAATTATAGGAAGAGCGGTTAGACTGCCACCGCCTAAAGCCTCACAGAGCTGACAGGATCTTTCCAAAAGTTTAGAGTGCAGGTAAAAAATGTCTCCCGGGTAAGCTTCACGTCCCGGCGGACGGCGCAGGACTAGAGACAACTCACGATAAGCCCAAGCGTGTTTGCTGAGATCATCATAAATTACTAAGGCGTCCTGTCCTGTATCGAGAAAATATTCGGCCATGGCGCAGCCGACGTAAGGGGCGATATACTGCCAGGAAACAGGGTCGGAAGCTCCCGCCACAATAACGACGGTATGATTCATCGCCCCTGTTTCTTTAAGCTTGGCAACAATCTTAGCTATTTTTGACTCTTTTTGTCCAATAGCGACGTAAAAGCAGATGACAGGTTTATCCCCAACGACATTTTTCTGATTGATAATGGTATCAATGGCGAGAGCGGTTTTACCGCTTTGGCGATCACCAATAATCAGCTCTCTTTGCCCGCGACCGATAGGAATCATTGAATCAATAGCCTTAATTCCAGTCTGCAAAGGTCTTGTAACCGGTTGTCGTTCTACTATTCCGTAGGCTTTTCTCTCAACGGGAAAGTAAATGTCACTATCTATTCTCTCTTGACCATCGATCGGTTCGAAGAGAGGATTGACCACTCTTCCGATCAGACTTTCTCCGACAGGCACTTCTAGAAACTTACCGGTCGTAAAAACCTCCGATCCCTCTTTGAGTTTTTCAAATCCGGAAAGGACGACGACTTCCGCGGTTACTTTTCGCAGGTTTAGAATTACCCCTTTAAAACCTTCGGAATCTTCAACAACTTCTCCTAAAAATGATTCGGGAATGCCCCTTACGGAAATGACACCGTCACCAACACTCGTCACTTTGCCGACTCCTCTAACAGAAGGTGAAAAATCAGCTGATTTTAGTTTTTCGCGTATAAGATCATTTATTTGCGGGTTGATGTTTACTTCTGCCATTATTCATCCAGTAAATTCTTAATTTGATTTAGTTTTTCAGCAATACTCAGATTGAGAATTTTATCCCTCGTTTTAAAAATCAGACCGCCGAGAATATTTGGATCTATCTCATATTCAACTCTCCCGATCACTCCTAAAAATTTCTGGGCTCTGCTTCGAGCCAGTTCCTTTTCCCTATCTGTCAATGGGATGGTGCTGATTATTTTTAATTCCTCGTTTCCCTCGGCTTCAGTCATATCTCCTTTAAATTGTTTTTGGGATCTTCCTGTAATGAGTTATCGATGAGGGTTCTGGCTTTTTCTACGTCAATGCCGGAAAAAATCTTTTTAGATATTTCTAGAGCCAGGAAAGAAACTTCTTTTTGTATATCCTTGAGGGCTTTTTTCCTATCCGCTTCAATTTGATTTCTCGCCGCTTCCATTATTGATTTAGCTTCGTTAGTTGTCATTTCAATAGTATTCTTTTTTTCTTCTAAAGCTTCGCGGCGAACATTTTCCAATATCGTCTGGCTTTTTTCTTTAAGAGATTCCAGCTCCTTCTCTTTTTTAACCTCGAAATCCCTAAGTTCTTCTCTCATTGTCTGTGAAGCTTTTAGGCTTTCGTGAATTTTAGCCGCGCGATCGTCTAGAAATTTTAGGAAAGGCTTATAGATCCATTTTTTTAGGATCAGAAGCAGGATCAAAAAATTAACGACTTGTATTATCAGTAACTTAAAATCAATGCCTAAACCTTCCATTGTAAACCTCCTTAGACAAATCGAATTATTAGAGCAATAACTAAGGCGTAAATAGCTATCGCTTCGGCGAAAGCAATACCGAGAATCATGTTTGTTTTTATCTCTTGGGTCATTTCTGGATTTCTACCCATCGCCTCTAAGGCTTTTCCGACGAGAATTCCGATACCGATTCCCGGTCCAATTGCTCCGAGTCCGATGGCTAAACCCATACCTAACTCCTTTAGTCCATCCATAATTTAGTTGTGAGATTCACCTCCTGTACTTTCGTGACTTGTGGTTGCCATTGAGGCAAAGACCAAGGTTAGCATCGCGAAAACAAAGGCTTGAATGAAACCGACGAAGAGCTCCAAAGCCAAAAAAGGTATTGGGGCTAAAAGAGGTATGAGCGAAGTGACGACTATTAAAAGGACTTCTCCGGCGAAGACGTTGCCGAAAAGCCTAAAGGAAAGTGAGAGTACCTTTGTAAACTCAGAGATAAGTTCGAGAAAGCCGACAAAAGTATCAATCGGATTTTTTAGAGGGTTCTTTAAATATTTTTTAATGTGTAGTTTTATACCGAGACTTTTTATTCCTTCCATTTGTATGTAAATTACGGAAACGATGGCCAAGGCGAGAGTCGTGTTAAGATCAGTGGTTGTGGCTCTGAGTAAGGGGATGAATGTTTCTTTTCCTTCGTGGAGAGTATTTAATCCCAAGGCGGAGATTCCGGGTATTAATCCAAACCAATTAGAGAGCAGTATAAATATAAAGAGAGTGGTGACAAAAGGAAAGAACCTTCTCGTGTTCATTCCGCCGGTGGCGTCGCATAGCCCTATCCAGGTTTCGACGATCGCCTCTTGGATGACTTGGAAACGGCCGGGGATCTCTTTTAATTTCCTTAGTCCCCGAAAAGCGACGATAAGAATGGCCGCAATTATAATATACGTGGTAATTAACGAGTTAGTGATCGGTAGCGGGCCCAGGCTGGTTAATATTTCGGGTTTTATTGACACTTCCATACGCAACAAAAAGAGACACGGTGGCTTCCAAAGTCATCAAGTCAGTTTCTAACTATTGCGATGAAACTTAGCCGGAAACTTTCTGTGTGAGTCTATAGTACCATGTTTAGACAATGGGCGCAAATCTGGTGGTGGTTATTGGCTCTGTTTCGAATTCAATAAAATAAAGATATATTTCCAAGTCGGGAAAAACTTTTATAATATCCTCCTTAGCACTAATAAGATCTCTCCTATGAATATCTTTTTCTTCTCGGCTCCCGGAGAGGAGAGAACTTCCATAAGCGCCACAATTTTGGTGGTTGATAAGGAATATCTTCTTAATGTGATGCAGTTCTTTGCTGATATTTACCTGCTTTAGAACCGTTTCTTTATCGGTATCGGTTGCATTAACGAGGTTCTTGGTCGAGCCGGCGAGACAGACGAGGTCGTAATTCCCTTTATAGTCTTTCTCAAGGAAATTTCTTAGAGGTTCGATGAACCGGAAATCAATGCAGCTGATAACCAACAAGTCACAATGATGCATAATGTTCTAAATTCTATATTCAGAATTGGTCAACAGTCAAGATTATACTCTGCTACTATGATTCGAATCATAGTAGCAAAGAAAATGCAACGACTGAAGTGATAAAGTAGATAGCATATGAGCTTATTAGAAGATGTAGCAAAGCCGATAGCTTATTTAGCTTACCAGCAAGTTCTCAGTCGAGAACGTGAGGTTGGTTACAAAATTGAGCTTAACGCTGATAAGAACAGATGGTTAGGTAATGGTTTTCCTTTTGACATGTCATCGATTTGGAAGAAATTCGGTTTAGACGCTGTCGGGGTCAATTACCTAACAATCGGTAGCTTAGCTAATAATATTTCTACCCGTTTCGACAGTTCTTCACCATATTACCAAGCTTGGCTTGGCGGCTATATCGTGAAGTTTTCGAGTTCACGGGAATGGGAACTTGATAACCACTTTAAGCTCGGGGTGGCGGATCAAAAAAACTGGCTACAACTTTATGGGGTTAAAAACCCGACGGTTGAAGTTGATAGGAGGAATGTTACAGATCTTGGGGAAGTTAACATCTTTGGATACAGTGGGCGTCTTTACAAGGGAATGATTAAAAGTAACACCGATGTTGGTAATAACTACAATAATATCCGTCTATCCGCTATTTGGGCAGGTGGTGTCTATTTTTATAAAAAAAATGATCCGGGCTTGGTATTAAATTATAAAAAGTTTATCACAGTTTGGACTGGTGCCGAACCTTTATTTCCCTATCAAGTTATTGACCTCGAGGGATACATTACTATTTTAGAGATCAATAAAAATACCAAAGCGATACTTTACGTAAACGGGGCCAGGTTCACGGATAAGAGCGGTAAAACCACTGATACATTTAAAGAGCTGGACGGCAGTTTGCTGGAGGATTTAAAGCAATTCAAAATAGTTAAAGTTTGATGGTGAAGGATGTATCAAAAAAACTTTCATCGCATCAAAACACCCTACGATCGTAGCGTAAAATGATGCAATGTGGCCTTTTATTAAAACCCCACCATCGTTTTGACTTAAGCGAAGCAGTCATCCGCAACCGGGCCGAACTCAAGTTTTCTAGTTTGACCTGGAGCGGGAGAAGGGGATCGCACCCTCGACCTTCCCCTTGGCAAGGGGACGTTCTACTACTGAACTACTCCCGCTCGTGGTGCCAGGGCTCAGAATCGAACTGAGATAGCGCGTTTTTCAGACGCGTGCCATGACCACCTAGGCTACCCTGGCCTGGATAAATCTTAGCAGAAATTGCCATTATGCAAAAGAGAAAACCGGTCAAATGATGTTGAGTGGCGGTTCGACTCCCAAGTGTAGTACAATCTGGTTCGAGACCGAAGATATGAAAAAGACTCACAAGGAAAAGATCGAAGAAACTTTTAGAGTTAACGGAGAGAATCTTCTCAAGAAAGTTAAGGCATTGATCCAGGAAGGTAATATTCGTAGAGTGACGATCAGAGATAAAGAAGGTAAAACGATTATGGAGTTTCCTTTGACCATCG
>Ga0209211_10011649_pt1 | contig 11206 bp, 10 predicted proteins | sample RifGroA2_FD_183992 | JGI IMG/M metagenome (GOLD analysis project Ga0209211, IMG submission 183992) | Groundwater microbial communities from Rifle, Colorado, USA - Groundwater A2 (SPAdes) (version 2) | ecosystem: Environmental > Aquatic > Deep subsurface > Groundwater | place: Rifle, Colorado...
AGCAAGACCGTCCCGGTAAATGTCCCAAATGCGGCGGGATGGACTTGGTTCCCAAACATGGGACTCATGAGTCCCATGACCATTCCGCCATGATGGCCGGCCCGCAGGCGGCTGGAGATTTCTTGCGAAGGTTTTTTATCGTCACCTTTTTATTGATTCCGCTAATCGCTACGAGTGAATTAGGAATTAAATTTTTAGGGATGCCGGACTTCGCCGGCCGGAATTATGTAGAATTTGCTGTTGCTACTGCCATTTTCTACTTCGGAGGGGTGTTTTTTCAACACGCCCGCCACGAATGGATGGCCCGTCAATACGGCATGATGACTTTGGTATCCCTGGCAGTCGGTTCCGGTTACCTGTTTTCTACCGCCTCGACATTTATTCCGGCTATCAGCACTGAATTTTATCTGGAAATATCCACCTTAATTTGGATTTTATTGTTTGGCCACTTTCTTGAGGCCAAGTCGTCAACCGCCGCCGGCGACGCTCTGAAAGAAGTGGCTAAACTCCTACCGAAACAAGCCCACCGGGTAATTAATTCAGAATTCAGAATTCAGAATTCAGAATTGACTGAAAACGTAGATATTGAGGAATTGAAAGAAAGGGACATGGTGTTGGTCAAGCCGGGGGAGAAGGTTCCGGCCGACGGAGTAATTATCAAAGGCGCGGCCAATTTTAACGAATCTCATATTAGCGGCGAATCCCGGCCGGTATCCAAAAAGCCCGGCGACAGAACCATCGCCGGGGCCATTTGCTTGGACGGTTCGGTGGAAATCAAGTTAGATAAAGTGGGAGAAAATTCGACTATCGGGCAGATTAAGCAATTAATTTCTCAGGCCCAGAAGACTAAGCCGACTGCCCAAAAGATTGCCGATAAAGCTGCCGGAATTTTGACTTTTACTGCCCTGGCGGTGGGGCTGTCCGCTTTATTTTTCTGGTCGGTAGTGGCCGGACAGCCGTTTGTTTTTGCTATGACTATGGCGATTACGGTTTTGGTAATAGCCTGTCCCCATGCTTTAGGACTGGCAATTCCGACGGTTTCAACCATCGCTACTACTTTAGCCGTTAAAAATGGTGTTTTTCTAAAAGATCTGGGAAAACTGGAAGTAATTAAAAAAGCCACATATGTGATTTTTGATAAAACCGGGACGCTGACGAAAGGCGAATTTGGTGTCGCTAAAGCTGCTTCTTTCATCAACCATCAACCATCAACCATCAACCATATTCTTAATATTGCCGCCTCTTTGGAATTTCATTCTTCTCACGTCATCGGCCTATCCATTGTCAAATATGCCAAACAGAAAGGCGTATCTCTCAAGTCCGTCACCAATTTCAAAAACTTGGCCGGCAAGGGGGTAGAGGGAATTATCTCTAAAACAAGATATACGGTTGGCAATTTAAGATTAATGAAAGAGAAAGGATCGCCGGTAAATTGGAAAGACGACGGGAATACCACGGTATTTGTTGCCGCCGGGAAACAAATTTTAGGAACAATTTCTTTATCCGATCAAATTAAACCGGAATCAAAGCCTGCTATAGAAAGTCTGCACCGGCTAGGAGTTAAGGCCGCCATGGTCACCGGCGACAACCGTCGGGTGGCCGATGGCGTCGGTAAAGAGTTGGGAATAGATACAGTTTTTGCCGAAGTCCTGCCGACCGATAAATATAAATATGTCAGGGAGTTACAGGATAAGGGAGAAGTGGTAGTTATGGTGGGAGACGGCGTTAACGACGCGCCGGCTTTAAAACAGGCAAACGTCGGAGTAGCAATCGGGGCCGGAACCGATGTGGCAGTTGAATCAGGGGACGTGGTCTTAACCCGCAGCAATCCTGAAGACGTGGTCCGGCTGATTATCCTTTCCAGAAAAGTTTACCGGAAAATGATAGAAAATTTGTTGTGGGCAACCGGCTATAATGTTTTGGCGATTCCGGCCGCGGCCGGGCTATTTATTCCGTGGGGATTTCAACTCACACCGGGGATAGGGGCATTTTTGATGAGTTTGTCTTCGGTGATTGTTGTAATCAATGCTATGGTCCTGAAGAAAGCGAATCTTAATATTTAAGAATTAATTTTTCCTATTGCATACAGATTTTTTTGATATATAATAATTGTCGTGCCAAGAAAAATAGTCACCACTTCAGCCGTCAGTGCCAAGCCCAATTTGGAATTTAAGATTCAACAGTTGAGATTGGACAAAATTATTTATTCATTAGAGGCAATCTTAGTAATTCTGGTAGTATTTATGGCCCTAATGTTTTATCCGGTCCTTTACCAATTCCTGCCGAATATCCCGGCTAATTTGCCGCTTGTGTTATTGGCAATCGGAGTTGGATTCTCCTTTTTCGTCTTAATCGGGAATATCTTCAGAATGCTTAAGATCTCCAAACTGGAAAAAGAACTTTCTTAAATCAACTTTTCCTTCAGGAGTAAAATCAATTCCTTCTGCAATTAATTTCTTCTTTTGAGTGTCAGGTCCGCCGAAAGCGTATCCCGGAGCCAGCGAGCCGCTACTGAAGACGACTCTATGGCAGGGAACAAGATTACTTTTGTTGGCATGCAGGGCATGGCCAACCCGGCGGGCATCATGGCTACCAACAGCCCTTGCAATTGCTCCATATGTGGAGACTTTACCCTTGGGAATCTTTGACGTAATAATGTAAATTTGCTGGAAGAAGCCTGTCATTCCATAGTCTTTTCAGGGCCCTTGTTGTGGAATTCTTTAATAAAATCAACCATTTTGTCTTCGTTTACGGTTTCCAATTTTAGCAATTTTGTCCAGGCCGTCAGAGCTATGGGAACGTCCAAATTTGGTCTGGGAACTACGATCAGCCTGTCCATGCCGGTTCTCTTGGTAACTTGTTTTATCTGATCAACTAATTTTTGGCAATCCGGATTATCTTTCCACCCGGAAACACTATCGGTTTTGACATCAGCGCTGTCTGTGGCCGGAGTTTCTTCATGAACCTCTTCCGTCTCATGCGCGTATGCTTGTTTAAAAATTAAAAATTTAAAATTAAAAATTAGTGACCTGTCGCAATTATAGGAGATAATGATGTATCCATGTTCAAGGGAGTGAATTAATTTTCCGTCCTCCAGGACGCGATCGTATATTTCCGGCTTTTCCCATTGGGCGTAGTGCGGTCCTGAAGTCGGCGGATTGCTGTTGTATTCTTCGGTGATTCCGTCCGAGACATGATTACGGCCCTGATCGGGAAAAGTTTCTATACCTTCAACTGTTTTCGGTTTACGGCTAAGGATAAATATTCCTCCGGCGGAGATAACAACGAACAGAAGAATAAATCCAATCTTCTTCAGAAGTCTGTTCATTTATTCTTTCAGCATGGCGTCTATAACCGACTTGATTTGCTCCGGACGGACGGCTCCGGTTATAGTTTTAGTTTTTCCGGTTTTGGTATCAATAATCACACTGCTGGGGGTGGCCGATACTCCGACCTGAACTCCCTGATTGTAGTCATCCGCTATCTTTTGGGTGAATTTGCCGGTGGATAAACAATCCTTGAATTTATTTTCGTTCAAACCGACTTGCATTGCTAATTTTGGCAATTCATCAAGATTTAAACCATTATTAGATGGGGTAACTTCGAATATTTTGTCCACAAATTTCCAAAAATCATCAGGCTTGCCTATGCTCTGAGCGCACTCGGTCGCCTCAGCTTCTTTTCTGGCTTTGGGATGAATATCCAGGGGAAAATGCCGGTAAACCAGCGCCAGGTTATCTTTATATTCTTCCAGAATTTGTTTGGTAGTAGGGTGAAAAAGTTTGCAGAACGGGCACTCAAGATCGGAATAAACGATAAACAACAGCCTGGAATTTCGGTTGCCTAAAACATGATCGGCGTCAGAAAGCGGTTGGGGAGAGATGTTGTCCTCGTCTGCAGCCGGAGCAGTATTGGTAACTTGAGGATTTTGCTTTCCGGTTTTTTTTAAATAACGGACCTCAGTGAATAGAGATCCGATTAAAAAGGCAGCCACAATCAGGAGGGCGATTAAAATATTTTTATGATTGGAAGATTCCAGCATAGCGTCACTTAGGTTAACCGAAACTTAATAGATTGTCAATCTGGCTTTTCCTTGTGGCTGAATTGAATCGTTTATTCCCCCGGTTTTAACTAAAACCGCGCTGAAGTTATCAAAATACACAATTCTCCAGCCCTGATGAACCTGGGTCATCTGCCGCCATTTGGTAAACCACGGAGTGGCGTCGGTTAGGGCCACGAATGTCCACTGGATATCGTTTGTCGCGGTTACCTCGTCCCACTTTTGCTGCGACTCCTGCATTGGAATATAGATCTCTTGGAAAAATCCCGCCGGAAACGCCTCCGGCCGGCCGTCAACAAAAGTTGGCTGTTCCGGCAACGTCCATTCCAAAAAACTGCCAATATCATAGTTATTCCACATAGCCCCTTTTAGATTGTTTTGTTTTACAAATTCAATAGCCGGATCGTGGCGGGAGTCGGCGGATAGATTTACCGGTGGAAGTTTGGTGTAGGCTAGCGGAATAGGGTTGGTTAGGGCAGCAATTAATAAACAGAAAGAGGCAATAATGGGAAGTTTCGCAAACTTCCCATTATTGGGAATTAAAGTGGTGAGAATAGGGAGAATTGCCAGCGCAAAGAATGGCAGGTGGCGGACGGCGATAAGGGGAAAAAGGCCAAAGACTAAAAAGGTTAACAGGTAAAAAGGATTTTTTTGGGCTGTGGAGAAAAGAAACAAAACGATAGTAGTTATCAAAAATAAACTGTAAATCCAATATTCCGGTTGGGGTTTAAAAGCAGAAAGAAAAAACGGATTCATATTTTCAACAATGGTGTAGCCGTAATCTTTAAGAATTGATAGCGGCATTAGGGCGCCGCGGAGGCCGGAAGGATTAAAAATGGTTACGAGGGTTGAGATGGTAGGGATGGCCAGAATTGCCCAGTTATCAGTTTTCAGTTTTCTGTTCTCAGTATCCGGTTTGCCGGTTTTCGGACTCTCAGTTTTTAACTGATTGACCGATAACTGATTAACTTGTAACCGATAACTGATAACCGAGGACCGATAACTAAACATCTTTATTGCTGTCCAAATCCAAATCAGAATTATCCCAAAAATAAACGATATATGTAGATTTACCCACAGAAGCATGATGACTGGCAACATATAAAATGTTATATAACATTTTATATATGAACGGGAGAGAATAAGGAAAACCAAAGAGAAAAATAAGTAGCCGAATATTTCCGGACGGGTCGTCAGGCGGTCGGCCATCATTTGGATGGAGAAAAAAACCAGAGTAACCGCAGTTGTTAGCCGTAAAAGGCCCGGCCTTTTTAAAAAGGCCGGGCCTTTATTGAGTCCCAGCGAGTGAAAAAGAGTTACAGAGAATGCCAGTCCGAGGACAATCGCCTTAAAGATAATCAAGGTAGAAAATCCTCCAACCTTGTGTATAAGATAGAAAATTACTTCCGATCCCCAGTGATGGTTTATAAACGGATAGTCGGAATAAGTGTATGTTAGGCAGTTTGAATAGAGGGCGCATTTTCTCGATTCGTTTGCCTCGCCGTTAGGCGGGCCGCCGGCAACAATCATTTCACCCAATCTTAAATGCCTCCCCAAATCCTGGGTTATGGTCGATTCCTGGCGTAAAAGAAGCGACCCTAAAAAGACTATAAAACTAAAAATTAAAAGAAGTTTTGTCCAATTCCAATTTTCCATTTGAGGTTAAACTTTACGGTTTACCATATATTCGGCAATCCCCTGAATATAGTCTATTGATTCGGTGTTTAAATTCAGGCTTCGTAGCTTGGAGGCTGTTTTGGCAGCTTTGGCTGCATATTCTCTGGCCAAATCATTGGAATATTTTAATGACCCGCTGTCAATAACCGCCTGTTTGGCATCATCCAGATCTTTCCGTGACGCTTCCAATTTCCCCCAAACTTTCCTAACTGCGTTTTGTTGTCCGGTTGTCCCGTTGTTAAATACTTTCAAAACCAACATTGTGCATTTGCCTTGCAACAAATCTGAATCAGCCGATTTTCCGGTTTTTTCCGGAGTTCCGAAAACTCCCAAAATATCATCCTGTAACTGAAAGGCTACACCTCCGTCCATAGCATAATCGTGAAGAATTTCCAGAGCCTCTTCCGGAATTCCGGCCATTAAGCCACCAATTTTTAATGGATTCTCATATGTATAAATTGCTGTTTTAGCTTTATGAAGATCAATTACATCGTCCTCCTGCCATTTTCCTAAAGTCTCGAGGGTAATATCATAGGCTTGGCCGTGGGCGGTGTTGACAATCGCCCTCAACATTTGGCGGATGACTTTTTTATCGGCAATTCCCGTCAATAAATCGAAGCCGGCGCATAAAACGGCGTCTCCGGTATCAACTGCCATCGAATTGCCGTAGTGAGAATTTTTGGTTTTCGCCTCATAGTATTTATGAGTAGTCGGTCCGCCACGGCGGACAATGTCCCGATCCATAAAGTCATCATGCATCAGTAGGGCTGTATGGACGATTTCGGCTGCCATAGCCGCTTTCCAAACAGAATCATCGACTTTTGTTTTGCCGAGTAAATATCCGTAATATACAAATGAGGCCCGGATGCGTTTGGCCGGACGGAGATTATGCTCTTTGACGTGTAGAAGCATTTCTTTGACGACTGATTTTTGCCGTTGATTAAATCCGAAATCCAGTTTAATTTCCTGATCAAAATATTTTGCCAGCCGTTTATCAATTACCGGAACAAAATTTTCCAATGTTGCCTTGGCCTTAACCGCCAGATCCGTGTGCATGAATGGAATTATACCTCTTAAATAATTGTTTCATCTTGCAATCTCCGCCGGAAATGATATATTCCTACTAAGTTACTAGGGAAAAATTTATGACGCAAGACGTCCGTTACGCCTTAATATTTTTGGCAGAGATTGCAAATAAATCTTATCAGCGGCCAATGACCGTCAAACAAGTTTCCGATAGCCACAGTTTGTCGCCTAAATTCTTAGAACAAGTTGTCGGGAAATTGCGGCAGGCCGGAGTTCTATGGGTCTCCCGCGGCCGGAACGGCGGGTATGGATTAAATACGGGGAAGATTCTTTCTTTGGCTGATATTTACTTGGCGCTGGGGCGTAAGGTTGATTTAATTTCCTGCCCTTTTCCTTCTGACTGCCATGGCGGAGCGGAATGCCTTCAAAAAGAGATAGAAGCAAAATTAATCGGTATGGCTAACGATAGCCTGTCCGGATTGGGGGTGAATCAAATTGCCATTTGAATTACCAAAATTACCATATTCTTTTGATGCCCTGGAGCCGGTGGTTGATGCTAAAACCATGGAAATCCATCACGATAAACATCACGCGGCGTATGTCAACAAACTGAACGAGGCCCTTGCTAAACATCCGGAACTTGGTCCTGCGGAGCAGGATCCGGCTTCGCCGGATAAATCAGTCGAGGAGTTATTAAAGGATATAAATAGTATTCCGGAAGATATCCGGACTGCCGTCAAAAATCACGGCGGCGGGCATGCTAACCATTCACTGTTTTGGACAATAATGACATCCAAAGGCGGGCAACCGTCAGAGGCTTTTGTTTCGGAGATAAATAAAGTTTTTGGCTCCGTCGATAAATTGACCGAGCTAATTATTGCCAACGGCATGGGCCAATTCGGGAGCGGTTGGAGCTGGCTGGTGGTGTCCGGCGGAAAGCTCAAGGCCTACGCCACTGCTAATCAAGATAATCCGCTGATGAACGGAGATAAGCCAATTCTCGGTGTTGATGTTTGGGAGCATGCTTATTATCTGAAATATCAGAACAAGAGAGACGAATATCTAAAGAATTGGTGGAATGTTGTTAACTGGGAAACAGTAGAAAGGAATTGGGTGAATGCTCAAAATCGATAATATCCATGTTACGGTTGACAACAAAGAAGTTGTCAAAGGCGTTTCTCTTGAAATCCGTCCCGGTGAAATCCATGCCCTGATGGGGCCAAATGGAAGCGGGAAATCGTCATTGGCAATGGCGTTGATGGGGCATCCGGCGTACGGAGTACGCCGGAAGGGTCAAGGGCCAAGGGATAAGGGCCAAGGACAGTCAATAATTGAATTAGATGGAGTGGACATAACGGATAAGACGCCGGACGAGAGGGCTAGAATGGGATTGTTTTTGGCCAGCCAGTATCCGGTAGGAGTGGGGGGAGTGACGGTGGAGCAATTATTAAGAAGAGCGGCTCAAGAAAAACTAACAAATGAACAAACCGACAAACGAACAAAAAAAATCATAAACGACAAAGTAAATAAATTTATTGATGCCCTAAAATTTAGAAAAGATCTGGAAAAGTTGGCAGAAAAAATTGGGATAAGCAAAGAGCTTTTACGCCGGAGTATTAATGTTGGATTTTCCGGAGGAGAGAAAAAAAGATTGGAAGTTTTACAGATGCTGGTTTTGCAACCGAAATATGCGATTCTGGATGAAACCGACTCAGGGCTCGACGTTGACGCCCTGCGAACAATCGCCAAAAATATTAAAACCTTCGGCCTTCGGCCTTCGGCCTTCGGCCTTCAGAAACCGGGAATTTTGGTGATAACTCATTACGCTAAACTTCTTCATTATTTAAAGCCTGATTATATCCACGTTATGAAAGACGGGAAAATTATCGAAAGCGGAGGAAGAGAAGTTGGAGAAAAAGTAGAAAAGGAGGGCTATGTCTCGTTTCGCTCCGATAAAGCCATCTAAAATTAAAGCCGGCAGCCTGGAATCCTCCTACAAATTCGGTTTTCATACTTCAACTGATAAATACGCTTTTAAATCAGGCAAGGGCTTATCGATGAAAGTAGTTGAGGATATCAGCTCTCTCAAAGACGAGCCGAAGTGGATGAGACGAAACAGGCTAACAGGTTACCAGGTTTTTAAGGATAAACAGATGCCGGAGTGGGGCGCCGATCTTTCTTCAATTCATTTTGATGATATCTATTATTATTTAAAGCCAACAAATAAAGAAGGAAAGAATTGGGAAGATGTTCCTTTGGAAATAAAAAAAACTTTTGATAAATTGGGGATTCCGGAGGCAGAACAAAAAACGCTTTCCGGAGTCAAAGCCCAATTTGATTCAGAAGTCATTTACGGATCAATAAAAAAAATGCTTTCTGACAAGGGTGTGGTTTTCTTGGGGATGGATGAGGGGTTAAGGAAATATCCGGATTTGGTCCGGGAATATTTCAGCTCTTTAATTCCTACCGGTGACAATAAATTCGCAGCCCTGAATACGGCAGTTTGGAGTGGGGGATCTTTTGTTTATGTCCCCAAAAATGTTGATGTTGGATTGCCTCTGCAGGCGTATTTCAGAATTAATTCTCCTAACGCCGGGCAATTTGAAAGGACATTAATTATTGCAGACGAAGGATCAAAAGTTCATTATGTTGAAGGCTGCACGGCTCCGGCTTTTTCTGACGGATCACTGCATTCGGCTGTGGTTGAAATTTTTGTTAAAAAGGGCGCCACTGTTCAATATACTACCGTCCAAAATTGGTATAAGAATGTTTACAACCTAGTGACTAAAAGAGCCAGGGTTGAAGAAGAGGGGCGGATGGTTTGGACTGATTTTAATATGGGAAGCAAGGTAACAATGAAATATCCGGGATTTATTTTAGCCGGAAAAGGTGCCATCGGAGAGACATTATCAATGGCTATGGCCGGAGCAGGCCAGCAATTGGACACCGGTAGTAAAGCCATTCATTTAGCTCCATATACATCTAGCACTATTATCAGTAAGTCAATCAGCAAGGGTGGCGGGAGGACGAGTTACAGGGGGATGGTAAACATTGGTCCCAAAGCCCATCACTCTAAAAGTAAAGTGGTCTGTGACGCGCTTATTCTTGATCCGCAAAGCCGTTCGGATACATATCCGACTAACAAAATTTTTAATTCCGATGTAACCTTAGAACACGAAGCCAGCGTTTCCCGGATCGGAGAAGAACAATTATTCTATTTAATGTCCCGTGGGATTTCAGAAAATGAAGCCGGGAAAATGATCGTCCAGGGGTTTGCCGATCCTTTGATTAAGAAATTGCCGATGGAATATGCGGTGGAAATGAATAGATTAATTGATTTAGAGATGACAGGAAGTGTTGGATAATTTTTTCGATGTCATTCCCGACCTGATCGGGAATCTATTTGTATAGATTCCTGCTTTCGCAGGAATGACAAGGAATGGCAGGAAAGACAAAGATGATAAAAATAATAAATAAGCCGGGAAAGTATCAATTTATTCTCGATCACGAGGGGCAAGAGCTGGAAGTTACGGGCAAATTCAGTTTAACCGGTAAACAGGTCGGCCGGTGGGATGTTGAGATAATTCACGCCGCCCCCAATACCACCTCTAAGACAAATGTCAAAGGCGTGGTTGATGGTTCGGGCAGGGCTTTTGTTAATGGGATTATAAAAGTGCTTTCTTCTGCCGTCGGGACAGAAGCATTTTTGGAAGAAAGAATATTATTGGTATCGGAAAACGCCAAAGCAGAAGCTACCCCCAATTTAGAAATCGAGACGGATGAAGTTCATTGTTCTCACGCCGCCACAGTCGGAAAAATTGACGAGGAGGAAATTTTCTATCTCCAGAGCCGGGGGATAAAATCAGATCAGGCAAAAGAAATGATTGCAGAAGGTTTTCTCTTATAATAGACAGGAGTAAAATACGTTTGTGTCTAAAGGCATGAATCAAATAAAAAAAGATTTTCCGGTTTTTAAGCGCAGAATAAATGGATATCCGTTGGTATATCTGGATAGCGCCGCCACATCGCAAAAACCGCAGGCGGTTATTGATTCGTTGGTTGATTATTATCAAAACCATAACGCCAATGTCCACCGCGGAATTCATACATTGGGAGACGAATCAACCAAAATGTATGATTCTGCCCGTCAAACAATAGCTAAATTTATCGGGGCTGCAGATAAAAAAGAATTGATATTTGTCAGGAATACTACTGAAGCCATTAATTTGGTGGCTTATACTTGGGGAGAAGGGAACATCGGAGAAGGTGATGAAATTATTGTTTCGGAAATGGAACATCACAGCAATTTAGTTCCCTGGCAGATATTGGCAGAAGAAAAAAAGGCTGTTGTCAGATTTATTAATGTTACCTCTGAAGGAAAACTGGATTTAGAAGATTTGAAAAGTAAATTAAATTCTAAAACAAAAATCGTGTCAGTGACCC
>Ga0209211_10011650_pt1 | contig 11206 bp, 14 predicted proteins | sample RifGroA2_FD_183992 | JGI IMG/M metagenome (GOLD analysis project Ga0209211, IMG submission 183992) | Groundwater microbial communities from Rifle, Colorado, USA - Groundwater A2 (SPAdes) (version 2) | ecosystem: Environmental > Aquatic > Deep subsurface > Groundwater | place: Rifle, Colorado...
TTCCCTCAATATTCTTAATTTGTCTTCTGTTATGTCTCCAAGAATCCTGACAGCCAGTCCTGGCCCCGGAAATGGATGGCGTTCGATCATTTCTTTTGGAATTCCGAGCATTTTTCCAAGAACCCTAACTTCATCCTTGTAGAAATCCTTCAACGGCTCAATTACTTTAAGGCTCATTTTATCCGGCAAAGTCACATTGTGGTGGCTCTTGATTTTTGATGCGTGCTTCGAAGGCTGCGCGCTCTCAATCCGGTCAGGATAAATTGTCCCCTGGCCAAGGAATTTTATGTCTGGAATTTTTTTTTCGAGCTCTTCAACTTTCTTCTCGAAGACTTCAATGAAAGTATGGCCTATAATCTTCCTTTTTTCTTCCGGATCTTTGACACCTTTCAATCTTTCCAAAAACTTTTTTGAAGCGTCAACAACGTAAAAGTGCCTGAACTTGAGATGTTTTTCAAAATAATTCTTTACCTCTTCAAGCTCATTTTTCCTTATCAATCCATGGTCGACAAAAACACAATAAAGACGGTTGCCGATTGCTTTGCGTAGCAAAGTTGCTGCAACAGTGCTGTCAACTCCCCCTGAAACTCCCATTATGACAGAGCCCCTATTGATTTCCTTCTTTATTGAATTAATGAGGTTTTTAGCAAGGTCATTTACGTTCCAGTTCTTCTTTGACCTGCAAATCCCGAATACAAAATTCTTCAGGATTCGGTTTCCTTTCAAAGTGTGAGCAACTTCAGCATGGAATTGGATAGCATACAGTTTTTTTTTGCTGTTCTCGAATGCAGCAATAGGGCAATGCTCTGTGCTGGCAAGAATTTCAAATCCTTCAGGCAATTCCCTTACAAGGTCGCCATGGTTCATCCACACCTGCTCCTTTTTAGACAGGTTTTTCAGGATTTTTCCGTTCTTCTTGACATAAAGTGCTGTTTTGCCAAACTCCTTGAGCTGGCTGTTAAGCACTTTTCCATTGCAGTATTTTGCAATGAGCTGCAGCCCGTAACAGATTCCAAGGACAGGAATTCCGAGCTCAAGTATTTTTTTGTCCATTTGAGGAGAGCCTTTTTCATAAACGCTGGATGGGCCTCCTGACAAAACAATTCCGCTTGGATTTAATTTCAATATTTTTCCTGCATTAACGTCAGAAGGCAAAACTTCTGCTCTAACTCCAAGGTTTCTCATCCTTCTTGCAATCAAGTGGCAAGTTTGCCCTCCAAAGTTTATTACAATTATCATTTTATCCGAACAATGATTTTATCCAATCAATCAGTTTTGAAAATATTCCTTTTTCAGGGATTTTTGTTATTATTTTTGTTTCATTTATTTGCGGCTTATTTTCTTCTATCTTTGGCTCGATCTTTATTTCTGTTTCATTTGGTATAAGTTTCAATTCAGTTTTATTTTCTGCTGCTCTCAACTTTTCTTCCAGAGCTTTTGTTATGTTTATTTCAGGAATTATTGTTTCATTCTCCACTATTTCTTCCTGTTCAAGGTAAACCAAATTTTTGGTTCTGCTCGAGATTATTTTTCCATTTGAGTCAAGGACAATTTCATTATCCTCTAAATCATAGGTATCATAATTTACAAGGAAATCAACTCCTTTTTTTGTCAAAATATCATCATAACCAAAGACCAAAAGGTAATTGTATTTCTTATATTCATAAAGGTAAATATAAATCTGGCCACTTTTCAAATTTTTATCACATGGTTTTGGATTCCCAAGTATTTTCCTCGTTAATTTATTTGTACAAGGCCTTCCTATTGAAATTATATTCTGCTCGAGATCAACAACTTCATCAGCAAGTTTTGCTGTGTTGAGCATTCCTTTTCCGGTATAACCTGAAAAGAATTGTATTAGGTTGCTCTGCGCAATGACATCAGATGCAGAGCCTTCATTGCCCACAACAATGATTCCATCAAATCTTCCAGCATCGACAAAAATATCTGGGAAATCTTCTATATTGGAAGCATTAACAAAACTAACTAAAACAAATAAAGTCAGCATCAGCAAGATTATTTTTTTCATTTTTTGTTCTTCTTTTATTTTTTATTTACTGAAATTTCCCATCTGTAAAATTTCCAAAATGGCAATATCATCACTATCGAAAAAGCGAAAATTTCCCAAAACGGAACTGGCCGAACGAAAAGCCAGGCGCTGTAAATTAATATATTCAGGGTAATATAAATTATATAGTATTTTCTCTTTATATCTTTTAAGTTTTGGACATTATCACTTTTTTTCATGTGCAAATCATATCCAGTTTTCCATGCTCAATTGCTTTTTTTATTTCCATTGCAATCCTTTCGCCGTAGCTTAGGGAATAGCCATACAAATATCCTGAATATGGGGTGAATAAAGTTCCTGGAGAGCCGGGAATCCTCATGCTGACGTCAAAAATAACTATTTCTTCCTTTCCTTCGTCTGCGACAACAGCGCCCTGCAATGCAAACGGCCCGATTATTCCGGTTTCGTGCTCTTTTTTTGTGATTGCGACAAATTTTTCGCCAATGTCAAATATTTTCTCCAAAAGAGATTCTTTTACAGTTACATTAAAGTGCCCCGTCTCAATCATTTTTGGCTTCATGTGTTTCAATGCTTCAATTTGTTCTGGAGCAGGCAGCCTCAATAATCCATCCAAATTTGTCTGCCTTCTAGTGTCTGTTCCCATCAGCTCAAGCTCATTTGTTATCGGGCTATAGAAAAAGTTGAAATTGACATGCGCGCCGATTGCGTATTCTTCAATTACTGCCTTGTCAAGGTCTTCTTTCTTTATGATTTTCTTATCCAGCAGCTCTTTTGACTTGTTTTTGTAATCCTCAAAACTTGAACACAGAAAGAATGCCCTTTCATAGCTTCTTGCTGCTTCTGCGACTTTCACAATTGCCAGCCTGTCAATGTCCTTTGGATTTTTGAAGATTTTTGGGATCCTGATTCCTGCTTTTTCAAGAAGGTAGTACTGGTTTTTTGGAACATCTCTCTCTTCAAGCTTTACAAAGTTCCTTGTCCCGTAAATCGGCACATTGAATTTAGTTTCTATCTCGTCAAAGTCACAGTAAACCCAGAAATACCTGTTGTGGATGAAAATCGTGTTTTTGTTCCTCAACTGGTCCTGTATGTTCGGCTTCACAATATCAGAGAATTTGTCAACGACAAGCACATCATCAACAAAACCAATCCCTTCCCTTCTTTTGAAGTATTTTGCATAAGTCTTTTCCCTTCCTTTTTGCGCAATGACTAATGTCCTGAAGCCGTGCATGTGCGCTCCTCTGCAGACATCCAATGCAGAATGACCTCCAAGGACCCCTATTGTGATGTTTTCCTTGTCGTAAGTTTCCAATAATTTTGCAATTTGTTTTTGGGTAATCATTGTAATTAACTAAACCATGCTTCCAGCCAGTTGATAAATCTTTTAAAAATATTATCTTTTGAAGCATTCAATGGCACTTCTTCGCTTATTTCTCTTTGCTCTTTCAACTCTTCTTCAAAGTCCAAAGCTGATTTTTCATCGGATTTGTTGGATTCACGTTCCAATGTTTCAACTTCTTTTTCTAATTCCGTACTCTCATTTTTTGCTGGTTTTTCAATAGGCTGAATTTTCTCATCTGTGATAAAATCATTATTGTCAACTTCTATGTCATTTTGTCTTATTGGGTTTTTAGTGTTCTCTTCTTTTTCTTCAAAAGTTATTGTGTATTCCTTTCCCTTGAGATTGTTCTCATCAAAATTTGCCAGAATTTCTGCAGCTTTTTTGGTCCCTTCATCAGATTTTCCAGCAACAATTATATGATGGAAGTCACCGCGCTTGTAGAGCCTTATATACCCTTTTCCAGCCGGAAAATCCCTATCACATGGGACAGGATTTCCTGCTATCTGCGCGCTAATTTTATTTATGCAGGGATTCCCAACAGATATTATATTCCTATTCAAATCCTTTATCTCGCTGGCCAGGCGATTTTTGATTTTAGAATCAGGCTGGTTAGCTGCAATCCAGGTATCAATATTTGCCTGAGCCAAGACATTCAACGATGATGAACTGTCACCGACAACCGCCTCCACATTTATTACCCCCTCTTTAATAAATAAATATGGATAGTTTGATAAATCAGTGTCTGTGGAGTATTCCAGGTTTAGCTGATTTGAGCTTTTTCTGACAATTATTTCTTTGCCAATTAGTTTGTAGTCTTTATAGTTAGCCAATACCTGCCCTGCATTTCTTATATCTAAAGGAGAAAAACCGCCGACTAACAAGACTACAATGCCTTTCTTTTCAACCAAAAGTATTTTGCCCTCCCCTTCTTTAAGTCCGGGAAAACAAGTTGACTTGCCCACCATTTCCGCTATAATGAAGTTTGAACATGAATTTCCAACAATTATTGTGTTTTGTGAATACAGATTTTGAATTTCACTGCTTATTTTTGCCGCTCCAATATCACTTCTAGGCTTTCCCAGGCTAAATAAAATATCTGTTGCGGCAATGACTTCTTCTGCTGTGGCTTTTTCGCCTAAAACCAATCTTGCGTTGAGATTATTGTCAGTGTAGAAGAAATCTGGATAGTCTGATAAGGTTGCGGCATTTACTATAACGGCATTTATTAAGAAAATCAAAATAAGTACAAATATTTGTTTCGTTTTTAGCATTTTGTGTTACCTCTCCATTTTTTCCTTATCATAAGCTTCCAATAATTTTGATATTTGTTTTTGGGTGATCATTTTTGAATGAAAAGCACGTTTTCCATATTCTTAAATTCCTTATCTCCTGTCACAAATTTCATTTTGTTTGATTTAGAGTAAATATATCCGACACTATCAAACAGCGAAATATCCTGTTTCCTGTTTTCATGCAGGAAATCTACAGCCAATATTATGGTCTCAAAATCCACGTTTCTTGCGTACGGCCTGAATTTCTCAATCCAATTTTGTGAAAAATTCTTATCAAAGCTCTTGAGGAGGGTCTTGTAAAGCTCAATCAAAGTCCAGTCTGTGAGCACAAAGTCATCATTCAATAGAAAAGCAAATTTAGGGTTTCCATGTATTATTTCCCACAGTGCATATGTGTCTAGGCATTTTTCAGTCATAAGTCAAAAATATTTGCTGATGTTTTTTCTTGATTCCTTGAGTATTTCTTCTGTACTCTGGGTCACTTTTCCCTTTCCGATTCCGAAAAGCTCCTTTAATGGATTAACTTTAGGCTTAACAGTAACATAAACTTCCTGGTTTTCCCTTATCTTCAGCTCCTGGGCAATATTTTTAGGGATAACTATCCCAATTGAGCTCCCCCATTTCCTTGTTTTTGCTATGATCATTTTAGTTAGATTTTCAATATAATTGTTATATTATAAGTATAACTAATTTATAAAAGTTCCTATCCCAACACCTTCTTCAGCTGCTTCATTTTGATTGCATTCTTTATTTCCAAAGCAATTCTTCTCCCTGTTGACATTGGTCTGTTGTATTTTAAGGCAGTATAAGGCGAGCCTTCAATGTATGGGTTTGTTCCTGCAACTATCCTTGCAGAAATCTCGAATGTGTAAATTTCCTCATCTGGTGTCAAAATAGTTTCCAGGCAAAATGGCCCGAACAATCCCGGAGGGGCCAATTTCTGTGATTGTTTCACAACATCTTCACCCATCTCAATCAGCCTTGGCAAGAATGATTCACGAACAACAACCGGAATGTTGCCAACAATCACGTAGCTTGGGTCAATCTTGGGCAGCAAAATTTGGTCCCTTGCAGTTATCCTTCCAAGAGAATCAACATTGCTTTCATACCTTATGTCCATCCCCATTATCTCTATTTCATTTGTCAATGACGAGTAAAAATAATGTATGAAAAGAGGGACTCCGATGATATATTCCTGCAAAACGTATTTCCTTAACTTGTACGGCTTTATCTTCTTGTTGAAGTCCTTTTCATCCTTTGCAAGGAAATAGCCTTTTCCGCCTTCTGCACCCATGAACTTTACAATGGTCAGCCTATCAATATCCCTTGGACTTTTAAAAAGCCGGGGGACATTCAATCCTGATCTGATAAGCCACTGCTTTTCCAGATTTCTGTCAGACTCCCACTTGAGGATTTTCTTGTTGCCGTAATAATTGACTTTCAGCTTTTCAACCTCTGCATATCCCATGTATGTCACAAAGGAGCCGTGCGGAATGATGATTGCATTCTTCTTTATCAGTTGGCCCTGTATTTTCGGAAAATCACTCAAAGAATCTATTGTTATTATTTCATCGGCAACGCCAAACATTTTATATGGCCTTTCGCAGCCTTTCTTGCAAACCGCAATTGTCCCAAAGCCTTCATCATGGGCTCCCTTGAATATTTGCAGTGCAGAATGAGAACCTATAGTAGCAATTTTGTATTTTTGCTGCGCCATATCACAGTATAGTAAAACTAATATTTAAAGGTTGCTGAATTTTTTCTGCGTAAACCCTACAAAAACTATTTAAATATGGGCATAAACCATATACAAAATGAGGAGAAGAATCATATTTGCGTTATTTATTTCTTTAGTGATTCTTATAGGATGCGCGAAGACGAATGTCGACCAAGAGCAATTTATCGGCAAAGGGTCAAGTGTTGAACAGCAAGCGAAGCAGGAAGTCTCCAAGCCAAATGAATCTTCTTTCAACATTCCACAGGACATGAAGGATATTCTCGCTAATTCAGCAAAGATAAGGAAAATACAGTATTATTACAGCGGCCCTGAAACTGGAACAGGTGAATGGCTGTTTTTTATAGACGGCAAAAAGATTATTTATGAGCCAAAGAGGGAAACAAAATATCCTTACAAGCCAGATTGGTATGATTCTGTTGTAATTGACCTCGAAGCTAAGACTGCAGAAGCCCATTGCTTAGGTGATTTCTGCTTTGTTAAAGGCAAAAAATTAGACCTTGATTACAGCAAGGATTACATCAAAACAATTTTTGACTGGACTGCAAATATCCAAAAAGCAGAAAAAATAGGAGAAGAAGTCTTTGAAGGAAGGAAAACCTGGAAAGTGAACACAAACAACGGAATTCTGTGGCTAGACGAGTTTTATGGAGTTCCTCTCAGAGTTGAATCAGGCGAAAAAATTTATTCCTTCAAGCAGGTCAAAGCTGACACAGAGATTCCGCTCCATAAAATTCCTATTGACATCAAGAAATTAATAAACAATTCAGCAAAGCTGAAAAGCCTGCAATACAATTATAAGGGGCCTGAATCAGGAGACCAGGAATTTGAGTTTTTTGTAATGGGGGACAAAATCAGGTATGTCCCGTACAGGAGGATAAAAAGCCTTGACAAGCCTGAATCTTTTGATTCAATCATAATTGACAGAGTTGCCCAATCTGCAATTTCATACTGCTTTGATGCAACATGCAAGTTCAAGGGTAAGAGAAGCGATTTGCCCTATGACTCAAATTATATTCTGACTCCTTTTGACTGGATAACTTTCATCGTTGAATCAGAGAAAATTGGAGAGCAGGTAATTGACAGCAGGAACACTTTAAAGATACAAACAAACAAGGGAATAATGTGGATTGACGAGTTCTATGGAGTTCCGCTGCAAGTAGAGTACAACGGAGAATCTTACAGGTTCAGGAACATAAAGCCAAATGCCGTGGAAGAAAGCGAAGTTGTAGCGAATCTTGCGTAACTTTCAAGCGTGCTGTCCACCTTTTGACAGAATTGCATGTATGATTTTTCTTCCATTTTCGGCTGCCTGCATCCTGCTTTGCTTGATTTGTCCTTTCCTCAAGCTTCTGTTTATGAATGTTGAAAGTTCAGTAAATGGGTACGCCATCATGCCAGAAAAAAATAATACATATGGCTCTCCTATTTCTCCCCAGTCAGAATATAATTCAATACCATAAGTTGGCTTTCCTTGTTGAGTTGCTTTTCTTCTACTATATGATCCCACACTTTCTTCTGTTTCAATTTTTAATCCATTTAATTGAGAGGTGGTATCATCAATTGACTTTTGAATGTTTGAATACATTATTTCAGCATCGGAAATAATAAACTTTCTAAAGTCTTCCATAGCTGAATGCACCTCTGTTCTTGATTTTTCTCCCCCATTCTTTGTAAATCGCAAATATGACCCTACCAAAGCCAGTCCATAGATTCCATAAACTAATGGAAAAAGAATCTTAAACTGGTTTTTCATTGGAGATTCATGCACTTCTATAATCATGTCTGCTGAAGCCACTTCTTGCTTTATAGTTTCAAGCCTTATATCGGAATTATAATTCATGCTGCCATAACTTGTTGGGAATTTATCAATAGATAGGAGAGGAACGACTGTTATATCATAATCTCTCTTAATTTCTGGATTAAGTTTGTCTTTACTCCAATCCTCAACAAATCTCATTATTGCTTCTAATGCGGCCCATTCACTGGAGTGAATAGACTGGAGCAAAACTTTCTTTTTTGGTTGCCTGCCTTTTAATCTTAAAATTGGAACACTAAATTCCTCAACATTCATTCCAAAATTTTGCCATATTCTTTTGTACAAATCAGCAGATATTCCATTTGGATGCGCTAATCTTTCATACTCTATTCTATCATAATTCGCAAATTCCTTTATTTTTCCGTCTAACCAAGTTGGATTAAACTGAGATGGTGTGCTGATTCTTATGCCTAATTTTCCAATTATTGCGCTTGCATTCCGAATCTTTGAATTATCTAATAGTTCCTCAAGCATGATGCTTGGATGAAAATATCTGCTTAAAAAGCCTTCTGATTGCAATAAGCCTCTGACGGGATAGGGCCAAAAAGGCAACCGTTAAGAGGATTCAATTACCAACTTGTTTTTATCAGGATGAATATAAGCATCATTTCCTTCTTTTAGATTTAAAAAATTCGCAATTTTTTTCGGTATTCTTATCGCCAGTGAATTTCCGGTTTTTGTAATCTTAGTCTTTTTTCCAAGGCCCCATACTCCCTTTGCCTTTGCCGAGTTTTCTATTTTCAAAGTGGTTTTTTCATCGGTAAAAGATTCATTGCATTTGCTGCATATTTGAGCCGGAAACTCCCCTAAGTAAACACCAAACATTTCTTCTTTAAATTTTCCAGATTTAAGTATTCCTTTTTTACATATTGGGCACTTCATATTAATCACCTTGGTTTAACTGTTATAACGAATGCATTATTTCCAATTTTTTTATATACTACGCAAAAATACCTGTAATAAGATAAAATTTTGTTAGGCTTTTGAATTTCCTTTGAGCCCCTCTTTATGGCTTCTTCAACTTCAATTGTTGAAATGCCTCTGGCCACAATTTGTTCTCTTGCATGTTTGCTAAATAAAATAGTCAAAGTAACACCTGTAAGTACTGTATATACGGAATATATAAATCTTTCGTTCCACTATTCAATACTTGAAAACGAAAATTTTATAATAATAAAAAATAAGCCTCTGACGGGAATTGCACCCGCGACCTTTGCCTTACCAAGGCAACGCAATAGCTACTATGCTACAGAGGCATGAGAACAAAGTTTAAAGTTTGTATTTTTAAAGGTAATTGAAAGAAAAATGGAAATCGTGTCACTTCAGGTGATCTCTGCCTTACAGGACTTTCTGTGTTCACGCCTGAGCTTGCAGAAACTTAGTCTCCCGACTGCGCATTCAGCGCTTTTGCCGGAAGCTTGACTGTGAAAGGCTTGTTAATTTCGCTGAATTCTGCCGTTATTTCATTTGTTGACTTGGTATGCTTTAAGGTTCTTTGCATCTCAAAATCAATTTTTACTAGCACTTTTTCTAATACAAAAGTTTTCTTATTAATCCAAAATGTGATTATTGTATTCGAAGAAAATCTTGGCGCTGCATCTTGTAAAGGAAGCAGATTACTGGCATTGGGCTCAATTTTTATCACATATGTTTTGTGGCCATTAACAGTTTCCTCGCCTGAGATTTCAAAGGGCAATGCACTTAATTGCTTAATGTATTGAGCCATCTGGTCATTTTGCTGTATCAACAAGTCAATATTCAATGAAGCCTTTATCCAAGCACCTGTGTCCAGGCTGTGCACATAATAGGTCCCATCAACTATGTAGGCTTCCACTTTTCCTGTTGTTCTTTTGCCGTTTTTTGTAATGTCAGATTTTGCAGTTGTCTTGAATACTTTATTCTTCACGTCCACTTGGGTTTCAGTCATGATGTCTGAAACTGTTGTATCAACATTTCCTTCGCTTGTATCTTCAACAGAGCCTTTTACGGTTGCCTTTACCTTATAATATTCCAGTTTGGAATGCGCTTCAATCATCTTCTGCTTCAGCTCGGAAGCGCTTACTGAGGGCACATCAGAGTCTTGTCCAGAATTGGGCTGAGAAGGGTTTACTGAAACTACATCAGAGTCTTGTCCAGAATTGGGCTGAGAAGGGTTTACTGAAACTACATCAGAGTCTTGTCCAGAATTGGGCTGGTTTGTGGTGCAGCCTATAATCAAAAAAATACATAAAACAAGGAAAATTTTATTCATATCATTAAAATCAAAACTACCTTTAAAAATATGTCGGTAAATGGATACTGTCTAATTAACGAATGATTTATATATCACCTCTAATCCATAGTCTTTTGGTAAGGTGTATACTCTGCATATTTTGTAAATCGAAAGACATTGTCAGGAATGTCAAGAGAAGAAGAAATGTAAAAACTAAACAGAGTTACCTTTGTTTGAATTGTAAAAGACAATTTGTAGAAGTAGACGGTTTTGAACGCATGCGGCATAAGCCAGAAATAATTGCCCGTGCTGTTCACCAGCACGAAGGTGGAATGTCTTTGAGCAAAGTTCAAAACCACCTTTGGCAGCATGACAAAGTTAAAGTAACCAGATGGACAATAAGCCGATGGACAAAAAAAGATACTGGAAAAATACAACCAGGAAAAAGAAAAACCAAAAAGCAAAAGAAGATTGACAATATTTGTATGCGACAAGTTTGAAAATTATAAGACGGCATTCAATAAACTATTTTATAGAGTTACCAAATTGAGATTTGGCATCCCAATCAAAGCAAAAAAGAACGGATTAAAATGTAACAACAATAATATAGAAAGGTATAATCAAGACATAAAAGACAGAATAAAAACAATGAGAAACTTCGGAAGCAATAAAAGAGCAGAATATTTTTTGAGTTTGAAACTTGACTTCGCCACTTGAACATTCTCCTCAATAATTCTGTTACCTTCTTCATTTTGACAGTTGGTCTTTACCAGCGCA
>Ga0209211_10011652_pt1 | contig 11206 bp, 11 predicted proteins | sample RifGroA2_FD_183992 | JGI IMG/M metagenome (GOLD analysis project Ga0209211, IMG submission 183992) | Groundwater microbial communities from Rifle, Colorado, USA - Groundwater A2 (SPAdes) (version 2) | ecosystem: Environmental > Aquatic > Deep subsurface > Groundwater | place: Rifle, Colorado...
GAAATTTCCACATCCATAAATTATTCAAAATGGCTAAAAGCTAAAAATGGAAATAATATACTGCAAATCGGAAAAGACGAATTTGATTATATGATCGTAAAAGGAGACGGTGGAGAAACTTTATCTTTTACATATTTTAATCCTTATATTTATATTGGTTTGGGTATTTCTGTAATTTCTTTTATAACATTTATTCATCTTTTTTTACGATTTAAATCTAAGAAGTGAATTTACAGTTTTAATTATACTTCTTGATTCCCCACGTCTTGTGTGTTATACTCTAGGCCATAGTCCAAATATGTAGGAGGAGAATAAAGAAATGAAGTCATGGGCTATGCGACAAGAAAACGTTCCGTTATTGACTCTTCTCATTGTGGTTGGTGTAGTTGTGCTTGCAGTGTTGATTTATGTTTTTACTGTGCCGAATGTTTACGATTCGCAACCGGTTGAAATTGTTAGTCAGAGTTCATCCGGAGCTGTACGAGCGGTTTTAGTAGACAAATACTTTTCTACTAGTTGCGGAAGTGCGTCTCGTCCTACAGACGTATTCAATAATTACTGCATGGATTTTGAATACACTGCGGGCGGTGTTACACGTAAAGTCTCATACATGGCGCAAAGAGATGAATTTAACTCACACAAAATTGGTGATAGCGTTTGGATTAGATTTAAGTAGTCCCGCGTTAGTTTCTCAAAAACCCCTAAACTCAAACTTTAGGGGTTTTGTTCTAACAAGTAGTTTTTAATAAACTTTCTAGAAGCATAATGCCACTCAAAACCTAAAACATGTCTTGCGGACACGAACGTTTTAGTTGGATATTTTTCTATTAATTCAAAATTTTCAGATGGTTCTATTGTAATGATAGAGATATATACCTTATTTAGCTTTTCTTTTTTAAGTTGGTTGTACCAGTTTTTTACCGCTACTTTTCTATTTTCGGTACTTTGATTTAAGTCAAACTTATCAAGACAGTATTTCTCGTACATTTTATCGTACTCACTTAAGTAAGTTCCGCCTCTTTTATTGAGATATTCAACGGTTACTTTAATTTTTTTATGACTACAGATTCTTTTTCGGTGCCTAACGAGCCGTCCCACCATTTAATTTTGAACTTTTCCTTTGTGTATCCGAAAACTTCTGATATAAACCTTTTTGTGAACTTGGCCCCATCATAACCACCGTAAGTATAAAGTGGATAAACTTGTTTAGCGTTTTTGATTTCCGGCATTGCAACAGTTGGTCCGTTCCAACATATGAAGTCAAACTTTCTATCTTTTATATTCGCGAACATATCGGAATGCAAATTAACAATCTTATTTTCTACTCTATTAAGTATCGCGTTAAATTTGGCGTACTGAATTGCTTTAAGATTAATGTCCAGAGAAAACACCTCGTTAAATTGATCGGCCAAGAACAATGAAATAGCGCCCGATCCTGAAGCTAGATCAAGAGCGGTTTCTCCGCTTTCTTTTAATCTATCTATAAATAAAAGTGTTTCGTGAGGAAACATCGCCCAAACATCATCTATTCCTCTTATATAGCGCCCATTTGCCATTTTTCTAATTGATAGGAGAAAGTCAGTAACTATAAATTTATTTCTAAACGGGAATGCCATAACTTTAGCGTAGTTTGATTCATTGTTCCGCGCCAAAATACCGGCCTTTTCCAAGATTTCTGCTTGGTTTGGTTCTAAAATAACCTCTTTCTCATAGAAAAAAAGATCTATGTATGTATCTATGTCGTTTTGAAATATTTGTTCAAGAACAAATCTGCATTCTCTTATTAATTCTTTGTCTTTTGTAAGCATATTTGGAGTGTAGATTTTAAATATTTATTGTCAAGTACTCTTATTTTGTATGAATTACGCGCCGACAAAAGTTAAAGCGATACCTTTTTTGTTGGCACGGCCGGTTCTTCCGATTCTATGCACATATTCATTATAAGAAGCCGGAAATTCGTAGTTTATAACGTGACTAACGTCTTTAATATCAAGTCCTCTTGAAGCAACGTCGGTGGCAAGCAGAATTTTAATTTCGTCACGTCTAAATTTTTCAAGAATTTGATGTCTTTGGTTTTGCTTTTTATTTCCGTGTATTGCGTCAGCTTTAAATCCTCTTTTTACTAACTCGTCCGATAATTTTTGAACACCCCATTTTGTATTTGCAAAAATTAAAACCTTTTTAAACCCGTCTTTTATGAGTAAATCGTGCAAAAGATCAACTTTTTTTTGACCTCCGCTTATTCTAACTACATCCTGATGAACATTATCGCCGGTTTCTTTTTTCTTTACACTTACCGTAACGGGAAATTGGACAAAAGCTTGCAAAATTTCTTGCACTTTTTTTGAAATCGTAGCCGAAAAAAATAACGATTGTCTTTCTTTTGGCAGGAGTGATATAAAAAGTTTAATTTCGTTTATGAATCCTATGTCTACCATTCTATCGGTTTCATCAAGTACTACATTATTAAATTCAGAAAGATTAAGGATTTTTCTGTTTATCATATCTTTTAATCTTCCGGGAGTTCCAATGACAAAATTCGGTTTTCTGTTTAATAACATCATTTGTGTTCTCATACCTTTTCCGCCGATAATCAAAGCGGAGTAGATTCTTAGGTTAGTAACAAAGAATCTGAATTCATTATCTATCTGTTCTGCCAACTCGCGGGTTGGAGTTACAATTAGAACTTTTTGACTTTTGTCTTTGTAAACTTTATTTATTAAAGGAATTAAAAAGGCTGCGGTTTTTCCTGTACCCGTGTTTGCCATTCCAATAATATCTCTTCCGGCCATTATATAAGGTATTACCTGATCTTGAATTGGAGTTGGTGTTTTATAACCTTTGTTTTGAATATTTTGAAATAATTGCGGGCAAACTTGAAAATTTACAAACGAGTTTGTTGAGACGTATTCTAATTCCTTAGCTTGCGTTGGAGCCTGCTTTGAATATTCAATAGATTTAACTAGATCTGTTTCAGACCAATCGTACCTTTTTCTATTTCGATTGTTTTTAGGGGATCTAAAATATTCGGGCTTTGAATTTCTATAATTTCTGGGGCCAAAACGTCTTGATCCACGGCCATTAAAAGACATAAAACTGCTTAAATTAAAAGTAGTTATAGGGAAAAAGATACTGTAATGAATAGGAAATTCTTGGATATCTTTATCTACGCTAAACGTACTAAGTCAACATAAGCAGATTTATGGCTTCGATCTGCACTAACTTGAGAAAAGTGTAGCACGGATTTAGTAATTAAGCAATAGGGACTATAGGTCGCAAGTTATAGCTGTGTTATTTTCTCAAATAGCTGTAAAATGTCTATATGAACTATCTTTGGGATTATGATGAAAAGGAATTAGAAAAGACGCAAAGTGGGCGTATAAAAATATTGGAAAGAAAGATAAATTACGGTCCAAAAAAAGATTGATTTCGCTTTTTATCCATATAAAAGAGTAAGAGAGTCAAATTTAATTGAGGGTATATGCATCGATAGCAAAGAAGATATTGCAACTAACAAATTCGCGATTCTAGGCCAAAGAACCGACGTAAAGGATTTTGTTGACTTATATTATTTGTTAAAAGATTTCACTATTATTGATCTAATACATTGGGCAGAAGTTAAGTTTAAAAGGGAATTTGATTTAATGTTATTTGCTACCGATTTATTAAAAGTGGAAGATTTCGAATACATGCCTAGAATGGCAAATCAGTTAACTTTGCAGGAATTGAAGGACTTTTATATTACTTTAGCTAGAAGAATTGGAATCGAAACAACAAAAGACGGAAACCGCGGACTTTAGTCCGTAGAGGACGTCATTTTATTGAAGCTTCGATAAAAGCCATGAATAAGGGATGCGGTTTTAGGAATCTCGATTTATATTCCGGATGAAATTGAGTAGCTACAAAAAACGTATGTATTTTCTTTGGTAATTCAACCGCTTCAATGAGTTTCCCGTCACGGGAAGTTCCACAAAAGACTAATCCCTTTTTCTCTAACTTAGATTTATATTCGTTGTTTATTTCATACCTATGTCTGTGGCGTTCAGAAACTACATTTTCACTGTTAATATCATCAGGAGAAAATTTTTTATATGCCTCTTCAATTACACTTCCTTTTAAAATCTTGCATGGCCATGCTCCAAGCCTTATTGTTCCCCCATACTGATTTTCTTTTAAGTATTTTTCCTGATTCGGCATTATGTGAACAATGGGATTTGAAGTTTTAGAATTTACTTCGGTTGAATTAGCATCTTTTAAATTTGCAACATTTCTGGCATATTCAATAACGGCCATCTGCATTCCAAAGCATAGCCCAAGATACGGAATTTTATTTTCGCGTGCAAACTTTACAACTTCTATTTTTCCCTCAACTCCACGGCTTCCCCATCCTTGCGGTACAATTATTCCATCAAAAGTTTTAAGTTTTTCTTCTAGCGTCTCTTTTTCTTTTGGATTTTCGAACTTTTCAACGTCAAACCACTTAATTACCGGCTTTAGATTTTGAGCCCACGCCGCATGTTTTATTGCCTCAATAACACAAACGTACGAATCTTCAAGGGAGAAACTTCCAGACGTAAAATATTTTCCTGTTATTGCTATATTTACTGTTTTTTTCACACTATTTATTTTATTAACTTTTTCAGCCCACTCAAATAAGTTTTTTTGTTCTCTATGCTTCAAGTGCATTTCGTTTAAAAGTTTTGTGTCCATATTTTGAGATTTTAAAATTGTTGGAGTCTTATAAATAGTATCTACATCCGGAGCAGAAATAATATTTTCTGTCTTAATCCCCGTATTAAAAGAAATAGTTTGCCTTCGTTTTTCATCTATTTCTTTTTGACTTCTGCAAATAACAAAGTTTGGTTGTAATCCTAAAGCATAAAGGTCATAAATTGAAGCTTGCGCCGGCTTTGTTTTCATTTCTCCCAAAAACGGCGGGATTAGTAAATAAACCAAATGAATCAAAAAAATGTTGTCAGGTTCTTTTTGTTTCATCCTTCTGATTGCTTCAAAAAACATTATATTTTGATATTCGCCAACGGTTCCTCCAACTTCAATTAACATTATTTCCGCTTTATCCATTTCTGCTGCTGTTTTTATTTTTGAAATTATTTCTTGTGGTATGTGAATGTTTCCCTCAACACATTTCCCTTTATATTCAAGACTTCTCTCGTTAGAAATTACATCATAATAAACTTGACCCATTGTAAAGTAATCGTGTTTTAAGACATTTTGATTTAGAAAGCGTTCGTAGTGACCAAGGTCTTGATCGGTTTCATGGCCATCCTCAGTAACAAATATCTCTCCGTGTTCCAGCGGATTCATAGTTCCGGCATCAAGATTTAGGTACATATCTGCTTTTAAAACCGAAACTTTGTACCCTGATGATTTTAATAAGAGAGCAATTGAGGCTGTTGTTATCCCTTTTCCAATACCTGATATGACTCCGCCTGTAACAAATACATATTTAGGATATTTATGTTGTGGCACATCTAAGTTTAGTTTAGATTTCAAAAAATTTCTATAGGGATTTTGTATTAAGTATATCCGGGGAAAAAGTCGGTTTTAATGTGAGCGGGTTTTATACCTAGTTTACTTAGTACATCTTCAAAAACCGTAACCATTGATCTTGGTCCCGAAATATAAAAAGTTCTTTCTTTGTAGTCCGGAACCTCTCCTATTATCATTTTTGAGTCAACAAATTCTGTTTTGCCTTGCCAATTAGTTGGTAGGTTTAGCTTATCGGTTAGTGTATAAACAACTTTGATGCCTAGTTTTACAGTAGCTTCATCAAACATATTTTTATAAACAATTTCGGATTCTAGATTATTTGAATAAAATAAAGTCACCGGCCTTTTTTGATTTGTGTCAATTAAATATTTAATCATACTTCGAAACGGAGTAATGCCGATTCCACCTGCTATAAAAACTAATTTTTGACTGGCATCTTTTGGCATGACAAAATTTCCCGAAAGTTGTGCCGCGACAATTTTTTTGTCGCCTCCTAAAGACATTAATTCTTTTTTATAACTGCTGGGATTTTTGTAAAATTTAACGCCGATCATAATTTCGTTTTCAGTTGGCGAGGAGGCTAGTGTGAAATATCTGCGATTCCCTCTGTTATCAACGTTTTTATGGCCTAATGTCCATTCCATATATTGTCCGGGTAAGTATTTTAACTTTTTTTCTGGTTTGAATACAAAACCATATTCATTTGGCGATAATGCGACTTGTTCTTGTAATTTAAGAAGCAACTTATCTTTTGGACTTACAATATAGGAATATACGTTACCAATTAAAAGTGCCAATTCAGGCGTTATATAAAAGGATACAAAATGTACTTTTGAAGAAAATAATAATCCTACTAAGGTGGCGTAAAAAACCTGCAATTTTAAAGTTGGCGGAGTAGTTAGAGGTTCAATAAACATCACAAAGGCAAAAAATAACCAAGGAGAATAAAGAATCACTCCTTTTAAAACTAGAAAAGTATTTGTTTTATCGATAAAACTTAAAGCTAAGGTAATCGCAATTGAAATAAGAAAAAAACTAAAAACCATCTTAATTCTTTTTAGCTTTTTAACAATCAAAATTCCTCCAAGAAATATAATAGGCAGCATATAAATTGTTCCAACCCACCATAATAAGGATTTAGTTGTAACCATTGACGCAAGAAAAACTCCGATTGCTGCAGGATTAAATATGTGCTTTTTGTGAATAGCCAAAATAAATTTTGATGCAACGGATGAAACAATGGCCCACAGTAAAAACGGTAAATCCACAATAGACGTAGCAGGATTGATAATTAAAGCTAGAATTAGCGCTGTTATATAAATTGATTCAAGATTAGTTGGCGCGTCAAATACCTTTGAAAATATTGTATTAATTGCCAAGCCAATTCCAACCAATAAACCGGCTGATAAAAATAATTCTATGAAATTGAAAGGTAAAAGATCGAATAAACTTAGTAATAAAGAAGCGCCTAAAAGGACAAGCAGGTAGTAAAGTACAAGTCTATACATGGTAATATTATTCAGAAAATTTTCAATATAGTTGTTAATCTTTTTTACCATTAACTAATTTTAACACTAAAGGATGGCCCGAAATTAATAGTAAATTCCTGTTAGTTTTGATTTTTCTTCTTTGGGAGTTTTTTTTATTTCATCTTCTCGTCTTAAAGCTTCGCTTTTGTTTTTGACTTTTTCAAAATAAATTAACTTTTTTCCTCCTTCGCGGTACGATAGTCCGGACATTTTATTTTTATTCTCTTCTAGGAATTTTTCTACTATATTTGGTTCTTTTGTCGCCATTACCCTTAAAGCCCATCCAATCGCTTTACGAATAAAAAATGTCACCCGCTTTTTTTCTTCAGCGCTTTTATAAATTAATGGAATCCAACTTTCATCAAATTGAGATTTGGCTAATTCAAAAAACAAATCTCTATCTCCGCCTTCTCCCTTTCTAAAAAATAGATTTTGTGCTAAAAGTGCGGATCTTCTGACCCAAAAGTCATTATCTTTTATCCAGTTTTTCAGGTATTTGTATGCCGTTTTGTCTTTTTTTAAAATTATCGGCATTATAGGAATTATTAGATTATCAAGATAAACCCAACCTTCGCTTTCTCTCATTAATTTTTCTATTAAAGGCATATCATTTATGTTTAGTTTGTCAGAATGAAGGTTTAATATGCGTAAAGCGAAAGATTTTTCTTCGTGGGATGGCTGGCTCCATAGAAGTTTCGCCAGATTAAATGCCTCGTTTTTTGAAAGTGATGTTAATTCTTTTTTTAGTTCTTTAAAATATGTATCTTGCAATCTGGAAGATAGACCGTAATGTTTGTGTTTAGAATACAGATATTGTTTTTCTTTTTTCGCCCTTGTAGGATTTTTATTTTGTAGTAAAAACTTTAGATATTTTTTATGAAATGTTTCTTTGTTCATATAAATTTCTCAATTTTGTCATGATAATATTAATATATGGATGAAGGAATTCCAACTATTGTTAACTTAGAGAAAATTGATGAGCTTGGGAAGACTGTAAGAAAAGCACCTTATAAAATGTCTCAAAATGAAGTACCACTTGGTGGTAGAGAAGGTCCAAAATTTGAAGTTTTCGTTGAAGTAGATGATAGATGATAAAAGAGAGGGAGAAAAAAGACGAGAGTTAGAATTTTTATCAAAACGAGTTGGTGCTACTTGATGGGGACGGTTCTTGGATTTGTTGCAATCACAGGCTAAAGTACACCAACTTTAGTTGATACATTTCTAAGCGTGGGGACGATATTTCCAAGAACCGTCCCTATCTCCTCTTTGTATATCCTACTTTCATATGCCGTTAGGGCTATAAGGGATGAAGGCGGTATTTATGGGTAGAACCTTTTCAATTACATAATCTTTGTTCTTAATGTCCGCTTTTTTTATTAGACTTTTAAGTTTTTTACTGCTAGATAGAACAATAAAGGTTTTCTTGTCTACAGCAACCCATTTATTCTGATATTTTCTTCTATATTCAATTAATTGTTCGTTGGCGCTTTTCATGTTTGAATAATAACATATTTTTTGAGGAATTCTTCATTGGTGGACCAGTTCTTCATGTCGTTATTATAACATATGTTACGGTTACCTAAGGGTATGGGGACGGTATTTCCAAGAACCGTCTCTATCTCCACTATCCCCACTAGCCACAAAGGCTACTGTACATTTTTCATGGCTGGGGGGTAGGGATTCGGACCCCAATATTTGCGTCCAGAGCGCAAAGTCCTGCCATTAGACGACCCCCCACCGTTACAAACAGCTTGAATTTTAACATCACTACACTCAAAAAGCATTCCGGACGTCCAAACTCACATATCAGTGTCTAAATCAATATCTCCCAAGTCTGAATCGTCATCCAGGTCTATTTTTGTGTCTTTAGTGTTTACTTGATCAGTTTCATGACAGTGGTCACATCCGCACTCTTTCTTGTCGTTACAGCAGTGATCATGATCACACCCGCAATTAGCGTCTTTACAGTATCCGCAACTCATAAAAATCACCTCCTTAATTATCTGAATTATCTAAAATCTGATTTGTTTAAGATTAATAATTAAGCTAAAATCAATATATGTCAACCCAGCATAAAGAACAGAGAGTTGCGGTGTTTGTGGATATTCAAAATATGTATTATTCTGCCAAGAATTTGTTTGACGCGAAGGTTGATTTTGGCAGAGTGTTAAAAGAAGCACTGGCCGGAAGAAAATTAATTCGCGCTTTTGCGTATGTAATAAAAGCGGATGTAGGTTCTGAAAGGGAATTTTTTGAGGCTTTGGGTCAGCGCGGTTTTGAAGTTCGTGAAAAGGAGTTACAAACTTTTTACGGTGGTGCAAAAAAAGGAGATTGGGATGTTGGCTTATGTATGGATGTAATTAGAATGCTGCCAAAAATTGATGTTATGGTTTTAGTTTCCGGTGATGGCGATTATGTTGACCTTGCAAATTACGCAAGAAGCCAAGGAGTAAAAACCGAAGTTGTGGCTTTTGGAAAAACTACGTCAAGCAAACTCTTGGAAGTGGCTGACAATTTTATAGATATTTCAAAAAACCCGTCTAAATATTTAATTAGCTTTACCAGAAATTCGCAAATTATTGAAGAAAGTAACGGAGGCAATGTTAAACAAGTTTAACGTCTTATTAAAAAGTGAAGCAAATATTAAGTATCTAAGATTCGCCTTTATTTTTTTATCGTCTTTTGTTTTAGTTTTTACAATTTTTCATATTTATTTTGCAAAAAGAATTATTCCGGGAGTTGCCATTGGAAAAGTTAAAGTTGGTGGTTTAACTTACGATGAAGCATTAGTGGTTTTGCAAAACTCTGATAAAAATACAGTAAAAAAATTTACATTAATGTATAAAGATAAAAAATATCCCTTTGACGGCAATGACATAAAACTACAATACGATTTAAACAGTTCTATAAGAAGAGCGTTTGAGGTTGGTAGAACAGGAAATTTTATAATTGATTCAAAAGACAAGCTAGCCGGATTTTATAAACTTGTTAGTGTTAAAGCTTTTTATACTTACGATGACGGGGTTCTTAACAATTACTTTTCTCAGATTAAAGGAGAGCTGAATGTTGATCCCCAAACTTCAAAATTTGCTATTGGCGAAAACGGACTTTTTGTGACAGAGAGTATTAATGGTGTTGGAGTTGACGATCAAAAGCTATACGATTTTGTTATATCGTCAATTGATAATTTAGATTTTAAAGATTACGAAGTTCCTGTTTCCGAAGTTAAAAGCGAATTTTCAAGAAAGGATTTAGAACAAATTTATCCTCAAGTTCAAAAAATAATTTTTAATCCATTAAAGTTGGTTTTGGGTGAAAAGTCGTTTCAACTTAGTCCGGAAAAACTCTTAAATTTTGTTTCGGTTATAAATGATAAAAATAAAATTTCCCTAACCTTAAATAAAGTAAATTTTGAGGCTTACTTAGATGAGTTGTCCCAAGAAATAAATGAACTTCCAAGAGGCGAAGTTACAAAACTTGAAGGGGATAGGGTTGTTGGGTTTAAGGTTCTAAAAAACGGGCGTGAGTTAAATATCAAAAAGTTTACCGAAGATTTTAAAGGAGCTTTTTTTGGCTCAATTCCACAAATTGGTATAGAGGTTGATGAAATAAACGAAATCAGCGACCCTTCAAAATATGGAATTTATGCACTGCTGGGCAAAGGAATTTCAAAATTTGAAGGCTCCGCGCCCGGTAGAATCTATAATCTTTCTTTAGCTGCTCAAAGAACCAGTGGGGTTTTAATTCCGCCGGGAAAAACTTATTCGTTTAATAATGCCGTTGGAGAGATAAGCGGAGCTACAGGATATGATTCTGCTTACATAATTTCAAGCGGCAGGACTATACTTGGAGAAGGTGGGGGTGTCTGCCAAACTTCAACAACATTATTTAGGGCGGTTTTAAATGCCGGGCTTCCGATTGTTATGAGATATCCGCATGCCTACAGAGTTAGCTACTATGAAATTGACAGTCCTGTCGGGTTTGATGCTTCTATTTTTCAACCATCTTTGGATTTTCAGTTTAAAAATGATACGCCTAATTATGTTTTGGTTCAATCATCGGTAAACGTTGTAAATAGTAGTTTAGAGTTTGACTTATATGGGACTCCGGATGGAAGAAAAGTTGAAATTACTACACCTGTTGTAACAAATCAAATTGCACCCCCC
>Ga0209211_10011655_pt1 | contig 11204 bp, 8 predicted proteins | sample RifGroA2_FD_183992 | JGI IMG/M metagenome (GOLD analysis project Ga0209211, IMG submission 183992) | Groundwater microbial communities from Rifle, Colorado, USA - Groundwater A2 (SPAdes) (version 2) | ecosystem: Environmental > Aquatic > Deep subsurface > Groundwater | place: Rifle, Colorado...
GGCAGGAGCGGCGGCCAGTAAAAAACAGGATGTTTTTTCCTGGACGCGGCGGAGGATGCCCACCCCCGGCGGCCGTGCGGTAGTTCTGGGCGGTGAGTCGAAGCGAAGAAGCCAAAAGCCAAGAGCATCGCGGCTTAAGCCGCTCCTACAGGCCGGGGGTTAGTCGTGGAGGTGTTCGGGTGGGGCGTGGTGGCCCTCGCCCTCGAGTTGGTCGAGGAAGTCCACGGCGCGGCGCAGGTGCGGGATGACGATACTGCCGCCGACGATCAGCGCGACGCTGAAGGTTTCGAAGAACTCGTCGCGATTGACCCCGGCTTCCTTGCATTGGGCGATGTGGTAGCTGATGCAGTCGTCGCAGCGCAGCACCATGGAGGCGACCAGGCCGAGCAGTTCCTTGGTCTTCAGGTCGAGCGCGCCGTCCTTGTAAGTCTGCGTGTCGAGCGCGAAAAAACGCCGAACCACCTGGTTGTCGTGGCCGAGGATGCGTTCATTCATGCGTTGCCGGAACTCGGTGAATTCCTGCAGGCGGTCCTTCTCGCCAGGCGAGCTCATGGCGCGGCCGCCAGCATCGGCTGCAGATCGCCGCTGCGGTCCAGCGCCACCAGTTCCTCGTAGCCACCGACATGCAGACCGTTGATGAAGATTTGCGGAACCGAGGTGCGCCGGCTCGTTTCCATCATCAACGCGCGTGCCGCCGGATCGATGTCGACCCGGACTTCGCGGTAGGCCGCCCCGCGGGACTTGAGAAAGTTCTTCGCGGCCACGCAGTATGGGCAGATCGCGGTGGTGTACATGATCACTTCGGGCACGCTGGTCTCCTGCATGGGCCTGTTACTCTTCACCCGCATTAGTGGGGTCGGCCAGGAACATTTTACAGGTCCCGGAGTCCAAGCTTAACGACGGATTCACCCGCCGCGGCCACCGATCCGGCATTGTTCATAATTGATTTGGGAGTAATCCGTGCGCTCAATCGCTCCGCTCGTCGCTGCAGTGGTCCTCGCCCTCGGCTTGGTTACCGGCAGCGCGGCCCAGGAATCCGGCCTGCCGGACATCGGCTCCTCGGCCGGCGAGCTACTCAGCCCGAAGGAAGAAGGCGAGTACGGCGCCTACACCCTGTACCAGCTGCGCCGCTACGGCTATGTGCTGGAGGATCCGCTGCTGCACAGCTGGCTGGACGACATGGGCCACCGATTGGCCGCGGTCTCGGATCGCCCGGAGCAGTCCTTCACTTTTTTCATGATGCGCGACCGGCAGATCAATGCGTTCGCGACCCTGGGCGGCTACGTCGGCATGAACGCCGGCATTGTGCTGACCGCGCGCAATGAAGACGAAGTCGCCGGCGTCGTCGCCCATGAGATCTCGCACGTGACGCAACGGCATGTCCTGCGCGCGGTGGAGCGCGCCCAGAAGGACCAGTTGCCGATCATGCTGGCCACGCTGGGCGTGATCATTGCCGCGCAACAGAGCGGTGGGCGCAACAGCAGCGGAACCAACACCAGCAGCGACGACGCCATCCAGGCAGCGATCATCGGCGGCCAGGCCCTGGCGGCGCAACGACAGATCAATTACACCCGATCGACCGAAGCCGAGGCCGACCGCGTCGGCATCCAGACGCTTTACCAGGCCGGATACAGTCCGAATGGCATGGCCGATTTTTTCGAGCGGATGGACCGCGTCACGCGCGGCAATTCCGGCGGCTACACCACGCCCTCCTACCTGCAAACCCATCCGGTCAACACGACGCGCATGAGCGAAGCGCGCGATCGCGCCGAACGGCTGCAGCGCGAGAAGCCCGCCTACAGCGCCGCCAGCAAGCCAACGCAAAGCCTGCTCTTGCCCTGGGGCCTGAGCGCCAGCAGCACGGCGACGCCCGCCGCAGCCGCTGCGCCGCCACGGATGTTCGACTGGGCGCGTGAACGGCTGCGCGTACTGACCGCCGACAGTCCTTCCGTCGGAATGAAGGAAGCCAAAGCCCTGCTCGATTCCACCGGCCCGAAAGCGACCGACGCCCAGCGCTACGGCCTGGCCCTGGCGCAGCTGCGAGCCGGCTACCCAGCCGCCGCCGAGGACAGCCTGCAGGCCCTCGCCCGGAAGCACCCCGGCAACCTGTGGATCGGTCTTGCGCTGGCTGAAAACGCATCAGTTGCCAAGAACGAGGCGCTGGCCAGGAAGCGCTACGAGGACTTGCTCGCGCAACATCCCAATGACATTGCGATCAGCCTGGGTTATGCAGAAGTCTTGAACACCATCGGTGGCGCCGATGCCGGACGGCGCGCGCAGGCCGTGCTCCGCCCCATCCTGTCGGGAAATACCGACGACCCCTTGTTCCAGAAAACCTTCGGCCGCGCCAGCGAGTTGGCCGGAGATGCGGCGCGCGCCGGGGAGGCCTATGCCGAAGCGGCGTATCTCAATGGTCGCGCGGAAGACGCGCTCAACCAGCTGACCGCCTTGCTCAAGCGCGATGACATCAGCTACATCCAGCGCGCAAGGATCGAGGCGCGCATCGCCGATATCACGCCCGAAGTGCTGGACATGAAGCGCCGGCGGATCAAGCCGCAGGATCTGCCTGGGGACCAGGGCTGACACCTGGGTTGCACCTAGCCACGCTATCATGGCCCCATGACTGCGAGTACCGAAGCCCCCGACGGCGATTTGTTCCTCAATCGCGAGCTGTCCCAACTGGAATTCAATTTTCGCGTGCTGGCGCAGGCCGAGGACGCGCGCATGCCGTTGCTGGAGCGCTTGCGCTACCTGTGCATCGCCTGCACCAATCTTGACGAGTTCTTCGAAGTGCGCGTGGCCACCGTGCTCACTGCGCTGGAGTTCGGCGCCCCCCTGCTGCCGGACCGCATGGACCCGCAGGTCGCACTGGACAAATTGCACAAACTAGCCGGCAAGCTGGTCGAGGACCAGTACCGGCTCTGGAACGAGACCTTGCGGCCGGCGCTCAACCAGGCCGGCATCCGCGTCCTCAACCGGGACAGCTGGAACGCGAAGCAGCGCCGCTGGCTGCAGAAGTATTTCCACAATGAGGTCCTGCCGGTGCTCTCGCCGCTGGGACTCGACCCGGCGCACCCGTTTCCGCGCATCCTCAACAAGAGCTTGAATGTCGTAGTCGTGCTCGAAGGCAAGGACGCCTTCGGCCGCAAGGGCGGCATGGCGATCGTGCGCGCGCCGCGCTCGTTGCCGCGGATCATCCAGTTGCCGGAAGAAGTGTCCGGCGGCAAGCACGACTTCGTGTTCCTGTCGGCCGTGTTGACGACCTTCGTCGACGACCTGTTTCCCGGCATGAAGGTCAAGGGCGCGTACCAGTTCCGGGTTACCCGCAACTCCGAGTTGTTCGTCGACGAGGAAGAAGTGGAAAACCTGGCCAGCGCGCTGAAGAACGAGTTGCTCAGCCGCGGCTTCCGCCCGGCGGTGCGGCTGGAAATCGCCGACAACTGCCCGAAGTCGATCGTCAAGATCCTGCTGCAGAATTTCGATCTCAAGCAGAACGCGGTGTACCGGATCAACGGCCCGGTCAACTTGAACCGCGTGATCCAGGTGTACGACCGCTCCAATCGTCCGGACCTGAAATTCCCGCCGTTCAAGGCGGCCCAGGCCGACATCGACGAAGAGATGCCGTTCGACACCCTGCGCGAGCACGACGTGCTTCTGCATCATCCGTACGAGAGTTTCAGCAGCGTGCTCGACCTGCTGCAGTGCGCGGCCAGCGATCCGAACGTGCTGGCGATCAAGCAGACGCTGTACCGCACCGGCAAGGACTCGAAAATCATCGAGCACCTGATCACCGCGGCGCGCAACGGCAAGGATGTCACCGTCGTGGTGGAGTTGCGTGCGCGTTTCGACGAAGAGGCCAACCTGAACCTGGCCGACCGCCTGCAGGAAGCCGGCGTGCAGGTCATGTACGGCGTGGTCGGGCACAAGACCCACGCGAAGATGATGTTGATCGTGCGCCGGGAGGGCAAGACGCTGCGCCGCTACGTGCACCTGGGCACCGGCAACTACCATGCCGGCACCGCCCGGCTATACACCGACATCGGGCTGATGACTTCGAACTCCGAGATCGCCACCGACGTGCACGGTTTGTTCCAGCAGCTGTCCGGCCTGGCGCCGGCGATGAAGCTCAAGCGCCTGATGGCCTCGCCCTTCACGCTGCACAAGGGCCTGCTGAGCAAGATCGAACGCGAAGCCAAGCTGGCGCGCGCCGGCAAACGCGGCCACATCATCGCCAAGATGAATGCGCTCAACGAAGCCGGGGTGATCAGGGCCTTGTACGAAGCCTCGCAGGCCGGCGTGAAGATCGAGCTGATCGTGCGCGGCGCCTGTTGCCTGCGGCCCGGCGTTCCGGGCTTGTCCGAAAACATCAGCGTGCGCTCGGTGGTCGGCCGTTTCCTCGAGCACAGCCGGGTGTACTGGTTCCGCAATCACGACCGCCCGGAGATCTTCTGCTCGAGCGCCGACTGGATGGAGCGCAACCTGCTGCGTCGCGTCGAGACCTGCTTCCCGATCCTCGACCCGGTGCTCGCGGCGCGCGTATTCGACGAGGAGTTGGCCAACTACCTGCAGGACAACGAGCAGGCCTGGCAACTGCACTCGGACGGCAGCTACTCGCGCGTGCTGCCCGAAGGCGACGACCTGCCCTATTCGGCGCAAGGCACCCTGCTGGCGAAACTGTGCGAATGAGCCATGTCCGCTGACCCGAACGCCCTGCCCGATGGTGAACTGCTCGCTGCCGTCGACCTCGGCTCGAACAGCTTTCACATGGTGGTCGCGCGCGCCGTGCTCGGACAGCTGCGCATCGTCGACCGCATCAAGGAGCATGTGCGCCTCGCCGAAGGGCTGGATGGCGAAGGCGGCCTGAGCGAAGACGCCCTGATCCGCGCCCACGACTGCCTGGAGCGCTTCGGTCAGCGTCTGGCGGCGATACCGCGCCAGTGCGTGCGCGCCATTGCCACCAACACGGTGCGCCAGTTGCGCCAGCCGCAAAACTTCCTGATGCCCGCCGAAGCCGCGCTCGGACACGATATCGAAGTGGTCTCGGGCCGCGAGGAGGCCCGTCTCATCTACCAGGGCGTGGCGCGTGGCAATCCGCCCCGCGAAAAACGCCGCCTGGTGATCGATATCGGCGGCGGCTCGACCGAGTTCATCATCGGCGCCGGCTTTGAAGCGCTCGAGCGCGAGAGCCTGCAAATGGGCTGCATCGCCACCACCCGCCGCTTCTTCGCCGACGGCAAGCTGTCGCGCAAGCGCTGGAAAGAAGCGCAGACCGAAATCACTGCCGAGTTCCAGCAGTTTGCTTCCACCTACCGGGATGTCGGCTGGCAGGAAGTGTTCGGCTCCTCGGGCACCATCAAGGCCATCGGCGACGTGGCGCTGGCGATGAAACTCACTCGTGGGTCCGTCACCGATACCGCGCTCCCGGCTATTCGCGACCGCCTGCTCAACTTCGACAGGCTCGAGGACATCCGCCTGCCCGGGCTGCCGTCTGATCGACGCCCGTCAATTGCCGGAGGCTTGCTGATCCTCGACGCCATCTTCGCCGAGCTTGAAATCAAGCGCATGCAGGTCAGCGATTACGCGCTGCGCGAAGGCGCCCTGTACGACATCCTTGGCCGCGGTACCGGCCACGACCCGCGCGACGCCTCCATTCGCGCCCTGGCCGAGCGATACGGGGTCGACGCCGAGCAGGCAATTCGCGTCGAGGAAACCGCGCTGGCCCTGTTCGACCAGGTCGCCGACGCCTGGCAACTCAATGCCGATGACCGCCGCCTGCTCGGCTGGGCGGCGCGCATTCACGAAATGGGGCTGGCGGTGGCGCACAGCCAGTACCACCAGCACGGCGCCTACCTGATCGAGCATTCCGACATCGCCGGGTTTTCGCGGACGGAACAACAGTTCATCTCGGTGCTTGTGCGTAACCAGCGTCGCGGGCTGAACATGGGCAGCATCGAATCGCTGGCCGACCGCATGGCCATCGCCGCGATGCACTGCGCCCAGTTGTTGCGGCTCTCGGTGCTGCTCCATCGCAGCCATGATCGAAACAAGATTCCGATGAAACGCTTGCGCGCGCACGAAGAGCGCTTGCTGTTGACGCTGTCGGCCGAATGGCTGTCCGCCCATCCGCTCACGCAAGCCGACCTGGCCACGGAAATCGACTACCTGGAAGACAAGGGACGCACGCTTCAGCTGGCTACCGTCTAAAGCAGCGAATCGATCGGCAGGATCTGCAACAACATCAGCTTGACCCGGTTGATCGGGCCCACGCCCGGCTCGCTGGTCAAAGTCACCAGTTTGCCGTCCTCACTGGTGATCCACAGTAGTTGTCCACTACCGCCCCCTTCGCCGCTGGACCGCTCGAGCGCGAGCCGATAGGCGTTGGCCGGTAGCGTTGCAGTGATGAAGAACTGGGCGACCGCCTCGGCCAAGGCCGGTGAATCGACGACGAAGCCCATTTCGGTATTCAGCAGCTTTGAGCGCTGGTCCATGTTCATTGACCCGACGAACACAAAGCGGCGGTCGATCACGAATGATTTTGCATGCAGGCTGACGCCCGCAGTGCGCCGGTGCTGGGCGCTGGTTTGCTTGACGCCGGCGATCGGCTTGAGCTCATACAGTTCCACGCCACCTGCAAGCAATGCCCGACGATGCTCCGAATAGCCAGCATGCACGGCCGGCTGGTCGGTTGATGCCGCCGAGTTGGTCAGTATCCGCGTCGTCACGCCACGGTGCGCGACCGCCACCAGGTCTTTCTCTTCCCGGTCACCCGGAACGAAGTACGGCGACACCAGTAGCAGCTCTGACCCAGCCTTGTCGAACAGCGCCCTCACCGCTGGCCCGAGGCTCAGGGTCGGTCGGTTGTCGGCCACCCCAACCTTCTCGGGTTGGTCGGCGACCAGCACGGCCGAGCCCCAGAACCATTGGCCGCGGCGATCGGCGGTGGCGCCGTCGGGCAGTTCTTCGATCACTGCCTGGGCAAAATCCGACTGCGCGAACGCGCGAACACTCTTGCTCAACTCGCCGCGCACCTTTCCGAGATCAGCATGCGTGTCGCTGTACGCAGTGACTGGAAACGCCGCCTTGTCATTCCAGTAGGCGTCGAAGGCGCGCGAAGCCGCCTGCACCACCGGTCCGATCGCCAGCAGGTCAAGATCGCGATAGTTGCTCTTGTCATGGGCGTCGAAGTAGTCGTCGCCAATGTTTCGACCACCGACGATGGCGACCTTGTTATCGACGATGAAGGACTTGTTGTGCATGCGCCGGTTCAGGCGGCGAAACTCAAGCAGCATCTGTGCCGTCCGGGACAGGATCCCCGGCTCGCGGGTGTTGAACGGATTGAACAGGCGCACTTCGATGTTCTCGTGGGAATCGAGCGCGTCGAACATCGGCGCCGAGTCGGCCAGCGTGATGTCGTCGAGCAGGATGCGGACGCGCACGCCGCGATCGGCGGCCTTGAGCAGGTACTGGGCGACCAGCCTGCCGGTATCGTCATTGCTGAAAACGTAGTACTGCAGGTCGATCGACCGTTCCGCCTTGTCGGCCAGGACGAGGCGGCTCATCAGCGCGTTCGTGTTCAACGTCAGCAGCCGGAAGCCGGACTGGTCGCTGCCATGCTTGGCCTGTTCCGATTCGATGTATTGCGCCGACGGGGTGTGGGCCACCGGTGGCAGCGCTTCGGAAGGCTGCTTGACGAAGTCGCCACGCAGCGTGCTGCACGCACCCAGCAGCGCCAGCACGCCGCCCCAAGCCAACAATCGCAACATCCCTGCCTGCGTCATTCCGATCCCTCTCCTGCTCCGCTGCTGGCGCCAGCCTAGCCCGGCGGCCCGGGCCCAATCTGTTTGCGAGCGCACATAAGCTGCCGACAATGGATGCACCGCAGCCCGTGGTTCATCTGAACGTCAGCTTTGCGTGGCGACCCGAACCTGCACGGCACTCGCCGGCGCGTACCAGTCGATGCGGCGGGTGATCGTCATCAGCGCCGCCAGGATCGCGAACAGCATCAGGGAGCCGAGCACCAGTGCGTTGTCTTCCGACACCAGCAAGCCGTACAGCGCCGCATAGAGAAGCGTCAGCCCAGCGGCGAACCCGACGCCGCGCAACTTGCTCCTGAGCACCGCGGACAGGTAGACAGCCAGCAAACCGATGCAGGCGATGCTGGCCGCCAGGTAGGCGATCCAGAATTCCATGTGCTCGGAAAGGCTGAGCAGCAGCAGGAAGAAAATCGCCAGCGCCAGGCCTACCAACAAGTACTGGATCGGATGGATAGCCAGCCGCTTGAGCAACTCAAACATGAAGAACGCGACAAAAGTGAGCGTGACAAACAGGAAGCCGTACTTGCTGGCGCGATCGGCCTGCGAATAGATGTTCACCGGCTCGACCAGGCTGAGCGCCAGCGAATCCAGTCCTTCGTTGGCGACACCCTGCAGGTACTGGCCCTGACTTCCGGCAGCCAACGAGGAAATATCCCACTGCGCATTGAAGCCAGTGTCGGCGATGCGATGGTTCCTGGGCAGGAACCGGCCGGCGAACTGCGGGTGCGGCCAGCTGGACGACAGGGCTATGTGGTTGCTGTCGGCGATCGGCGCGATGGCCAGCGACTCGGTACCAGCGAGGCTGCTTTGCAGTTCGACGGTGAAGCGAAGCGGAGCGCCAAATGTCGCCGCAGCGATCGGCGCATGCAGTCCGCTGCCGTCGCGGTGAGTCCCCAGGCCCTGTTGCAGCGGCAACGGCGTGCCGTCGAGCTGCAACCTCGGTGAGCCAACCAGGCCCCGAACATCGGCGATGGAAAAGCTCAGATACGGCTGACCCAGAGTGCGGGTGACGCCAACGCCCGCATCATTGGGCACGGTCTTGTCGAATCGCGCCTTCAGTGTCGATTGCAGTTCGTACACGCGGACTTCGTGCAGGCCGCGCTTGCGTATGGACGGAACCAGCTTGCCTTGCATCGACATCGATGCCGGAAAAAGTGTCCAGTGATGCGAAGTGCGCTCCACCCGGGTCACGGGCTTGCCGAAAGCATCCTTGTCGAGCACTTGTACGGCATCGGTGTACGGCACCACCAGCACCGGCCCCGCGAGCAGCTGCGGGCCGGCGAAACTCTCCGCCACTTTGGTCACTGCCTCTTGCCGGTAATAGGTACGTTCCTTGATTGTGCCGTTGATCATGCCCAGTGGAATCAACAACAGGAGCGTCAAGCCAGCGACGATCACCGCCTTGAGCTTGAGACCCCAACGACCTTCGCCGACCCCGTTGGACCGTGCCTGCGCCGCTGCGCCAGGAGGAAGTTCACTCGCGTGCATTTTTGCCGTCTCCAGCCGGACGATGGGCCGGCTCATGCGGGCAGCTTGCAATGCAGGGGTGAAGCGCCAACGGGCCGCATGTGTGGCGAAGGTGAAGCCGGCATGCCAGCGCGCGGCGTTGCGATGGCGAAGCGATTCGCCGGCGTTTAGCGCCCGGGCAAGCTCAATTCGGCGACGGCGCCACCCTGGTCGCGATTGCGCAGGCGAATGTCGCCGCCGTGCAAGGCGGCCACCTCGCGTACGAAGCTCAAACCGAGTCCGCTACTGCGCCCACCGTCCGGTCGCGGCAAGGAATAGAAGCGCTCGAAAACCCGGTCCCGGGCGAAATCGGGGATACCCGGGCCGGCGTCGCCAACCTGCAACACCAGGACGGGACCCTGGCGCAGCAGGCGCAATTCGAGCACACCCTCGGGGGGCGAAAACTCGATCGCGTTGTCGAGCAGGTTGGCCACCGCCTGGCCGAGCAGGAAGCGATCGCCCTGAACCGTCGCGGGTGCTGCCTCCAAGGCCAACTCAACGCGCAGGTTCTTCCCTTTCAGCCGCGGCTCGATCACTTCGATGCATTCACGCACGACCGCGGCCAGGTCGACGGTTTCGATGTTTTCCAGCGCCTGCCGGTACTCGACGGCAGCCAGCGCAAGCATCTTGTCGATCATCGCCGACAGCCGCGTCGATTGCGTGTCGATATTGCGCAGGAAGCGCTCGCGATCCACGCCGGGCGGCGCGGTTTCGAGAATCTCCGCCGCGCCGCGGATTGCCGCGATCGGGCTTTTCATCTCATGCGCCAGGGTTTGCACGAACTGTTCGACGTACTGCTTGCCGTCCAGCCGCTCGCGCATCGTGTCCAGCGCGCGGCCGAGTTCGCCGATTTCGTTGTTGCCCAGGTTGGGCGCAGCTACCCTTTCGCCGGCAGTCACTGCCCTGGCGAACCTGCCCAGCGCCGCCAGGGAGCGCGACAGCCATAGTGTCACGCCGATACCGATCAGGAAGGACAGGCCAAGCAGGATCCAGCCTTGCCTGAGGATGGCCTGCTGGCTGCTTTCGATGAATGGCTCGATGCGCTGGTTGGCCTTGGCCACGGTCAACACGCCGATAATCTTCCCGCCGTCGCGGATGGGCGCAGCGACGTGCATGACGCTGCTGCTGTCGTCGTTGGGATCGCTGCGGGTGGAACGCGCGCCGTATTTCCCACGCAATGTCAGGTAGACATCGTTCCAGCGCGAATAATCCTGGCCGAGCGCCTGGTGACTGGAATCGTAGACGACGATGCCGCGCGCGTCGGTGACGTAGATGCGGTAGTCGAAAGTCTGCTTGCGGATGTTCCAGATCTGCGCGCGCACATCGCGGCGCACGAGCGCATCGACGCTGCTGGCGAACTGCCCTGCTCCGATCCGCCCGCTACGCATGTCCGGCGTGGCCAGTTCCGCCAGCGCATTGGCGGTGTCCACCAGCGTGTCTTCCATCGCCTGGCGGACGCCCGGCTTGACCTCGTTGACGAACACCCGCATCACGAAGAAGCCGGCCAGGCCGACGATCAGGAAGTAGCCGAGGAAGATGCGCAGGCCGATTTTCATGGTGGGACCGTCATGGGCAGGCCGTGGCGATCACGTTCGCACACTGTAGCCAAGACCGCGATGGGTCTGAATCGGATCGAGCTCGGGCGCGAGCAAGCGCAACTTTGAGCGCAGGGTCTTGATATGAGTGTCGACGGTACGGTCGACGGTGTCCGGCGCATCGCGCCAGACATCGTCCATCAACTGCTCGCGGCTGAGGATGGCGCCCGGCCGCGCCAGCAGCGCCGCCAGCAGGCGGTATTCGTAGCGGGTCAGGGAGAGCAGCTCGCCGCAGTAGCGGATGCGCTGCCCGGGCGGGTCGTGGGCAAACCGGCCGGTCTCACGCCAG
>Ga0209211_10011656_pt1 | contig 11204 bp, 7 predicted proteins | sample RifGroA2_FD_183992 | JGI IMG/M metagenome (GOLD analysis project Ga0209211, IMG submission 183992) | Groundwater microbial communities from Rifle, Colorado, USA - Groundwater A2 (SPAdes) (version 2) | ecosystem: Environmental > Aquatic > Deep subsurface > Groundwater | place: Rifle, Colorado...
GCGACGGGCACCCGCCGGCACCCATCGCGGGTCGCATCCGAGTCCACGGCGCCGAGCCCGGCGACGCGGTCGTCGTCGAGCTGCTCGATATCGCCCCGAGCGGGGAGGGGATCACGGCCCTCCTGCGCCACGCCGCGCGCGAACATCCCCCGCGCTCCCTCCCTGCCGTCGCGCGGGGCGCGGGCGGACGAAACCGGGCGAGGGAAGAGGAAACCGCCGGCGCCGGGCAGGGTGAGCCGCTCCCGCGAGGCCATTGTGATCCGACGGGACCCGTGGTATACGCTCGGAGCACCCGAGGTCGACGGCCCCCTCTCCACCGCTCACTCGAAGGCCCGTGAGGAGGAGATACGATGACACGCTGGTTCCTGGTCCCCCTGGTCCTGGCCCTCGTCGCGGTCGGCCCGCTCCCGGCCGATGCCCAGCCCAAGGACACCCTCACGGTGGCCCTGGTGTCCCATGCCCCGACGCTCGATCCTCACATGCACTTCGAGCGGGTCGGCATCCTCGTCAACATCAACATGTTCGACTCGCTGCTCCACAAGAACGCCCGGCTCGAGTACGAGCCCTCGCTCGCCACCTCCTGGAAGGCGCTGAGCGACACCCAGTGGGAGTTCAAGCTGCGCAAGGGAGTCAAGTTCCACAACGGCGAGACCATGACCCCCGACGACGTGAAGTACTCCTTCGAGCGGGTGCTCGACCAGAAGAAGAAGTCCCCGCAGTACGGCAATGTCCGCGCGATCAAGGAGATCCGCATCGTCGACCCGGAGACGATCCACATCATCACCGACAAGCCCTTCCCGCTCCTGCTGGAGCGGCTCGTCTTCTTTCCCATCGTGCCCAGGAAGCACGTCGAGGCCGTCGGCGACCAGGCCTTCGGCACGACCTCGCCCGTCGGCACCGGCCCCTGGAAGTTCGTCGAGTGGAAGCGCGATCAGCTCATCCGTCTCGAGGCCTTCGACCAGCACTGGCGCGGCAAGCCCCCCTTCAAGCACCTGATCATCCGGGCCATCCCCGAGATCGCCACCCAGGTCGCCGAGATGAAGACGGGCGGGGTGGACCTGATCCGCAACGTCTCCGCCGACCTCATCCCCGAGCTCAGGAACCATCCCCAGACCTATATCAGCTCCGCCCCCATCCTGCGCGTGCATTACGTCGAGCTGGACATGCGGTATCCGCCCTTCGACAAGAAGCCCGTGCGCCAGGCGGCCAACTACGCCGTGGACAAGCAGACGATCATCCAGAAGCTCATGGGCGGCCTCGGCCAGATCGTCGCGACCACCGTCCAGCCGAAGGCCTTCGGCTTCGATCCCGACGTCAAGCCGTATCCCTACGACCCCAAGAAGGCCAAGGAGCTGCTCGCCCAGGCCGGCTACCCGAACGGCGTGGACATCACCCTGCACAGCGCGTTCGTGGAGTTCCGGCCCGTCTTCGAGGCGATCACCCAGATGCTCACCGAGGTGGGGATCCGCACCAACGCGAAGGTGTGGGACCCGGGCCCGGCGTGGAACAAGGTCCTCCAGGGCGAGGGCAAGGCCACCAACGGCTACTACGGGAGCTGGGGCAACTACTCGGTCTTCGACGCCGACGCCGTGCTCCACCCGCTCTATCACACCGAGCCGGGGAGCTGGATCGGCAAGTGGTACACGCGCGTCGAGGGACTCGATGGGCTCATCGACGAGGCCCGCTCCACCGTGGACCAGGCGAGGCGCAAGCGCACCTACTCGCGAATCCAGAACCTGATCCGCGAGGAGGCCCCGGCGATCTTCCTCTGGACCCAGTACGACACGCTCGCGATCTCCCGCAAGGTCGAGTACGCGGCGCGCGGGGACGAGTGGCTCTGGCTCTTTGACGCCAAGCCCAAGCGCTAGCAGCAGGCGGGCGGGCGCGCCGGCGATGCCCCGATGCTGACCGTGGTCGTCCGCCGGCTCGTCCGCCTGCTCGTGGTGCTGGCGGGGGTGTCGCTGGTCACCTTCGCGATCCTCCACGTGAGCGGCGACCCGGTGTCCCTGATGATGTCGGAGGCGCCCGAGGCCGACCGCGCCGTGCTCCGCCAGGCCATGGGCTTCAACGACCCCCTGCCGCTCCAGTTCGCGCGCTTCCTGCGCAACACCGCGCGCGGCGACTTCGGCCAGTCTTTCTTCTACCGGGAGCCGGCGCTGCCGCTCGTCCTCGCGCGCATGCCGACCACGCTGCTGCTCACCGTGCTCGCCATGCTCCTCGCCCTGGGCGTCGCCCTGCCCGTCGGCATCTACGGCGCCGTGAGGCGCAACTCCCTCCTCGACCACGGCGCCACGCTCGTCGTCTTCCTTGGCCAGTCCATGCCCGTGTTCTGGACGGGAATCATGCTGATGTTGCTCTTCGCCGTGCAGTGGCGGCTGCTCCCCGTGTCCGGCTGGGATAGCTGGGCCTCGCTCGTCCTGCCCGCCTTCACGCTCGGCACCTTCTCAGCCCCGCTCCTCATGCGCATCGTCCGCTCGAGCATGCTGGAAGTCATCAACCTCGACTATGTGCGGACAGCACGCGCCAAGGGTGTCACCGAGTGGTTCGTCATCTGCCGGCACGCCCTCGTCAATGCCGCGCTGCCGCTGGTCACCGTGGCGGGGCTCCAGTTCGGGCTCTTGCTCGGGGGCGCCGTCATCACCGAGACCGTCTTCGCCGTGCCCGGCGTCGGCCGGCTCATCGTCGGCGCGATCCGCCAGCTCGACTTCCCGATCGTCCAGGCAGGCGTCTTCCTCCTCGCGCTAATCGTGGTCGTCGTCAACTTCACGGTGGACATGCTGTACATCTATCTGAACCCTCAGATCCGGGTGCGCTGACCGCCATGGTCATCGCGACCCACCCGGCCGCCGAGCCCGCCCTCGCCGCTGGCCCCGCCCGCGCGGTCGAGCGCTCGCGCGTGCAGCGCAAGCTCGTCCGGAGTCCGGTGGCCCTCGCGGGGGCGCTGGTTCTCCTCGTCGTCATCGGCGCCGCCGTCTTCGCCCCCTACGTGGCCCCGCACCAGCCCACGCGGCAGAACCTCATCCGGCGCTTCACGCCGCCCGTCTGGGCCAAGGGCGGCAACCCCGCCTATCTCCTCGGCACCGATCAGGTGGGCCGCGACATCCTGAGCCGCATGATCCACGGCGCGCGGGTCTCGCTGATCGTGGGCACCGCGGCCGTGGTGGTGAGCCTCCTCGTGGGCGTCACGCTCGGCCTCTTGAGCGGGTTCACGGGCGGGCGGGTGGACACCGTCATCATGACGATCGTGGACGTCACGCTGTCCTTCCCCCAGCTCCTCCTGGCGCTCGCCTTCGTCGCCGCGCTCGGCCCGAGCCTCGTGACCATCATCGTCGTCCTCGGGCTCACCGGCTGGGAGCGCTACACGCGCGTCGTCCGGGCGGAGGTGCTCGCGCTCAGGGAGAAGGACTTCGTCGAGGCTGCGCGCGCGATGGGCGTGGGCTGGCTGCGGATGCTCTTCCGCCACCTGCTGCCCAACACCTTCTCGTCGATCATCGTCATGTCCACGCTCCAGGTCGCCCAGGCCATCCTCCAGGAGGCGGCGCTCTCCTTCCTCGGCGTGGGCACGGGCAGCGCCTATCCGACCTGGGGCCAGATGATCGCGCTGGGCCGCGACTTCGTGAGCGTGGCGTGGTGGCTCCCCACCTTCCCCGGGCTCGCCATCCTGCTCACCGTGCTCGCCATCAACATGGTGGGCGACCGCCTCCGCGACGCCCTCGACCCGCGCGTCACCTGAGAGAGGTGTTTGCAACTCCCTCACTCCGCCTGCGGAACCACGCAGCGCCGCCAGCGGAAGCGAAACCGGCACGCGGCTCACTGTACGTGAGGCAGACTAGCCCGCTCCATTCGCGAACGCGTCTTCAGCGTCCTGGGCGCCCCCTCACCCTGCCCCTCTCCCCCTCCGGGGGCGAGGGCACCGCGAGGACCCCCTCTCCCTCTGGAGGGAGAGGGCCGGGGTGAGGGTAGGGCGTCCGTTCACGCGTGAGGCAGGCTAGGCGGGGGGCGGGGCCAGGGCGCTCCCCGAGGGCGCGCGCTTGCGCTCGGCGCGCCGGATCTCTTCCTGGAGCCGGTAGCCTGCGGCCACGCGGTCCCAGGTCGTCGCCGTCACGCCCCGCTGGCGCAGCAGGTACTTCTGCAGCTTGTTGCTGGGTGTACGCGGCAGCTCGGGGATGACGTCCAGGTAGCGCGGGACAGCGAAGTACGGGAGCCGCTCCTCGCACCAGGCGAGAAACTCCTCGGGCACGAAGCGGGCCCCCTCGCGGAGCACCACGCAGAGCTTGATCTCATCCTCGCCCCCGACGAACTCGGAGGGCACTCCCACGGCGGCGCACTCCGCCACGGCCGGGTGGTCGGCCACCACCTTCTCGACGTCGTAGGAGGAGATGTTCACGGCGCGGCGGCGGATGACGTCCCGCAGGCGGTCCACGAAGTAGTAGTAGCCGTCGGCGTCGCGCTTGAGGGCGTCCCCCGTGTGGTACCAGACGTTCCGGAGCGCCTCGAGCGTCTTGTCGGGCATCCGCCAGTATCCCTGGCTGAAGGCCCAGGGTGCCCGGGGCCGCACCAGCAATTCCCCGCTCTGGCCCGGCGCCACTTCCTCGTCAGTCTCGGGATCGGCGATCCGCAGATCGTACCACTCCGATACCGCCTTCCCGCACGAGCCCGGGCGCACCTCGTCCCACGGCATCATGGTCACGACGCCGATCTCGGTCATCCCGTAGTATTCGAGGACACGGCCGATCCCGAACCGGCGCTTGAAGTCCTCGACGATGGCGGCGGGCGCGGGCTGGCCCAGGACCACACGCAGGCGGTGGTCGCGGTCGCCCTCGCGGGGCGACTGGCGGAAGATGAAGTCCATCATCACGCCCAGGAGGTTCGTCACGGTGGCGACGGAGGCGCGCACCTGGTCCACCCACTCGCTGGCGCTGAAGCGCGGACAGATCACCGCCCGCCCGCCGCGGAGAAGCGCGGGGTACACCTGCATGATGGGAGCGTTGCCGTGGTAGAGCGGCGTGGCGACGAAGTAGGTGTCGTCCTGCGTGAAGCGGGTGAGGTTCGCCGTGGCCTCGCAGAAGAGGGTGCAGTGGGCGTGGGGGAGCATGACGCCCTTGGAGGGGCCCGTGGTCCCCGAGGTGTACATGATGGCGCAGAGGTCGCGGTGGCTCACCTCGACGTCCGGCGGGTCATCCCGGCGCGCCGGCAGCTCCTCGAACGCGACGGTGCGGAGCCGCGTGAACCGGGGCCGGGGCGCCGGCGCCGCGCCCGGCGGCTCCCACGCGACCACCGTCTCGAGGTCCGGGCAGCTGTCCTCGACGGCCGCGAGGCGATCGAGGAACTCGGCGGCGGCCACGAGGAGCCGCCCGCCGGAGTTGGACACCAGGTGCTCGAGGAAGTAGCCCTTGTAGGCGTTGTTGACCGAGACCTCGACGGCCCCGAGGCGGTTGATCGCCCACCAGACCAGCATGAACTCCACGCAGTTGGGGAGCATGACGAGCACGCGGTCGCCCCGGCCGACGCCCTGGGCCGCGAGCCCGTGGGCGAGACGATTGACGAGGCGGTCGGTCTCGGCGTAGGTGAGCGCCGCGCCCCCGAGGGCCTGGATGAAGGGGCGGTCCCCGTGCATCCGCGCGCGGATTTCGAGGATGCGCGGGAAGACCCAGTCCCGCATGTCGGGGAAGGTGAGGGTGAGCGGCGGGTAATCGCCCACGTCACGACACTCCGTCGGCAGCGAGAAGCGCCCCGCCGAGGGCGGCCACGACCATGGGCTCGGGGGGTCGCAGGAGCGCCCCGAGGCTGGCTTCGAGCCGGGCCAGGAGCCCTGCGTCCTTCGCCCCGCCCCCCGCCACGGCGCATGCCCCCGCCGCGGCACGGCCCCGGGCCAGGGCCGCGATCTTCTGGGCCAGCGAGTGGTGGAGGCCGGCCAGGAGGTCTTCGCGCGAGACCCCGCGGGTGAGGAGCGAGATGGCCTCGGTCTCGGCGAAGACGGCGCAGCCCGCCGAGTAGTCGGCGGGCCGGGTCGCGCGGAGCGAGAGCGCGCCCAGCTCGGCCACCTCGAGTCCCAGGAGGTGAGCGACGACCTCGAGGATCCTGGCGCTGCCCGCCGCGCATTGGCCGCTCACGGAGAAGTCCTTGACGATGCCCGGTGCGGCCAGGCGGATCACCCGTGTCCCGTGGGCGCCGATGTCGATGACCTGGCCCGCCTCGGGACAGAGGAGCGCCATGCCCCGCGCGAGACAGGAGACCTCGCTCAGCGCCCTTGCCCCGCAGAGGGAGGCGGCGCCGAGCCCGGTGGCGACAAGCCCCGCGAGATCGCCGCGGCCGAGCCCGAGCCGGTCGAGCGCGCGCCCGAGCGCCTGCCCCCCGGCGGAGGCGTAACTGCCTTCCGAGGGGACCACAGCGAAGGCGACGCGGTCGCCGAGGAACACCGCCGCCTTGGTGAAGAGCGCTCCCACGTCCACCCCCGCCGTGGGCGCGGCGGCGGCGATCGCGGCTCCGGGGAGCCGGAAGTCGCCGTCGAAGGCCTGGGGGCGCGAGCGCGCGCGGGTGAGCGAGGCTGGCAGTCCGGAGCCAGCGTCCGGGGCCAGCGCCACTGAGGTGGCCACGCGGATTGCCCCTCCCGCGGCGAGGCTGACGCGCCCGGCCGGCACCTCGCCTCGCTCGACGGCCTCGCGGGCCAGGAGCGCGGCGCCGAGCGCGCCCGTGAACATGGGCTCGGGCGGGGTGACCACCGGGGTCCCGAGGCGCTCCTCGAGGGCGCGGACCAGGGCCGGGTTGAGGGCGCAGCCTCCGGTAAGGATGACCTGGCGCTCGATCCCGAGCCGGCGAACCATCACGAGAATCCGGCTCGCCAGTGCCGCGTGAAGCCCCGCCAGGACATCCTCGACGGGGACGCCTGCGGCCAGGTGCTGCGCCACCTCCTGCTCCGCGAAGACCGTGCAGACGCTCGACACGCTCACCGGCGAGCCCGCGCCGAGGCCCCGCGTCCCCAGCTCGTCGAGGGGCAGGCCCAGCGAGGCCGCCATCACTTCCAGGAAGCGCCCGGTGCCGGCCGCGCACTTGTCGTTCATCGCGAAGTTCACGACCTTGCCCTGCGGGCCGAGCTTGATCCCCTTGGCGTCCTGGCCGCCGACGTCGATGACGGTCCGGGCTGCGGGGAAGAGCTCGCGGACCCCGCGGGCGTGGCAAGTGATCTCGGTGATCTCGCGGCTGGCGAAGGGGAGCCGCCGCCGGCCGTAGCCCGTGGCCACGACGCAGGCGAGGTCGTCCGGCGACCGCCCCGCGCGCCCGAGCGCCTCGGCCAGGAGTCGTTGCGCCGCCCCGACATAGTCCACCTGGGTGCGGTCGATCACCGAGGCGAGGAAGTCGCCGTTGTGGACCACCACCTTGGTCAAGGTGGAGCCCACGTCCACCCCGGCGACGCAGAGACCGGCCGGGGCGCTCACGATGCCCGGGCGCGCTCCCGCCGGCCCGCGGCGATGGCCTCGAGGAAGCCCTGGATCTGCCCCATGATGATGGTGTCGGCCCAGCTCCGCGGGTCGGCCATGTCGCTCTCGAAGATGAGCGAGGGGATGCCCTCCTCCTCGAGCTGGTTCTTGATGTGAATCTGCCCCCAGCTCACGGCGCGGCAGGAGCGTGTGCGGTGCATGACGGCTCCGTCGAGGCGGTAGTCGTGCACCCACTGGCGGATCAGCCTGGTCCCCGGCTGCGAGAAGCCCGAGGGGCTCAGGTTCTCGGGGATCACCTCGGCGCCCCACCGGGTGATCCACACCGCCCGCTTCCAGGTCCGGTCCACCAGAGCCTCGAGCGGATCCGAGAGGTCGATCTCCACCGGCGCCCCCACGTAGTACGAGGTCTCCGCGGGGAACACGGCCCCCAGCTCGCCCAGCGAGTTGAAGAAGCCCAGGTTGTACCAGGGCGGGATCCCCATCCAGAGGAGCCGGAAGCGCTCGTCGGGGATCACGCCGACTCCCCGGGCCACGCGGTCGCGCACCTCGTCCCGGAGGCAGCGGAAGTACTCCACGGCATCCCGCTCCCCGAGCATGAAGAGGAGCGGGACCACGCCGCCCGTGAAGAAGTCCTCCGAGCCCATGGGGCAGGGCACGGCGCGACGGAGAGACTGGATCTCCCAGAGGAGCGCGATCGTCTCCTGGGCATTGCCGAGGGCCGCGCGGAGGCGCTCCGTGTCCATGGGGCGGCCCAGCGTCCGCTCGAGGAAGGCCACCTGCTCGTGGAGGGTCTCGCTCAGGATCTCCTTGTAGTGGGCCTCGATGCGCGGGTCGTCCACATGGCTGTCGTGGGGCGGGCTCATGGGGTCGATGTGAAAGACCGGCAGCGGCAGGTACTGCGAGGAGAGCGACTGGAACCACTTGATCCGCGGATCGCAGAGGGCGCCCGAGCCCAGGAGCATGGTGGCCGTCCCCAGGCCGCCGCGCGGGGCTTCGGGTGGGACCTGCCCGAGCTCCAGCAGGCGGCTCACATAGCCGATGCTGTTGCGCACATAGGAGCAGAGGTCCTGGGAGTAGCCTTCGCCCTCGGCGCGCTCGCAGAGCTCCGCGGCCACCCCTCGCGCGGCGCAGACCGTGCCGAAGTTCTCGGGCCACTCGCAGGAGAGGTCGAAGGCCTGGAGCACCTCTGACGGGACGCCGGCCATGCACCAGGCCAGCGGCGCCCCCTCCCGGCGCCGCTCGGCGCGCTTGTAATAGCTCCCGAGCATCTCCCTCGCCCGGCGCACGGTGTCCAGCGACTTGGTCGCGCGGCGCAGCTCCGTCATGGCGTCCTCCGGGTCGGCGTTCCGCTCACGACAGCATCTCCACGAAGGCCTGGATGCGGGTCCGCATGGACTCGACGTTGGCCAGGGTGTAGTCGTCCTCGAGGACGAGGCTCGCGAGGCCCGCCTGCTCGAGGTGCCGGCGGACCTCCACGAGGTCGAACTTGTGGGGGTCGCAGAAGGACAGGATGTAGAGGATGACCCCCTGGGCGCCGTACTCCCGCGCCGCCTCCACGACGTAATCGAAGCGCGAGAGATCGGTGCCGCGGTAGGTGCGGGGGCACTGGAAGCCGCGGAAGTAGTACTGGACGAACCCGCCCATGGGGTCGGCGCCGTCGGGCACCGTGCCCGCCATGCCCCGGGCCCCGATGCAGGTGTCGTCCATCACCACGCGCGCCGAGCACTCCTCGACGAGGCGGATCAGCGAGACGTCGTCGTTGATGCACCCGTAGAAGAGGAGCCGGGCGCGCTTCACTCCGGGTGCCGCGGCGCGCGCCCTCACCTCCGCCAGCACCTCGCGGAGGAGATCCTCGAACTCGGCCGCCGGGAGCCCCGTGCCCGCGATGAGGACCTCGAGCATCTCGGCCCCCGAGAGGCGGGGCGGGTCGGACTTGCGGAGCGCGTAGAGCTCCCGCGTCAGCTCGCGAGTGCGGTTGTAGCAGGCGATGCTCTCGTGAAGGGCCTCGTCCGAGATGGGGCGACCGGCCAACTGCTCCACCCGCTCCCTGAAGAAGCCGAGCTCCCGGCGGTAGAAGCGCTCGGAGGCCTCGGTGACCGTGTGGGGGACATTGACCATGTGGCTGAATGCCAGCGGCTTGTAGTGCGTCCAGATCCCGTACATGCGCTGGACACTATCGCAGGCATGCGACATCACGAGGCCGTCCAGGAAGTCGTAGCGCCCGGTGACGGCGAGGTCGAAGGTGTTCCTGACGAAGGGGCAGCCATAGGGCTCGACGTACTCATCGGCCCGGGTCACCGGATGGCGGACATCGCCCCGGATGCGGTAGGGCACGAGCCCCGCCGCCTCCAGGATCTCGGGCGGGGCGAAGTAGCAGAGGTAGCCGACAACCTTCCGCCCTTCCGCCTTGAGCTCGCGGGCCCGCTGGTCCCGCCCTTCGTAGAGGGCCCGCGCGCGGGCCAGCCCCCTGAGCGCCATGATGTTCCTCCATTCGGTGGGGCCCGTGGTCTCGGTGAGGACGAGGCCACCATACGCGGGAGGTCGGGGTGAAGGTAATCCCCCGTTTGCGCTAGATTCCTGGGTCAGCCTGCTGGATGGCATGGACCACGATCTCGGAGGAGTAGATGCGCCCGCGCCCGGTCACCTCCTGCCACGTCCACTGAAGGCTCGCGCACCAGGGGCAGCCGTGGGTCGGCGGGAGGAGATCATGTCGTGGCGGGCGGCCGCGCGAAGGCGAGCAGGGCGAGGGCCAGGAGGTTACAGCCGGCCGAGAGCCACCAGGCGAGGCCGTAGCTGCCGGTGTGGTCGTAGATCCAGCCGGCGCCGACGGGACCGGCGGCTGCCACCGGTGCGGCCAGGGCGAAGAGGAGGCCCACCAGGCTGCCCGAGTGCTCGCGGCCGAAGAAGTCGGACACCAGGGCGGGGAAGAGCGTGGAGATCGTGCCGTACGAGAAGCCGAAGAGCACCGCCGCCGCATAGAGCGCCGGCAGCGTCCGCGCGGTCGAGAACCCCGCGAAGGCGACGGCCTGGAGCACGAGCCCGGCGGCCAGCGTCCCCCGCCGCCCGATCCGGTCCGAGAGGCCCCCCATGATGACTCGTCCCGCCACGGCGGCGATGCCGAGCGCGCTCACGAGCGTGGCGGCCCAGAGGGCCGGCACGCCGAGGTCTCTCGCGAAGGGGACCAGGTGCACGAGGGGGACGAAGACCGGGATCCAGGTGGCCGCGAAGACCGCCCACACCATCCAGAAGGCGCCGGTGCGCGCCGCCTCGCTCACCGTGTACCCGCGCGCTGCGCGGCCGCCGCCCGGAGTCGGCGCACCCGGCGGCCTGCCGTCAGGGGCGAGCCCCAGCGCTTCGGGATCGCGGCGCATGACCACGGCCACGAGGTTGAGCGCCACCAGGATGACGCCGCCGAAGATGACGTAGGCCCAGCGCCAGCCCACGGTGGTGACGAGCAGGTGGGCGACCGGCGGCAGCGCGAAGGTGCCGAGGCTGCCGCCGGCCGAGGCGATGCCGACGGCGAGACCGCGCCGGTCGACGAACCAGCGCACGATGGTCGCGGTGCAGGGAACATAGGCCGTGGACATGCCCAGCGCCGCCACGCCGCCATAGAGGACGAAAGGCTGCCAGAGCGCGGTCACCTGGCTCATCGCCATGAGGCCGAGCCCGAGGAAGCCTCCGCCCAGCGCGATCACCGCGCGCGGCCCCAGCCGGTCGGTGAGCCGGCCGGCGAGGACGCCGCAGCCGCTATAGGTGAAGGCGTAG
>Ga0209211_10011659_pt1 | contig 11202 bp, 7 predicted proteins | sample RifGroA2_FD_183992 | JGI IMG/M metagenome (GOLD analysis project Ga0209211, IMG submission 183992) | Groundwater microbial communities from Rifle, Colorado, USA - Groundwater A2 (SPAdes) (version 2) | ecosystem: Environmental > Aquatic > Deep subsurface > Groundwater | place: Rifle, Colorado...
TCGAGGCCAGCTCCTCGAAGCTTGCCCCCAGGTTGGTGCCCTGCCCGGCGGTGGTTTCCAGGAGCACCATGACCTGCGTGCCGATGTCGGCCTCGCTGATGGCCCGGTCGAGGTTGGCGGTGAATCTTTGCAGCCCGGCCTCGATCCCCGCCCCGAGATGGGAGCCGGGATGCATGATCAGATACTCGATGCCCAGAGCCGCGCAACGGCGCAGCTCCTCGCCAAAGGCGGCGAGCGATTTTTCCTCGGTTTCCGGGTTGGGTGAGGCGAGGTTGATCAGGTAGGAATCGTGGGAGGCAACCGGTACCCCCGGCGCTTGTCGCCGCCGGGCCTTGAAGGTCTCGATCTCCGCAGGCGTCGGTGTCTTGGCCTGCCATTGCCGCTGGTTGGCGGTGAAGATCTGCAACGCCTCGCCGTCAACCTCGGCCAGGCGGTCGAAGGCCAGGGCGATTCCGCCGCTTACCGACATGTGGGCGCCGAATCTGGGCATCTCTTACTCCTTCGGTTCTGGAAAAGAGGGCAACCCTTTGTCTAACCTCTCCTCAATCAAATTACTCCTCTTTTTTCCTTCATTTTGCAAGCAACGATTAATGCCTTGTGAAATTATAATGGATTTGTAATTCTTAAAGAACATGAACAAAAATATCCTCCGCCAAGGAAGACTGCCCCATGAGCTGCACCTCAGGAAATCTTTCCCTGCCTCAGCACTTTTTGGGCCGGATCACGCTGCTGCTGGCGGCGCTGTTCAGTCAGTGCGTTCTTGCTCCTCTTGCCAGTCATGCCGCCGACCGGGTAAGCGTTTGTTACGGCTCGGCGTCCTCGGCCCTGCTGCCCATTGCCAGGGATCAGGGATTTTTTAAGGCCGAAGGGATAGAGATCGACCTGCGCCCCTATACCAGCGGCAAAAACTCCATCCAGGCGATGCTTGACCGTAAATGCGATCTGGCGACGGGGGCGCAGGCTGTGGTGGTGCATCACAGCCTGAGGCGCAGGGATTTTCTCGTTGTGGCCAACCTGTCGATTTCCGATGATTTTGAGAAGATTGTCGTCCGGAGCGACCGGGGCATTAATGGCCCCGCCGATCTGCGGGGCCGACGCATCGCCCTGCCGGAATTCACCACCCAGCATTATCTGCTCGACACCTATCTGCTGAGCAACGGCTTAGAACTCCAGGATGTGCAACGGGTGTATCTGCACCACAACGAAGTGCTGAAGGCCTTTCAGCGTGGCGAGGTCGATGGGCTCGTCCACCGGGAGCCGGAGATCCGGCAGCTGCTTGCCGAGTTCGGCGGCAAGGCCAAGATCTTGCCCAGCCGCAGCCTATGTGTTTCGGCATACCTGCTGGCAGGCAAACGAGATTTTGTTCAAAAAAATCCCGCCGTGATCAAGCGCGTCCTGCGCGCCCTGCTGCGGGCCGAGGACTACGCGAAAAAAGAGCCGGCCAAGGCCAGGAATATCGCCGCCCGCACCTACGGCGCCGATCAGGAAGAGATCAAGAAAATATGGGGTCTCCACAACTACCGGGTCAGTCTGGACCAGTCCCTGTTCTTGCTTTTGGAAAACATGGCGCGCTGGGAGATCGGCCTGCAACCCCCGGCGCAGCGGGCTCCTATGCCGAACTACCTCGAATTCCTCTATCTCGACGGGTTAAAAGCGATCCGGCCCGAAGCAGTCACCATCATCCATTAAGGATTTCCCCTTGCAGATCAAAACCAGACTCGCTCTTGTTGCTTCACTTGTCGGCCTGACTCTGCTCTTGACCGGCGTTGTCCTGTGGGTTGGCTCTTCCCTGGAAGCAAGGTTTCAACAGGAGAAAGGCCAGATAGACAAGGTGCGCAGCGATAATTTCGAGATGAATATCCTGGCCCAGGAATATCTGCTCTATGGCTCCCCGCGGATTAAAGAGCAGCTCCGGATACGTTTAACATCCATGGGGAATAATCTGGCTGACCTGGAAAGCAGGTGTGATCCGGACAATGAAATCTGCATGGTTCGGGCGATTCAGGAAGACTACCGCTCCCTGGGCGCACTTCTTGGCGTGCTGTTAAGCGCGCAGAATAACAAGAACGAGCATCTTGCCGGCACCATGCTGGTGAAGTTTCAGGATATAGCCGCGAAAATCCGGGAGCATGACGATCTGCATGCGCAGGAGATGGCGCAGCTCCAGAGAAATATCGATCGTGCCGTCGTGGCGCTGCTGGTTTTTTTAGCCTTCACCTGCGCTGTTCTGCTTCGCTTTTTGTCCCGGCGGCTTATCGTGGGCTTTGGCCTGCTCAGCTCCGGGGTGGAGCGGATTGCCTCGGGGGATCTCGGGCATCGCATCCCAGAGAGCGGGACTGATGAACTCGGTGTCCTGGCCCAGGCCTTTAACCAGATGAATGCCAGGCTGCAGGAGGTCATCAACGAACAAAAAATCATCCTCGGCAATATCGGGGTAGGCGTGTTGTTTTTGAAAAACAGGGTAATCATCTGGGCCAACCCTGCCATGACCAGGATTTTCGGCTATGCAACCGACGAGCTGTTGGGCGGGAGCACCGAGGTTTTGTACCCGGATCGGGAAAGTTATCTCAAGGCCGGGGAAGATGCCTATCCGGCGCTTGCCCAGGAGTCGCTGCATAATCTCCAGGTACAAATGAAGCGAAAAGATGGGGAGCTGCGCTGGGTTAATCTGGTGGGGCAGGGGCTTAAGCCCGGTCATCCGGAGGAAGGAACGATCTGGGTACTGGAGGATATCACTGACCGCAAGCAGATGGAAGCCGAGGTCAGCAAGGTCAGAAACCTGGAAGCCCTCGGGGTTCTGGCGGGGGGAATCGCTCATGATTTCAACAATCTGTTCCAGGTCTTGCTGGGGAACATCGCCCTTGCCAAGATGCAGATTCCAGAATCAAGCGAGGCCTTCGGCTTTTTGGCCAACGCCGAAAAGGCCTACCAACAGGGGGCCAAGCTGACCAGCCGTCTCATCGCCTTTTCCTCCGGCGGCTTCAGCTGCCTGGAGAGCATCCAGCCGTCCGAACTCATCAAGAAGGCGGTCTTCTCGCAAACGGCCGGGGCGGCCGGCCTGGAGCTCTACCTTGATCTGGCCGCCGACCTCGGAACAGTCACGGTGGATGTGGGGCAACTGGAGCAGGTTGTGCAGCATCTGACCAAGAATGCTATTGAAGCCATGCCCTCGGGAGGCAGGTTGCGGGTGTCGGCAAGCTCGGAAACCATTGCGCCGGGCGCGGCCATCTCCCTTGCCCCAGGGAAATATGTAAAAATTTCTGTCCAGGATCAGGGGTGCGGTATCAGCAAGAAGATCCTGCCCCGGATATTTGATCCCTATTTTTCCACCAAGCCCCTTGGCGCCAAGAAGGGAATGGGGCTTGGCCTCTCTCTTTGCGACACGATCATCAAAAAGCACGGGGGGGCAATCACGGTGGAAAGCCGCCCCGGTGCCGGCGCCACCTTTCAGGTCTATCTTCCCGTTTCAGACTGACCCCATAGACCCATGGGGAAATGAGGGGGCACTCTTCAGTTTTTCCATGCCGACCCGAGATTCCGGAACAAGGTTTTTAACCGCAGGGCGGATAGGGGCCTTTTTTGTATCTCATTTCCGGTTCGGGCTCAATGCCCAGACTGTTCATTAATTTTATCCGGTGGAGTACATGATGAGGTAACCGTGGCGAAGGAGGAGAAGAAGAGTCCTTTCCATTGCCAGATCAGGGCGCGTTGTACGGCCCAAGGAAGCGCACGCCGTTGAAGTGGATAAGGTGGGACGGCGCATCAGCCACCCATACCTCGGTTTCCCAGGCGATTTCGCCAAGGTAGCGGCTCATGACAGCTCGGTTCGGGAAGGCGGTCACATAGACCAGCCCGGCAGTCGATCCGGCAAAGAGCTTAGCAAGCTCGGCATGTCGTTTGCCATCGACTGGCCCATGACTGGTGACAGACTCAACCAGCAGCAGCCAATTTCTTTCGGTGAAGTGCAGCACCACGTCCGGCATCTTGCCGTGTGAATCCACATCGATACCCAGCCCGGCCAGCAGGGCCGCGTCGAAGTAGCCCCACTTTTCGCCAGTATCGCCGGCGTAGATCAGCACACTGCCAGGCGCAAAGCGTGAAGCGAAGTCTTCAATGATGGCGCGGATCAGTTCGCTGTGTTCACCGGGGCTGAGGGTGATTTTCTGCCCCGGTGCAATCTCAACCGGAATACGGTTTTGCTCACGCTCCTTGGCGTAGCGGGAGACCAGCGTTTCACGCCTGGCCAGATAGACCGCCAACCCATCATGCCATGCGGGTGTACCAAAGGTGCGCAGCAAGGCAAGTGCTGCGGGTTCGATTTGATAGACCGCCTTCGGGCTGTTTACCGGGCGGTCTGGCTTGTCCGGGTTGTAAAGCGCGATGCCGGCGGCGCAGAACTGGTGCATCGTTTGGCGGCGAACAGTCTCGCGCGTGTTCGGCGCATATTCCTTGGCGTAATGCTTTCGCACCCAATCCATGATGGGCGTGATGCCCACAAGCGGGTTTTCAGCATCGGCCCACGTCTTGCTGCCCGGGGTAAGGTTCAGCAGGGCCAGCAGACAGAGGGCGGAACGCTCGTTCTGCTGTGCCCGGGGAAGTCCGAGGGAAATGAGGATTTGCTTCGCCACTTTGAGGTGCTGGCGCTTCTTATTATTGCTCATGCGGCCATGGTTCCCAGCTTAGTGTCAATCATGGCCTGCGTGAGCTCTTCTCGGTGCATGGCCCACTCGCCAAGCTTGATCAGGGCATCACGACTCGGGTACTTCATCATCTTGAGGTCGGCTGCATTGACCTGTGTATGGCCGTTGAAGCGTCGAAAATTCTCATCAACCGCGCTCGTGTTCAGAAACACGGCCAACCCCTGGGCCAGAGCCTGCGGCAAGCCGTGCTTGTTTTCATGGAACAGATTCAGGTGGTTTTCAAAGCCCAGCACTGGCGCGTTATCGAATACGCCAGGATCAACCACGCTTGCCATGATTCGGCGCTTTTCCTCCTTGGCCGAGAAGCGCCGCACCACACAATAAAAACCATTCGGATACAGCCACTTTTCGGTGTCAACGTTGCGCAGGATGGCGTTTGGCTTCTTCATGCCGGCAATGGGCCATGCGGAGCCACTGCCGATGAAATGGCCCGGGTAGAGCAAGGGCACGGAACCAGCCTCAGGCATATCTCGTAAGTGCTCTTTCATCCGGAAATCGACTATCGGTCCGGTCGATACCTTAATGCCAAGATCTGCCAGGGTATAGCGAATGGCCGGAGACAGCTCAATGGCATTTTTCTCGGGTGACGTGGGCACATGGATAAATCGCCCCTGGTCATCAGGGAGCACAATCCTGTCGAACGGGTATTCATGGATGGCAAGATCACTGAAAGTGTCATCGGTCGAGGTAGAGACCGTCACCGGACCTTGCCGGCCGCCGCGCTCAAGCCGAATGATGATGTTTTCTTGCAGCACGTCGTCATCCTTGAACGCCTTGTTGCGCGACTCGAACAGATGCATGTGCCGGATGGCAGTGCGTTCAAGGATGAAGTCACGGAACGGACGGTAATACGGACCATTGCAGAAACTGCGCGGGATGATCGCCACGATTTGCCCTCCCGGCGCAGCTAACGCGACACCCAAAGCCACAAAGGCCGAATACAGATTTACTGTCTCAATACCGACACGACGCAGAGCTAGGCGGTATGCCGAGGCACTACTGATCTTTTTGTAGGGGGGATTAAGGATGATGTGAGTATACTTGGAAAGTGGCACCGCGAAAAGGCTGCCGGAGAGCCAGTCTGAAGCAGTGTGGATGAAATCATTATTTCTGATCGTTGAAACAAAAGCTGTATTGTTGCTGAATTTTGTTAATGTTCGAGCCAGGTAAGGGAGTAAAGCATCGTCGATTTCAAAAGCATCCAATTCCACATGATTAAAATGAAAACCGCCGGAATTCCATTTCTCTAAAAAAGCCGCGGAAAGCGAGCCAATCCCAGCCCCTGCGTCAAGCAAACGACAATTGCCGTTAGCCGCAGGGAAAAGGCTGGCCATGAAGGACGTTGTTCTTTCTGGCGTAAGGAACTGGCCGAATTGAGATTTTTTCCTCGCCTCGGTTTTTTTTGATATCCGCAATCTGGTTTGTTCAACCGTAGACAACAATGATGCCTCTCCTGTTTTATGCCATTGCCCGGGAGGGGTAATTTCTCTTCCTCCTTCCTGCCACAGCCAAGGTGGTTCGCTACATGTCAGGCTGCGAATCGGCAATGACCCCGCCGGGGAGATAAACTTCGCAGCTTTTGCGTTGCCGACCGACTACTCTTCTTCCTGTTTGTCCAGCAGGCGAAACGCGGCGCTCAGCTGCTTCTTCCCCTCGTCGGGAACCGTGATATACCGGCAAGCCAGGCGGATGGTTTTCGGGCTGTAATCGGGGTTGGTGTCAACCACCTGCAGGCGCCTGATCACCGAGTATAAGCCAACCACCTTTTTTGACGCCTTGGGGATCTTCAATTCCAGACTGATCATCATCGGCATGGTCCAGTTGAGCTGGGCCGGCGCCGCCAGGTCGCAGAGCAGGCCGCCTTCGCTGAAATTGAGAATCTCGGCAGGATAACTGCCCGCCCCCTGTTCGAGAAGAGCAGTGGAGCCCGGGATGCTGTAGCGCTTGGCCACCCGCATGGCAAAGGGGGCGCAGACCTTGGCGATCAAGGCGCCCAATTCGTTCGGCGGACAAGGGATGACGATATGTTCCTCGATTCCGTAGTGTTTGATCTCGTCAAAAAAAGCCTTGTTCTGCCGCGAGGTGAAAAGAATGAAGTTGGTTCTCTGTTTTTCTGGAAGGCAAAGACGGTTCTGCGCGAATTCGAGCCATTTTTCGCTGGAAGATTCCTTCGAGAAGAGGACCAGGTGGTAGCGGGCATCTTCAATCAGCTCCATGGCCTCCTTGGCGTCAACGGCCTCGGAGATCACGGCATCACTAACCGTGACCTGGATTCTGGTCCGGATGATACGCCGCATGCTGGCAGAACTGTCCATTATGATGATATTTCTCGCCATCCTCCAACTCCTTCTTTCTGGATTCAGTGCCCCTTCTGGGGAAAATCAGGTAAGCGTTCAGCAGCACCACATCTGCTTTGTCATCGGCCTGCTCATGTGCAATAGCACACTTCGCAGACCTCTTCCGTGCATCTGCGGCACTGCTGAACGCTTACATCCCTGGGGTTATCTTGAATTTTGGTGCCCCTGGTGAACGATTACAAAATCAGGGGCCGCCTCCGGTTCTTTAGTAGATGATTTCTCTCTGTTACGATACTTCCTGACAAGATATGGAATATCAAGGGAAAAGTAAATCTAAATTCCCTTTAAGTTCCGGTCTCAACCAGTTGAGCAATTTTTAGGGCCTCAGAGCTGTTTTTCTGCCAGCAAGCCCTGAAGGGCGGGCGGCAAGGGGGCGGAAAACGTCATCTCCTCTCCGCTTGTCGGGTGGCTCAGGCGCAGGCCGGCTGCGTGCAGGGCCTGGCGGGGAAGGCGGAGGAGGGTGTGATCGGCACCGCTCAGGCGATCTTCCTTGAAACGGAGAAAAAGTTGCTCGTCCACGCCGTAGAGTTTGTCCCCCACCACCGGAAATCCCAAGTGCAACAGAGTAGCCCTGATTTGATGGCAGCGACCGGTATGCGGCCTTGCTTCCAACAGGCTCAGGCCGGTGTTGCCGGCGAGACGCCGGAAGGTGGTGCTGGCCTCCACGGCTCCGGGCGGGGCATCTTTTTGCCTTGGCGAGAAGCGGATTTTCTTGCGGATCGCGCTGTCCGGGTCCGGCCCCAGCCAGCCCGCAGCCTCAACCATAACGGGCGTGTCCGGGAAATCCCCTTCCACCACCACCAGATAGGTCTTCTCCACCCGCCGCTGGACAAATTGCTCCTGGCACAGGCGGGCCGCCGTCTTGTTTTTTGCCACCAGCACCAGGCCGGAGGTCTCCCGGTCCAGCCGGTTGACGAGCCGCGGCTCGGCCAGCCCTTGCTCTTCCTTAAGCAGGGCCCAGAGGGTGTGGGCGAAGAAGCGCCCCCCAGGATGGCAGGGCAGGGGGGCGGGCTTGTCGATCACCAGCAGGTCGTCATCCTCGTGAATGACCGTGTAGTTGCCGGCAACCGAGGGTTCCGCCAGGGCGGGCATCAGGTAGACGAGCAGGTCGCCATGGGCCAGGAGGTCTTCCCCCCGCGCGGCGATATGGTTCAGAAGGAAACGGTCGGCGGCCAGTTCCGCCTGCCATTGCTCCCGGCTCCGGTAGGTGAAGCGGTGGCTGACAAAATCGAGGAGCTGCTGCCCGGCCTGCTGGGGTCCGATAAGCACCGAGTTTTTTCTTTGCATCATTGTTCGGCCATGTGCAGGGATCTCCTGGTTATGAGCCGGAACCATTTTGGCCCGCGTCTTTTTCCGCCGGCCAGCCTCCGCCCAAGGCCTTGAACAGAGCGACCAGATTGGTGGAGACGGTGCGGTTGGACTGGGCCAGGGCATCCTCCGAGGCATAGAGGGAGCGCTGGGCGTCGAGCACGGCGAGAAAATCGTTCTCCCCCGCAGTATAGAGGGAGGTGGCGAGATCCACTGCGGTGCGGTTGGCCGTTACGGCCTGGGATATGGCCCGGCGATGTTCCTCTTCCTTGGTAGAGGCGATCAGGGCGTTTTCCACCTCCCGCAGGGCACCCAGCACCGTCTGTTCGTAGGCCAGAAGCTCCTCTTCCTGGATGGCCTTTTTCAGTTCGAGATTGGCGCGGCTGCGGCCCATATCAAAAAGCGGCCAGTTGAGCGAGGGGCCGATGGACCAGGCGGTGCTGGCCCGGTTGAGGGTGGAAGATAAGGTGGTATTCTGGAGCCCCAAGGCGCCTGCGATGGTGAATTTGGGAAAGAGATCGGCCTTGGCCACCCCGATCCGGGCGGTGGCGGCATGGATCCGCGCTTCCGCCCGGCGGATGTCCGGTCTTCGCAGGAGCAGCTCCGAAGGCAGACCCGTCGGCACTGTGGCCAGCGCCGCGGGCAGGGCTGCATCCGGAGTCAGCTCGGCCAGGAGGGTGGCTGGTTCTCCGCCCAGCAGCAGGCCCAGGCTGTAGATCGTTTGTCGGAGCTGCGCCTCAAAGAGCGGAATCTGTCCGGCCGTGGTGGCGGCCAGGGCCTCCGCCCGCACCACATCAAGTTTGCTGACAAACCCTACCTTAAAGCGCTGGCGGGTCAGCTCGGCGGTGTGCTCCTGGGCTTTGAGATTCTCCCGGGCAATGGCGAGCCGCTGCTGGAGGGAGCGCAGATTGAGGTAATTGTTGGCCACCTCGGCGCTCAGGCTCACCAGCAGATCGCTCCGGCTTTCCAGCGCCGCGTCAAGATCCGCGCCGGCCGCCTCGATCCCGCGCCGGATTCCCCCGAAGAGATCGATCTCCCAGCTGGCATCGAACCCCATCCTGTAAAGACTTCCGGTCATTCCCCCGCCGGACGACGGGGTCCGGCTACGCTGGTAAGAGGCGGAGGTATCCACAGTCGGACCAAGGTCTGCCCCGGCGATGCCCATTACGGCGCGGGCCTGGCGGATGCGGCTTTGGGCCAGGCGCAGGTCCAGATTTGCCTGCATGCTCCGCTCCACCAGGGAGGTAAGCTGGGGATCGTTGAAGGCCGTCCACCACTGGGCCAGGTGCTGTTCCGCCGCGGGCACGGCGTTTGGAGCGGTTGGGGCCTGTCCCAGCCATTGGGCGGAAACCTTGGCTTCCGGGCGTTGGAAATCAGGGCCCACCATGCAGCTGGTCAGCAGGGGCAGGCAGAGGCAGAGAGCCAGGCTGGTTCGGGATGGTGTCGGGATCATGGGATTGCTCCTTAAAAATATGGGCCAAGATGTCGGGACATTGTTTTACTCAGTAACTACCCAGTTCGGAACAGGGAGGGCTAACCTCCGAACTGTAATTGCCCAGCAGTGCCGCAGATGCTAGGAAGAGGCCGGCGAAGTGTGCTGTTGCACACGAGCTGGCTGATATAGCTGAGTTGGGCAGCTTGTCTGCCCAAACGAAACTTATGCCCTTTGGGTGCGACAACGCAGATGTGGTGCTGCTGGGCAATTACATTATTCATAGCGCAGGGCCTCGATTGGGTCGAGTCGCGAGGCCTTCCAGGCCGGGTAAAAGCCGAAGATGATCCCCACCCCGGCTGAAACCAGCACCGCCGCGGCGATGGCGGCAGGCGAGGTCTCCACGGGCCACTTGAGCAGGAGCTGGACCAGCAGGGAGCCGCCGTGGCCTAAAACAATGCCCATGGCCCCGCCGGTGAGGCAGAGGACCACCGCCTCCACGAGAAACTGGCGGAGGATGTCGCGGCCCTTGGCGCCCACCGCCATGCGGAGGCCGATCTCCCGGGTGCGCTCGGTAACCGAAACAAGCATGATGTTCATGATCCCCACCCCGCCCACCAGCAGGGAGATCATGGCCACGGCCAGCAACAGGTTGGTCATCAGCTTGGTGGTGGTGGAGAGGGTGTTGGTGAGTTCGGCCATGTCGCGGATGTTGAAATCGTCCGGCTCCTCGGCCCGGAGGCGGTGCCGTTCCCGGAGCACCTCGGAGATCTGTTCGATGGCCAGGGAGATCTCCGCCGAACTGTTGGCGGCGGCCATGATCTGGTCGATGTTGGCGAAGCGCACCGGCATGGGATTGTCGGCCTGCTGGACGCTGGATTGTTCGGGGTAAAGGGCGAGCTGCTCCGTGGGGTACAGATTGGAGAGGGTATTCACCGAGTCGGTCGCGGCGGCGGTACTCTGGCTGGCGGTGGCGAGGCTGGTGCCGCTGACCCGGTATTTGATGGTGGTCCAGGGGGCGAGGATGACGTCGTCCTGGTCAAAGCCCATCATGTTGGCGCCCTTTTGGCTGAGCACCCCGACTACCTTGAAGGAGATGTTCTTGATCCGGATCTCCTTGCCCATCGGCGACTCGCCGTCGAAGAGTTCCCTGACCAGGGTCTGGCCCAGGATGCAGACCCGGTTGCCGTTCAAGACGTCCCGGTCGCTGAAGGGCTCGCCTTCGGCCAGACTGCCCCAGTCCTGCACGTCAAGGTAGGCCGGGGTGGTGCCGTAGATGGTATTGGGGATCCAGTTGCGGTTGCCGTAAACCACCTGGGCCCGGGCCCGGACCATGGGCGCGGCGTTGCGCACGGCCTGGCATTCCCGCAGGATGGCCTGGCAGTCTGCCGGGGTCAGCGTGGTG
>Ga0209211_10011661_pt1 | contig 11201 bp, 7 predicted proteins | sample RifGroA2_FD_183992 | JGI IMG/M metagenome (GOLD analysis project Ga0209211, IMG submission 183992) | Groundwater microbial communities from Rifle, Colorado, USA - Groundwater A2 (SPAdes) (version 2) | ecosystem: Environmental > Aquatic > Deep subsurface > Groundwater | place: Rifle, Colorado...
TAAAGCCTCACTATGTAATCGAAGTTTTATCTGAAAAATTTGATAGGCAAAATCCGGAACAGCAAACAAAAACATTGATTCATGAGCTTTTACATATTCCCAGCACTTTTTCCGGAGCTCTGCGGCCTCACAGAACAGGTAGCTTCCATTTAGGTAGGGAATTGGAAAAAGTGGTAAGGCATATAAGGAAAGTAGAAAATAAAAAGTTGAAAGTCTAATGATCTATATTTTTCACGGGGATAATACAGAATTAAGCCGAAAGTCTTTTATCGAGGCAATCGCTAAATTAAAAGCCGGCGTAACAAATGAAGTCGTTAGGTTAAACGGTACTGACATCGTTCAATCCGATTTAATTCAGGCTTTGGAATCCCAGAGTTTATTCGGCGGAGACAGAATTGTGGCCATAGAAGGTCTATTTTCCCGCCGCATTTCTAAAGAAAAGGATTCCCTTCTTTCTTATTTAGCCCTTAGCCCTTGTCCCTTACCCCTTTTGTTATGGGAAGGCAAGAAGATTTTAGCAACGGGATTAAAAAAATTTGCCGGAAAAAATGGTGTAGAAATTAAGGAATTTAAAATTTCCAGTTTGCTATATAAATTCCTTGATCAGATTATTCCGGAAAATGGCCGGGTAGTGTCAGCAACATTTAATAATTTAATTCTTGAAGAACCGGTAGAACTGGTGTTTTATTTATTGGTCAAACGATTAACGGAATTGATTCTTGAAAGTCCGTCATCCGGACAGGGAGGCGGCTACGACGATTGGAGAAGGGAAAAATTGATCGAACAGGCGTCAAAATGGACAGGAAAAGGTTTGGTTAATTTTCATAAAAGGTTAACGGAGATTGATGAGGCCATAAAAACCGGCTCCACTCCTTCCGATTTATCCTCCCATCTTGACATTGCGTTATTAAATTTGTAATATTTAGTCCTTCATGAAAGTTGATCCTTCGATTTTCAAGGCTTACGATATCAGAGGAGTTTACCCCACTCAGTTGGACGAGAAGATTGCATATTTAGTAGGCAGGGGCTTTGCTGTTTTCCTTAAACCTAAAAAAGTTATTGTTGGCCGTGACATGCGTTTGTCAGGGCCGGTTTTAAAAAAGAATTTAATAGCCGGATTAACGGATCAGGGGGTTGATGTGATTGACGTCGGAATGGTTTCCACAGACGCATATTATTTTGTATGCACAAAATTGGGAATTCCGGGAATTATGGTGACTGCTTCCCATAATCCAAAAGAATTTAACGGATTTAAGATGGTCAGGAAGATGCCGTATTTGCTAAGTGGTGACGAAGGAATTCAGGATATTCGAAAATTAGTTGAGAACGGTAAATTTCCCAAAGTGACTAAAAAGGGGAAAGTGATAAAACACGATTACACCGCCCAATTTATTAAAAAAACTTTATCATTTATCAACCCTGATGAAATTAACCCCCTTACGGTTATAGCTGATACTGCCAACGGAATGGTGGGGCCGTTTTTAACTCAACTTTATAAAAATTTACCGGTTAAGCTAAAAATAATTTACGGAAAACCTGACGGAAATCTTCCCAATCATGGCTTGGATCCTTTAATGCCTAAAAACAGGGCGAAAATTGAAAAATTAGTTTTATCGGAGAAGGCTGATCTAGGAATTATGTTTGACGGAGACGGAGACCGTTTTTTTGTAATTGACGACAGGGGAAAATTCGTTTCCGGCGATTTTCTGACCGCGATATTGGGTAAATATTTGCTGGAAAAGAACCCTGCGTCAAAAATTATTTACGACATCCGGGCTTCTTGGGCAGTGCCGGATTTAATCGCTGAAGGTGGCGGTAAGTCCATGTTTGAAAGGGTCGGTCATGCATTTATTAAGCGCAGAATGGCTAACGAGAACGGTTTGTTTGGCGGGGAGATTACAGGACATTATTACTTCCGGGATTTTAATTATTCTGATTCAGGGTTGATTCCGTCCTTGCTGGTTTTAGAAATGCTGTCGCGGAAGAAAGTTAAAATGTCGGATTTGCTTAAACCTTTGGAAGAAAAATATTTTATATCCGGGGAAATAAATTCCAAAGTTGCCGATCCGTTGGCTAAAATTAAGCAATTAACCCAAAAATATAAAGACGGGCAACAAAATATGCTGGACGGAATCACTGTTTTTTATAAGGATTGGCATTTTAACGTCAGGATTTCAAATACTGAATCATTATTGCGGCTTAATTTAGACGCTAAATCAAAGTCTTTAATGGAAACTAAGCGCGACGAAATTATGGCCCTTATCAGATCTTAAGAAATGAATATTTTAGATTCCCGGGAAGAGATTGCCAAAATTGATTTGGGAAATGTGTTGGGGTCGGTTGAGGCTTTGCCGAATCAATGTCTTGACGCTTGGGATAAATCTCAAAATATTTCTATTCCCGATTCTTATAAACAAATCGACAATATAGTGATGTGCGGAATGGGAGGGTCCGGCCTTGGTGCCAGGGTAATAGAATCTGTTTATTCCAAAGAGCTAAAAGTTCCTTTAATCAGAGTCAATGGTTATGATTTGCCGGCATTTGTAAATGACAGAAGCCTAGTTTCCTGCTCCAGTTACTCCGGATCAACCGAAGAAACAATTCAAAACGCCAACCAGGCCATCCTCAAAAATCTTAAATGGATGGCGATCGGCACAGGGGGGAAATTGCTGGAATTGGCGCAGGAGCATAAAGTTCCGTTTTATAAAATAGTCCCCAAATTTAATCCTTCCAACCAGCCGCGGATGGCAATCGGTTATTCTGTAATCGGCCAGTTGACCTTGGCAGCCCACGTCGGAATTGTTTCCATCGGGAAAAAAGAGATTGACGAAATAGCAAAGGTGATGTCCGGAGTAATTGATAAAACTAAAGTTGAAGTTTCTGAAAATTTAAACTCCGCCAAAAAATTAGCATTGGCCATGAAAGGCAAAGTGATTATTTATGTTGCCAGTGATCATTTGACCGGACCAATTCACGTTGTCAATAATCAGCAAAACGAAAACGCAAAAAACGTATCCTTTGACTTTCAGATTCCGGAGCTCAATCATCATTTAATGGAAGGGCTTAAACATCCGGAGACCAACCCTAAAGACATTTTATTTGTTTTTGCTTTTTCTAAACATTACTCTGAAAGAATTCAAAAAAGATTTGAATTAACAAAACAAGTGGTGGAGAAAAACGGCATCGGGACATTTACAATTGAGCTTAATTCTTCCTCGAAATTGTCACAGGCTTTTGAGCTAATTCAACTCGGAGCTTACGCCAATCTTTATCTTTCAGTTCTCTATGGCCAAAACGCTGCTCCAATCCCATGGGTTGACTGGTTTAAAGACCAGATGGGGAAATAAATTTTTTAAAGAATTGTAGATCGGTATTGACGACGAAATTCCAGCCGGGGGTCAGGTTATGATCGGCTCCGGGATATTGATAGAGCGCGACGTTTTTCGAGAGCGATTGCAGATTGCCGGTTAGCTCCATTGACCATTTCCATGGCACCGCTGCGTCTGCGGTACCCTGATGGATAATCAGCGGAGTTTCAATCCGGTCAAGGTAATTGGTGACGGAGAAAAGTTCGGGATCATAAATTGACTCAAACCCTGAGATGGCTTTCCGCAGGTATTTTCCGTGATCGTCCAAATCGTCCGTATAATAAAGAATTGAATATGGAAAAGGTTTGGAAACCGGAGCCCAAAATGTGGCCGCTTTAAATTTATTGGTGACAGCCAGAACGGATAGCCCGATTTGGCCTCCGTTGGAATGGCCCCATAAAAATATATTATTGGTATCCGCCATTGGCAAATTTGGAATTGATGCCAAAAGCTGGAGAACGGTTGCCGGCTTAACCAGTCGGGCCTCAATTTCGTTTCCCGGCTCAGGGCCGGAACTACCGTATCCCAGAAAATCAGGCGCCAAAGTTATATATCCCCTGCCGGCATAGACTCCGGCTGCTTTTTTGGTCCCCATCCCGGGCGAATAAATTTCTTTATCCACATAACCCCGCAGCATAATTACGACAGGGCATTTGGGCTTGAGAGTCCCGCATCCGTCCGGAATATTGGCCGTTCCGCTGACTAAACCTTCCTGGGTTTCAAATGTAAATAGTTGATCTGATAACGTAATATTTTTGAGGGTAAAAACCGATTGTTTTAGGCCGTCAAATGAGTATTTAAGCAAAGGCTTCTGGGTTTCTGTCGGGGCAGAAGACAGAGGGGATAAAAGTTGGCCGGAAGATTTTTGAAAATTGAAATTACGGCTAAACCAGCCAATGATAGTTCCAGCGATAAAAATAATAAAAATAAAAAAATATTTTTTCATTGTAACTTCCCAAAATTAAGTATACAACCCGTTGAACTTTAGTGTCAGATAAGGTATTCTAGATACAATGCCTGATAAACTTCCGTTGGTTATTGATTTTAAAAAAGTAGATAAAGGGGATATTCCGTTGGTCGGCGGTAAAGGCGCCAATTTAGGGGAAATGACCAAAGCCGGATTTCCGGTTCCGCCCGGGTTTGTAGTTACCTCCGCTTCGTATTGGAAGTTTTTGGCAGACAATCATTTAAGGACAAAAATTTCGGATTTACTGAAAAGCCTGGATGTCCGCCGCTCTGATGAATTAGCCCGCGTCAGCCATCAAATCAAGGAAATGATTATTCACAGTCCGATACCGGAAGAAGTTTCCGGTAAGATCATTAAATCCTATTTGGAACTGGGGAATAATGCTTTGGTGGCAGTCAGATCGTCGGCTACGGCAGAAGATTTGCCGGATGCCAGTTTTGCCGGCCAGCAGGATTCATTTTTGAATGTTGTCGGAGAGTCAAATGTGGTGGATTATGTCCGGAAGGCCTGGGCCAGTTTATTCAACCCCAGGGCGATTTTTTACCGGGTCCAGAAAAACTTCGATCATTTCAAAGTCGGAATCGCGGTTCCGGTCCAGAAAATGATCCAATCGGAATCTTCCGGAGTTATGTTTACTATCAATCCGGTGAGCCAGGATAAATCTTCGGTTGTGGTTGAAGCCATATTCGGTTTAGGCGAAATGATCGTTCAGGGATCGGTAACTCCGGATCATTATGAAGTCCTGAAAAGAAATCTGGAAATCGTAAAAAAATCAGTTAACCGCCAGACCAAAATAATGATTAAAAATATTAAAGATCATAAGGCTGATAATGAGGTCATATCTTTGCCTGCCTGGAAACAAACCACCCAAAAACTTCAGGATAAATATATTGTTGAAGTGGCTAAATTGGGGATGGATTTATATCAGCATTATTTTTTCCCCCAAGACGTCGAGTGGGCTTTGGAAAAAGGCAAAATATACATTATCCAGACCCGGCCGATTACGACTTTAGACAATAAAACTTATTCGGTTGAAAGCGGGAAAATCGCCACCAAAGGCTTAACAAAAGTTTTGACGGGCGAGCCGGCCAGTCCCGGATTGGTTTCCGGTCCGGTCAGGCTAATCAAGTCGGTTAAAGAAATTAACAAAATCAGGTTTGGAGACATTTTGGTAATGGAAATGACCAGTCCGGATTTTGTGCCGGCAATGCGAAAAGTAGTAGCTGTGGTTACCGATCAGGGCGGACAAACCTCTCATGCTGCCATTGTCAGCCGGGAGTTGGGAGTTGTTTGCGTAGTAGGTACTCAAATTGCCACCAAAAAATTAAAAAACGGCGCGATTGTAACCGTAAACGGGGTCAGCGGAGAGGTGTTTGCCGGAGCGATGCAGAAAAGGCAGACAGTTGGACTATCGGATAATCCGATTATCGGATCATCAGATAATCAAACAGCCGAACAGTCGGAATCACAGGCTCAAATAGCCAATCTTAAAACCGCCACAAAAGTTTATGTCAATCTGGCTGAGCCAGAATTGGCTGAAAAAATAGCAGCAGAAAACGTGGACGGAATCGGACTATTGCGGGCAGAATTTATGATTGCCCAAATCGGAGTCCACCCCAAAAAATTTATTCAGGATAAAAAATCAGCTGAGTTCGTTACCGCTTTAAAAAAAGGACTAACCCAATTTGTAGAAGCTTTTTCTCCCCGGCCGGTGGTTTACAGGGCCACGGATTTCAGAACCAATGAATACCGAAACTTAAAAGGCGGAGAGCAGCTTGAGCCGGTTGAACCAAACCCAATGTTGGGTTTCCGTGGAGCGGCAAGATATATTGTTGATTCAGAAGTATTTGAATTGGAATTAAAAGCTATCAGGGAAGTTCGGGAAAAATTTTCTAACCTGCATTTGATGATTCCGTTTGTAAGAAATGTCAACGAGTTGAAAGAAGTTAAGAAGATTGTTTATGGAATGGGTTTAAGGCGGAGCCAGAACTTTCAATTTTGGATGATGGCAGAATTACCGGTTAATGTAATTCTAATTGACGATTTTATTGACGTCGGAATTGATGGAATTTCCATTGGAACAAATGATTTAACTATGCTGACATTGGGAACTGACCGAGACAATGAAAATATAGCCAAGGATTATGACGAGATGAACCCATCAGTACTATGGAGTTTAAAACGTTTAATCACCTCGGCTGTTAAAAGAGGTATCACAAGTTCTATTTGCGGGCAAGCTCCTAGCATGTATCCGGAATTAGTTCAGCAATTAGTAAAATGGGGAATTAGCAGTGTTTCGATATCACCTGATAGGATTAACGCTACCAGAAAATTAATTTATGAAGCGGAAAGGAAGAACATTTGAACATTTGAACAATTTGCTCTAATGTTTTTATGCTCTCATGAAACCTTAACTTTATGTCCCTTATAAAATCCATTCAAGCCCGACAAATTTTAGACTCCCGCGGGATTCCTACAGTTGAAGCTTTGTTGATTGCCAATGACGGTTCCCAAGTGGTATCTTCGGTTCCTTCAGGAACCTCAACGGGTTCACATGAAGCTAAAGAATTAAGAGATGCGAATCCTGCGAATTATAAGGGATTAGGGGTTCTAAAAGCAGTCGAAAATGTTAATAAAATACTTGGCCCGGCAATAATTGGTAAAGATCCTACTTTACAAACAGAGATAGATCAGGCTTTAATTGATCTGGATGGTTCTGTAGACAAAAGCCGTTTAGGGGCTAATGCAATTCTGGTTGTTTCTCAAGGTATTTGCGAATTAGGAGCAGCTGTTACAGGCTATCCAACTTATAAATACTTAAACTTGAAATATCGATTATCTGATAAATTGGATATGCCGACTCCGATTTTTAATGTAATTAACGGTGGTAAACACGGAACCGGGAATTTGGATTTTCAAGAGTTCCATATTATCCCAGCAACTAATAAATCCTATAGTCAGTCTCTGGAGTGCGGAGAGGTAATTTATCAAACATTGGGAGAGGTTTTGGCTCATCGTGGCGCAATTAGTTCTGTTGGTGTCGAGGGGGGATATGCCCCTAATCTTTTTACTAATACTGATGCTTTAGAATTAATTATGGAATCCACTAAACAGGCTGGTTTTGAATTGGCAACTGATGTTTTTTTGGGCCTGGATATAGCCGCAACCTCATTTTACAATGGTCATTCTTATACAATACGAGATAGGGCTCAAGCTTTATCAAGGTCTCAATTGTTGGAATTTTACCGGGAAATAAATGATAAGTTCAATCTTTTTGGGATAGAAGATCCTTTCTCCGAAGATGATTTTGACGGTTGGAGGCAAATTACAACCGCTATGTCCAAACAAACTATTATTATCGGCGATGATTTATTGACTACTAATAAATTAAGGACCAAAGAAGCCATAGAAAAAAACTTATGTAGTGGAATTTTAGTCAAACCAAACCAAATCGGAACTATTTCTGAAACTGTAGAGGTTATAAAAATGGCTTTATCTGCAAATTGGCACATAGTGGTATCCCACAGATCTGGAGAAACCAATGATGATTTTATTGCTGATTTTGCGGTTGGGGTCAATGCGCATCACGTCAAATTTGGAGCCCCTGCACGAGGAGAAAGAGTGGCGAAATACAATAGGTTGTTGGCTATAGAAGCGGAGCTTAATAAGTAATTTGAAAATTTTAAATTTGAAATTTGAAATTAATTTTCAATTATTTAATTTTCAATTTTTTAAACATTTTAAATTTAAACATTTCAAATTGAATTCAAATTAAAAATTTTAAATTGTAAATTAGTCAAATAATGTTGCGTCCTATTGTTCTTGTAATTCTCGACGGTTGGGGCATTGGTTCTCCCGGACCAGGAAATGCCATATCCTTAGCACAAACTCCGACTATTAATAAGCTCAAAGCTGGTTTTCCTTCAACGCAATTAGCTGCTGGAGGCGAGTCGGTAGGATTGCCCCATGGAGAAGACGGAAATACGGAAACAGGTCATTTGAACATTGGTGCAGGTCAAATTGTATATCAGGATTTACCGAGGATAAATATGGGTATTGCAGACGGAACTTTTTTTTCAAATTCTGCTTTTTTAAACGCAGTCGAGCATATAAAACGGACAAAGGGAAATTTTCATATATTGGGTTTAATCGGTTCAGGTGGAGTTCATAGTAATATTGAACATCTTTTTGCTTTAATGAGGCTTGTCAAGCAGTGCGGAATACCGCAAATTTATCTGCATTTGATTACTGATGGTCGAGATTCTCCCCCTACTTCAGCTTTAAGTTATATTGCCCAAATTAAACAGCACGTGAGTTCAATCGGAATCGGACAAATTGCCAGTATTATGGGTAGGTATTGGGCTATGGACCGTGATCACCGTTGGGAGAGAACAGCCAAAGCTTACAAAGCTTTAACTTTAGGTGAAGCATCAAAAGCTCTGTCTCCTGAAGAAGCTATTAAAAACTCGTATAGCAATAGTAAAACCGATGAATTTATTGAACCAACAGTAATCGTCGATAGCTTAAATACTCCGGTCAAATTAATCAATGATAACGACGCTGTAATTTTTTACAACTTTAGGATCGATAGACCCCGCCAATTAACCAAAGCATTTGTGTTGCAAAATTTTGAAAAAGAGGCTGTCAAAGAAGGTTTTGATCCGTTTGCGGTTAAATATTACAAGAAACATTTAGCTGACAGGAAGGCTGAAACGTCTCCTTTTGAACGCGGTAAACCACTAAAAAACTTATATTTTGTCACTATGACCAGATATGAAGAAAATTTGCCAGTAGATATCGCATTCCCGCCTCAATTTATTCCTATGCCGCTAGGCAGAGTTTTATCTGAAAAAGGATTTAGGCAATTAAGAATGGCTGAAACGGAAAAGGAAAGATTTGTAACATACTATTTCAATGGACAAAGAGAAACATCTTTTGAAGGTGAGGATCGGGAAATGGTTTCGAGTCCCCGGGTGGCAACTTATGACTTAAAGCCAGAGATGTCTACTCCGGAATTAACCGAATTATTCCGGACTAAAATTAGAAGCGGTATCTATGATTTTATTTTAGTAAATGTTGCATGTCCGGACATGGTAGCTCACACCGGAAATCTTGAGGCTACTATCAAAGCCTGCGAGGCGGCTGATAGGTTTGTGGATGTCGCTTTTAATGAAACAGTTATTGTTGCAGATGGGGTATTACTGGTTACTGCTGATCATGGTAATGCTGAAGAACTGATAAATTCTATCACTAATCAACCTGATACCGAACACTCGGGTTCAAATGTACCGCTATATATTGCAAGCCGGAAATATCAGGGCAGGCCAGCTAAACTTCAGTCAGGAATTCTGGCCGATGTGTCCCCGACCATTTTAAAAATAATGGGAATCGAAAAACCACAATCCATGAACGGCAGGAGCTTGTTGTAATAAGTAGGAAACAAGATATTATTAATTGAGAACAAATGAAAACCTCAATTCCTAAAATTAGCGTCAAAGATAAACAGCTTAAGTTTAAGCCGAATGTGGCAAATTACGAGGCAGCATACCGCGATTACAACCTGAATAAGCTGATCAAGGAAAATATTGATTTATTTCTAGAAAATAAAATTAATGCTGCTTACAACGCCGTCGACCGACAGATTTTAGGGCCGCGGAAAAATAAAATTGCCCTCTACCATCTTGATCAGGAATTAAAGGAAACCAAACTTACTTTTTTTGAACTTTATCAATTGTCCAACCGGTTTGGGAATTTATTAAAATCTTCAGGAATTGACAGAGGAGACAGGGTATTTTTCTTTCTGCCCAGAATTCCGGAACTTTTTTATGGATTTTTGGGAACATTGAAAGTCGGGGCCGTGGCCGGAACCATGTTTTCGGCTTTCGGAGTTCAGGCCTTAATTGACAGATTAGCAGATAGCGCCGCCAAAGTTGTCGTCACCAATAAAGAATTATTGCCGAGAATAAAAGACGCCAAAAAGAGTTTGCCTGACTTGGAAAAAATATTGGTAGTTGAGGATTTCGTTCCGGAGTTATACAAATATTCAGATGAACTTCACGTTGCCCATATGGACATGGATGATCCGGCTTTCATGCTTTACACTTCCGGAACGACGGGCAAACCTAAAGGTGTCGTTCATACCCACCGGGCAATTATCCAGGAACATTTGACTTCTAAATGGGTTTTGGATTTGAAAGAAAACGATACTTATTGGTGTACGGCCGATCCGGGTTGGGTAACAGGAATTGCATATGAAATTTTGGGGTCGTTAAGTAATGGCGCGACTACAGTAGTTTATTCTGGACGGTTTGATCCGGCTGCTTGGTACAAAATAATTGAAAAATACCGGGTTTCGGTGTGGTACACCGCCCCGACTGCTATCCGGATGCTTCAGGCAGCCGGTAAAGACGCCATAGGCAAAACCGATTTATCCTCCTTGCGGCATATTTTGAGCGTTGGGGAACCGTTAAACCCGGAGCCGCTATTGTGGGCAAAAAAGATTTACGGTTTGGCTTTTCATGATACCTGGTGGCAGACTGAGACAGGGGCGATTATGATTGCTAATCTGCCGTGTTTACCGATAAAGCCCGGCTCAATGGGCCATCCGGTCCCGGGAGTCGTGGCGGCGATTGTAGATGACAATGGCAAACCGGTTAAACCGATGATAGAAGGTAACTTAGCTATTAAGAAAGGTTGGCCGTCAATGATGAAAACGATCTGGCGCCGGCCTAAAAAATACGAATCATATTTTATCGGGGACTGGTATATATCCGGCGACCGGGCTTATATGGATTATGATAGCTATTTTTGGTTTGTGGGGAGGGCTGATGATGTGATTAAAACTGCCGGGGAAAGAGTTGGTCCGT